>Ga0256840_1000862_pt1 | contig 30222 bp, 33 predicted proteins | sample 355202metaG_FD_185969 | JGI IMG/M metagenome (GOLD analysis project Ga0256840, IMG submission 185969) | Hydrothermal vent microbial communities from Mid Atlantic Ridge, Atlantic Ocean - 355-202 | ecosystem: Environmental > Aquatic > Marine > Hydrothermal vents | place: Atlantic Ocean: Mid... | reverse complement strand
TTCTCTTAAATTTTTCATTTTATCCATTATTTTCTCCTATCAGTAGAGGTATACTATCTACATCTATTTTTGTGTTAAACCAACGATTTGCAAGTATCATCACTTTTGCTACGAAAAGTATCTGATCGTCTAAAAATTCTGGTTTTTCAAACAGTGCTTTAGCTTCATCTGCTAAACAATAACCCAATACTTTCCCATCTTTTATTTCAATAAAATCTACCCGTTCTTCTCTTTTAGCACAGTCATCAATACTTTCACAGTACTGTATAGCTTTTTGACCGAACTCACGTTCTATCATCATCTTATCAACTTTAGATTGACCTACATTCGACATAGTAAAATCAAAATGTTCATCTGTAATGTTAAGGGCTATCGCTGTTGCATTTTCACTGTTGTGTTTCATTATTCTATTAAAATAACGTCTCATATATCCTGTCTGCGCATTATATCCAAGGATTGTACAAAGCCTAGTGTCAGGTTTTATTTCATGAGGTTGCATCTACTTCTCCTCACTTTTATTTTCTAAGTCTGCTTTCATCTGTAAAGCATTTGAGTGTAAAAACATCGCCTCTTCCTCTTCTACCATACAACGTGGGCACGCTTGCTCTCCACCTGTGTAAGTAAAGTTGTTACCACATTCATTACATCTTTTTATATTAAATGTAGCCAGAGTTCTTTGCGTTGGTTCAAACAACTCTTTGACCTCAAAACCAGGTTGTAGTTGTATGGCGTTAGGTTCACATACATCATGACAAAGCCTACATTTCACGCATAGCATCGCATCAAAGTTAATCAGTGAAAACTTACCATCACTAGAAAGTGCACCCGTAGGACAAATGCGGTAACATATCTGACAGTTGGTACACGTATCATCTACAAACTTTTGAGATGTAAAACTCACATCTTCCTCTGCCAAGACTTCAAATGCATCAGGATGCCCCACATGCTTAAGTACCGTAAAAAGTATTTTTCTTTTATCGGGTAACTGTTTTTCCTTTATCTTGGCTATTGTTATAGCATCTAACTTAAATGCCTTGAGTTCATCTGCCTCCACGGCTTCGTCAAATGTCATTTTATGTTTTACAACACCTTTTAATGAGGCATTGCCTAAAAATGAACGTCTTGATGACACTTCTTCTTCAACTTCTTTTTTTTCTACAATTTCAGATTTCTCACTGTTTGACTCTAAACGTTTCTCAGAAAATGAAGAAAGTACAAAGTTTGCTTCTTCAATACGTGCATCTATCTGTTTATACAAAACACTCTCTTCATCATAAGAAGACATATCTAAAGTAATCGTTTCATCTGATGCTAAGGCTAGTGAAATAAGATGTTCTACAGAAAGTACAGAGATGCACGGTACATTGAACTTGGGAGAAATAAGCCTGATTTTTGAGTCTAAAAATGAAAAGAAAAACTCTGTAGTAGAAAAGTCAGAAAGGGAAAAAGCCTCTGTAGGACAAACCCCTATACATGCTGCGGCTTCTACTCCTGTTTTATTTGCAAATGATGGTAGGTTTTCAAGTAACTGTATAGACTCTGGACAAGCATCAACACATTTGGTACAATCAGAAAACTTCGATGTAGCTCGGACACAAGCTGAGACGTTAAAATATAAAGACATTACTTAACTGGATTTCCACAGTAATCTGCGAGTTTTTCTGTCACATATTCAAAATCAGAAAGTATAAACTCTAAAGTAAGTTCAGTTCCATCATGATACAGTGGTGTTCTAGATTCTCTCTTAGCATTAATAAGGAAAAGTGGTCCCCACTCTAAAAGGTGTTCTTTCAAAAAGGCACGTTGTACCTGATAAAGTTCACATAAAGAGTCTTTATCATCTTCATTGAATGCTTTTAATGATGCAACACACAGCATATACATAAACTCTAATTCCACACCTATATGGTCAGGACTTACTACTCTTGCTTTTGAAAGTTCAACAGAAAAGTCTAACTCATTATAAAGATCTAAAACAGGATTGTCTCCACCAGATTCTATCATCTGGTCATCTCTGGTATAGAATGATTCATAAGGTACTAAATGCATTAAAAAGAGGTTTGTAAAGTCTACATTGTAGTGTTCGTTTATCAGTTCTTTACGAGAAAGCTCTTTACGTTTACTCCACTCTTTGTAGTTAGGGAAGAGAGATAAAAGATCTTCGTCTTTTTCTATCGTATCTAAGAAGGCATCATCAACTTCGACTAACATGAGTCTTGAAATCAATCCATAAATTGCTATACGGTTTTGTAGTTCTATTTTCAGTTCTTCCATAAGTAAAGTTCTTTCGTATTTAATATTTTGGCACTATACCACTTTCAAGATAAATAAAACGTAAAGAGAGAATTTATCTGGGAAATTGTATGAAGTAGGGGCAGATACACTATCTGCCCACTATGAATAAAGGTTACCCTTTAATGTTCACTGAGTACGCTTTATCTGATAAAGGTACTGCAGGACGTTTAATGTGTTGAGGACGTCTGAGTGTATCTGTCTCATCAAGAGGACGGGTAAGGTCATCTCTCCAAGCTTGATATATTTTCATATTGTTCTCATAATTTACATAAATATCGCCAATAACATCATCTTTACCTGCAAGTTCTACAATAACTTTCTGATGCCAGGCATGGTGACCTGCAATTGGATCTGGATGAGAAGCTGCAACAGCATTTTGCCATGAACCAGAAAGTCCATCCCACCAAATGTTATCAAGGTCTCTGTTGTACTCTTTAAACTGCCAAGATTCTTTACGTTCATTAAGCCCATCAATAATACTTTGCGTTGGTTTCAATGTACCAATTTTACCATCCATAGTCATGTCATACAGTGGTGCACCAAGACCCAATACGCCTAACTTATGTTCAAACCCTGGAATATCTACTGCATTTTTAAGTTTCCATCTACCCGCATGGTGTGAACAAGCCATCACACCTGGCATAGTCGCTTCAGTTGGTACTGCCATTGCGATGAAGTAGCCTGATTCTAAACCAGATACCGTATCGGTAATAGTTACTTTTACTGCATCTCCACGTTTAATACCAAGTTTCTTAGCATCTTCGGTGTACATCCATACTGGATTATGGTTTTGTGAAATCTCCATAAGATGTTTAGAGTTTACTGAACGTGTATGAATATTGTATGGTAATCTAAATACAGTGTTCAGAGCAAATTCATTTTCTTTAGTCATAAAGTCATGGTGAACTTGTGAAACAACATGTGTCATTTTCACTCTGTCTTCTTTTGTAGTTGGATAGATAGGTATAGCGTACTCTGGCCATTTCCAATCTTTAAACCACTCACAGTAGAAGTCTAGTTTTTTAGTGAGTGTATGGAAACCTTGCACAAGCTCTCCATCTACTTCAACACCAATGGCTTTTTCTTTACCATGTGCATCTGTAGCCATAAGGACACCAAATTCATCTTTAACAACCATAGACTCATCATATTCATGACCATGAGAAATATACTTAGTACCTACTTTTTTAAGTGGTCTCTCTTGTGGCTTGAAGATATTATCTTCTTCTAACCACGTTCCTCTATCTCGCATCATTTCATAGTTAGGATACTGAGAATCAGGGTATGCTGCTTTTGCTGCTTTTCTAAGGTTAGGAAGCTTGTCAAATGCTGCTTGATACCACTCTGGAATCGTCACTGCTCTTGTTGGGTCAACTTTGGAAGCCCAGTACTTTCTAACACCCAATGAACCATCTGGATCTACATGATGAACCATAATATTTGCCCAAAACTCCACTTCTTCCCACACTTCACCAAGACCTGCTTTAACGTGCGCCTCAAGTGTTGCTCTAGTTGGATCTTTTGGCTTCCAACCCATTTTTTCTAATGCAACTCTTAGTGCAGGGTTACGGAATGACAACCATCTTTTTGGCTCTGTTGCTTCAGAGTGTTGGTCATGTCTTTCACCTGCAAGTCCTACAGGCAAAATGAAGTCACAATACCAGTTCGTCTCTGACCATGTAGGAGAGAGGTTAAACGACATTTCAATTTTATCTTCACGTTTAAGACATTCAATCCATCTAAATCCATCTGGATTAATCCATACTGGGTTATACATACGAGGAATCCAAACAGCTAACTTTTCAGGAACTTTAAGTCCTTTAGAGTTCCATTTGTCTCTCCACTCATCATCGAGGAGTAAGTGTGGCATAATGTGTGACATTTCGTATGAAGAAAGTGGATACTCAGGTGGCCATGCAATTTCATTCCAAACATCTACTTTTGGAGGACGCTGTCCAGCTTGAGACGCGGCATCACCTTTCCCATTGACTGAAATAACATGCCAATGGTGTAGTCCTACCCCACCTTTGTCTCCAGCCATTGCACCACGAAGTACAAATGGTAAGAATCCTGCACGTGCAATCATCCATCCACCTTTATGACCGATTGGTCCTGCTCTCCAGATGTATGTTGCTACTCTTGCACCTGCATCGATAAACATGTCATAAAGTTTTTCCACAATACGTTTTTCGATACGACACTCTTCAGCCACAAAGTCTAAGGTATAAGGAGAATACATCTCAGAAATCATAGTAATAAAGTCTTCATAGCTATTCCCCTCAGGAATAGACTTGATGTACTTTTTATCAAGAAGTACTTGAAGGTACTCTCTATCTTTCATTAGGTGATCCCAGTTAACCCAATTTTTAACAAAATTATGGTTTACAAGGTCTTCCCCATTGATACCTTTTTCATTAAGAATACGGTTTGCAAGGTAAAGGTACAGAGCCGTCTCTGTTCCTGGCCAACAAGGGACCCATAAGTCTGCCATACCAGCAGAGTTGGAGAGTCTAGGATCCATAACAACAAGTTTTGCACCTTTTTTACGTGCTTCAGCAATACGCCCTGCTGCCTGTTGGAAATAGTGACCTGCATCTGCCGCGTGAGAAGACTGAAGGAAAATAAGTTTCGCATTTGACCAATCTGGTGAATTTCTATCATCGTTGGACCACTGGATTGTTCCTTGTCTTGCACCTGCAGAACAGATGTTTGTATGAGAATCATATCCATCAAGACCCATTGAATGAGGTATACGGTGACCAAAACCATTTTCGTTTGGACGTCCTACGTGATACATGATTGATTTTTTAGAAATCTCATCACCCACTTTAAGCGTATCGTGCATTTTCTTACCGATTTTCGCCATTGCTTTGTCCCAAGTGGTTCTTACCCACTTACCTTCACCTCTTTTTGAACCTGGTGCTCTCATTAAAGGAAAAGGTATTCTATCTGGATCGTACATTTGTGACTGTGCTGCATAACCCTTCGCACAGTTTCTACCACGCGAACCTGAGTGAAGTGGGTTACCCATAAATTTCTTAACAGCTAACTGTCCACCAGCTTTATAGGTAGAAAGGTCAACCCAAGCAGTCAACCCACATGATGCTTCACAATTCGAACATGAAGTCGGCACAAGCATATATTCAGTGGCTTTAATACCATCTGGATTCTCTTCGCTTTGTACACCATGTCGTGATGTGCCACCACGTTTCCAATCTTGTCCAGAAAGTTCTCTAAAGCTATCCCACTCTTCAAGTGGTGGATAGAATGCAAGTGTCTTAGGCGTTGCCGTAAACTTTGTTTCAGCTTGAGCAGGTGTTGAAGCTACAGTTTCAAATACACCAGCGGCAAGTGTTGCCCCTGCTACTGAATATGCTGTACCTTTAAGAAAGCTTCTTCTGCCTTCAATAAAGTTTTTGTTATCGTTTTTCATTGATTTTGTCATAAATTTCTTCTCCTTAACTCAACGGTAGCAATTGTGGTATTTTGAGCCATACATCTTTTACCAAGAATAACCCTACCAATGCTAAAAGTGCTGCAAATTTAAGTAACGTTTTGTTGTCACTTTTCATGTTACCCACAGCGATAAAGAATGGAATAATAAACCCTAAAGTCAACCCAATCCAAAATTCTATGTTATACGCTCCACCTGAATGTACAAATGCCAATACTGCTTCTGCTTCTGATGACTTGAATGAGAAAAAGTACTCAGACATGTACATACTAAACGAGAAGAAAGTAGAAAGTGCAATAATAAGTGCTAAATCTTTTCTAGCTTCTTTGCTCCATTCACCAGATATAAATACAAGTGCTGCTGACCCTGCCATAAGAGCTGCCCACATCATTTGCATCACTTCTGTTGGTGCTTGCCATAACTCACGTGCAGATGATTGAGCCATGATAATTGCTGTATATGTTGTAACAGGGATTGCTAAAAACACTAAAAATGGAAATATTTTTTCATAAAGTGAAGCATTGTTTCTACCAAATTTAGTCAGCAAACATCCTTTAAATGGTACACCTGGGAATTTTTCTCCCACACCGATAGCTAAGAGGATAGCAATAAGACCTAAAAATATAGATGCCATCCATGCTCCCACAGTAATAGATGAAGTCCAATGTGGATGTGTAAAGATATGTATCATTCTATACGGTTGGTGTAAGTCAATCAGTGTAAAGAATAGGAAAACATTCAGTGCGATAAATGCAATCAAAGGCATAGCCCATTTTAAGTTCGGCATGTCTTCTTTGTTGTGTCTAAACCATAAAAAGGCTGCTAAGAAAACAACGCCTGTACCGATACTTTTTGCCCACATATTTACAGTAATAATACTACCCCAAACTATACCTTGGATAGGTACATCAAGTGTAACAACTGCTTGTGTTGCGTGAATTGTACTTTCTACCATGTTAGTGACCTCCCTCTTGCTCGTGTGATTCTTCAGATGTTGCTGACTCTATCAAACTATTGTTATCGAGTTTGTCATGCCCAACAAATGGTGCTAGAAATCTATCTAAAATACCATGATTTTTATCACCTACGTGATCTAGATGCGTGATATTATTAAAGAGATTGTACCCTTCAATTCTTTGATGCGCAAGTGGGTTAAGTGTCTGGTTACCGCCTCCTACATAAAAGTGTGTTGGTGTTGTGTGTTTCTCAGGTTTACGAACCTGAACAGCACCTTTATGCTCCATAATATAAAGTGAAATATTTGAATGATCATCTTCAAGATCTCCAAAAATATTTGCTTCAACTGGACAAGCAACCACACATGCTGGCATCATCCCTGACTCAATTCTATGTGCACAATATGTACATTTGTCTGCCGTGTTTGTCTCAGGATCCATATAAATAGCACCATATGGACAAGCCATCATACATCCTGCACAACCAATACATCTATCACTATCAATATTTACAATACCATTTTCCAAGTAATGTAATGCCGATACTGGACAAATACGCTCACATGGTGCAGATTCACAGTGGTTACAGCGTAGTGGTGTAAACGATCTTCTTGTATCTGGGAATGTTCCCAAATCGATATATTTAACACGTAAACGCCAAGTACTAAGTGGTACTTCATTTTCCACTTTACAAGCAATCTCACAACCTTTACAACCCATACATAGGTTAAGGTCAACCAAGAAACCTAATTTCATGCTTCCTCCTTAAATTTAGCTAATCTTATAAAAAATATAAGCTCCCATAATCTATATTTAGATGTAGGGTAAACGCATAGAATTATAGTATAAAAGTTTGTGTTAAGAATTGGTTATTTTCTGTGAGATTTGTTTACATTTGTGTATATTGTAAACAAACGGAAGATTCTTATCCATATATATGAACACTACAATCACTTTAAATGTCAAAGGAAAAAATAGAGCCTTTCTCTTCTTCACTCTGTATTTCAAGTTTTGTCTGATGTAGAGCTAAGATACTTTTGACAATGGATAACCCTAAGCCCATTGAGTTATCCCAAGAGTGTGTTCTAGAACGGTAAAATTTCTTTGTCACTTTACTAATATCAGAAGAAGAAATACCTGCACCTTTATCTGATACCGCCAATTTGCCATTTTTCAAGAGAACTGTTACCTCGTCTTTTGAGTACTTTAAGGCATTTTCGATTAAATTTTTTAAGACAATATCTATCAGTGTACGATCTGCTTCCACAAGATATGTTTCCCCTTCAATCACAATCTTACGTGTGGGATATTTCTCTTCCAGTGATTTTTTTACCTCTTGTGTCAAAGTATAAAGGTCAAAAGATGTAGGGTGTAAAGTTGCTTCCCCGCTTTCAAATTTATTCCACAAAACCAAACGACTGAGTAGTGCTTCTATTTTTTGACCATTATTATAAATTTTATTTAAAAATTTTTCTTGTAATGCAAGAGGTATATCCTTATCTTCTTCTAATGTTTGAGCATACCCCATTATAGAAGCAATTGGGTTACGAAATTCATGTGCAATGGCTGAGATCATATCAGCTCGTTGACGGTTTTTAAGTTTGAGTTTTGCATTATAACGCTGTTTCACATCCTCACGTTTTTTTGATGCCTTCAGAACTTTTATAAGGTTCTGATTGATATTTTCAAACTCTTGAGTAAAAAAACGCGCTTTATAATGTATTTCATCTACCTTATCTATACGTGATAGATATTTATTTATAATCGTTAATTCTTTTTGCATACGGTCTGCACCACGTGCAACTGTATAAATAAATAAGGCAAATGCCATCGCTATAAGAACTATCATAAGAACAAGTGTATCGCTCTGCTCTACAAGCACCCACAATATAAGGCAAAATACCAAAAAAATAGCTACTGCCATAGTAACCAATCTTGCCATTACATACTCTTTTAAGTGTGGCCTATTATGCATAATTTTCTATCACTCGTCTATCTCTTTTATATACTCCAAGAAATCATCTTCCTTAAAATATCCAACAATGGCATCTAAAAGTTCTTGTTTATTATTCATAAAAAAGAAACTTGGTATGTTTCCATCAAATTCTGGAACATATTTGACTGCTTCTTTGTCAGAACGTTTAATGGAGACTAACACATACCTTTTCATCTGCTCTTGTACGCGTGCATCTATGAGAGTTCTTTTCTTCATTTTGACACACCAGCGACAGCTATCTTCGCCGACCATAACAATAACATCTTTGCCTTGTTCTTTTGCAATATTAAAAGCTTCTTTTATATTTGAATGCCACGCAAGGTTTCCAATTCGCATCACCGTATCTGGTAATGTTTGGATACCTAATACTACAGTAGAGCTATTAGTCACAACATCAGGGGTACGTGGTCCTACTTTGTCTTCTGTTTTTTCATTACACCCAAGTAAAAACAATACCGAAAAAGACAAAGTAACTAAACGGTAATACATCACTATTATTTTGTCTTTTTTTCAACATCATTGATATAGGAAATAAAATCTTCCACATTAAAGTAACCAATAATTTCTTCAACGATAGCCTTGTCTGCTTTCATGAAAAATATAGTTGGTACGCCTTGAACAGGAGGTAATTTTGCCATAGCATTTCCATTTTCACGCATCACTTTAACGACCACAAACTTTTCAAGTCTTTTTTCAACTGACTCATCTGAAAGTGTACGACCCTTCATCTTTTTACACCATCTACAGTGTTCACCCTCAACCATCACCATAATGGTTTTATGTTCTTTTTTTGCTAATTCTAAAGCAGTGTCAATGTCTTTTACCCAGTCTAGAGCAAAAATGCTTCCTGTGAGTAATAAAATACTTAATACTATTTTTTTCATCTCTATCGTCCTTCATTAAAATTGTTCACCATATGCTTAAACACTTCACACAGTTTTTCCACTTCTACGATGGAAGTGCGTTCGTTTGGTGCGTGTATAGTGTCATTTATCACACCAAATTCGACTACATCTATGCCAAAAGCACCCATGAAACGAGCATCACTTGTCCCACCTGCTGTTGAAAGTTTTGTTTGCACACCTGTCACGTCTTGTATACTTTGGGTAAGTTTAGTCACCACCTTAGAATCTCTTGTTGTCACAAAAGGGTAAGAACCTTGCGTAAGTTCTAAACTATAATCTAAGTCATGAAAACATTTATCTATGTGAAGTCTAACTTCTTCTTGTGTAGTTTTAGTGGAATTTCGCACATTAAACATAAGCTTTAAAGAGCCTGGAGTGACATTCGTCACTTCCATACCACCACGGATGTCCGTAATTACCATTTGGCTTGGTGAAAAATCATCATCACCATTATCAAGGTTAATACCCGCAATTTTTTCTAAAATAGGAGCTATCTGATGCACAGGATTTATGGCTTTTTCGGGGTAGGCAGCATGTCCCTGTTTCCCTTGTATGCTTAAGTAGCCGTTGATAGACCCACGCCGCCCTATCTTAATAGCATCTCCAAAGGTTCTCTCACACGTAGGCTCTGCTACGATGCAGTAGTCAGGCAACATGCCCTTTTCTTTTAAATACTCAAGCATCACTACCGTACCATACTTACCCTCACCTTCTTCATCTGAGGTAAGCAGTACAGAGAGTGTGCCATTAAAGTCTTCTATCTCTTTACATGTTTGCACAAAAGCAGCCACACCTGACTTCATGTCTTGAGCCCCACGTGCGTAAATGTTACCCTCTTTTATCACTGGTACAAAGGGGTTCATATCCCAATCATCACCAGCAGGCACGACATCGACATGTCCAGCAAAACAAAGGTGTGTACCCTCTGAAAATTTTTTACTACCAAAGGTTTTGTATAAAAAAAGGTTTTTTACACCCTCTTTATTGACATAGATAGCTTCATAACCATCAAGGTATTCTTCTATAAACTGTAAAGAGCCATCATCATCTGGAGTAAGAGACTTACAAGATAAAAGTTTTAATAAAAGGTCGACAACATTCATAAGGTTCCTAGTGTTCTAAATTTTCGTATCATTGACATATAGGCATCAATGTTTTCAAAACGATGATTACCCCCATGTTCAACGACAACATGATGTGTATTATAGAGAGATTGTGCTTTAGTATAATCCAAGAGTTCATCATCACTTTGTAAAAGAACTAAGTAACGACCTTTTTGGGGTAAAACTGTTAAACTTTTCATCTCTTTTAAGTAAGATTTTTTGAACTTAAACGGGTCTTCATCACAAAAACGTTTTTGCAACCCCACATAAGGTTTGAGTGTTTTCCAAGGTTGTGTCGATGGGTTGAGAAGAACCGCTTTAAGTCTATACTTTTCGGCTAAATACGTAGCATAAAAGCCACCTAGGGAAGAGCCTACCAAAAGATCAATCTTTTCAGATTTTATACATTTTTCAAGAACATCTATGGCTTCTAGTGGGGCATACGGAAGATTTTGGGCAATCACGCCTGATTCTCCAAAATATGCTTTGAGCATTTTAGATTTATTCCCCCTACCACAGGAAGAAAAACCATGAAGAAAAAGTATCTTAAGCATTCGTGTACCTTTTATCTTTCTGTTTCACCACGATACGTAACGATGCCACCATAATGGTTAATAACACTTTTATGACCATGCTGCATAAAAACATTTTGTACCTGTGCGGACCTACTACCTGTACGACAAGTAAATATAAGTGTGGTCTCTTTGTTGTTTGTAAGAAGTTCATGTGCCCACTGCTGAAACTGCGTAGTAGGCTTAAGCATATCTACACCCTTGATGTGCCCTGCGTTATATTCTATATCTTCTCTTACGTCTACGAGTAAAAACTTAGCTTTCCTCTCAGCACGTGCATCAAGTAGTATCTCAAGTTCTTCAGAATTAATATCCTGTTGTTTTAATAATGTTTGCATTACATCTCCCTAATTAAATAATTGAAGAATTATAGTCTATAATTATTATAACTTGCTGTTAAAAAGATGTCTTATGCTTTTGCTTCTTGCTCTGCTTTATATTCGGGGGTACAAAAAATTTGACAATGACAAATACCTTGTTCAGGTATCTCTTTTTCTATGGCTGGTTTACATGGACATATGCGGTTATCTGTACTTTTAAACTTACCTTCTTTTGCTGGGTCTGGTTCAACCATAAAGCAAGGGCAAAAACGTTTTCCATACAACATTTTATGACGTGCAAGCCCCATGATTACACCTTCGTTTACGTCAGCATTTGGTCCATACACCCAGCCTTTACTTTCAATCACTTTATCTGTAAATTTTTCTGTTTTCGCTAATTCATCTTTGAACTCTTGTGAATTCATGTCTAATTGAGGCATCATTGTGTTATCCTTTAATTTTAATAATTATATTGTAGTCAATCATGTGTTACTATTATGTTAATACGAAACTATAGACTTTTCTCTCTATACTTATATCTAAACTAAATTAATATATAATAAGAAAATTATCATTAAGGGTTAAAATGCATATAGATGATACAGTCTTGGCCAAATTAGAAAAACTTTCACACCTTCGTATAGATGACAGTAAAAAAGAAGATGTAAAAGAACAACTCACAGGTATTTTAGACTATATAGAAAACCTTAATGAATTAGATACAGATACACTTTCACCCTCTTTTTCTACACTTGATGGAGGTACACCACTAAGAACTGATGTACCTCGTGAAAGTAATGAAATTGCAAAAAACATCTTAAAAAATGCTCCCCAAGCTGTAGATGACTTCTTTATCGTACCTGCCATTATTGAGTAATATTTTTAATGTCTAGTAACAGTTATAGTTGGATATAATGATACTCACTCTCTAGAAATACATACCAATAACCTCAATTTAAAGGATAAACATGGCTGCTTTTGACATTAAAAAATTACTCCAATCTGTTGTAACACATGGTGCATCAGACTTGCACCTCGTCTCTCGTACTGAACCTCAAATACGGCTTGATGGCGTACTTAAACCTGTAAACCTACCTAAAATGACAGGTGAAGACATCGAAGAGATGTGCTATTCACTCATTACTGAAAAGCAAAAAAAACATTTTGAAGAACATGATGAATTAGATTTTGCACTTCTCATTCCTGGTATCGGACGATTTAGAGCAAACTATTATAAAACTCTTGGAGACACAGCTGCTGCATTTAGGATTATTCCTATTGATGTGCCTTCGCTTGACGATTTAGGTGCCCCACTTATATATAAATCACTGGTTAAAAGAGAAAAAGGTCTTATTTTGGTCACAGGACCTACAGGGTCTGGTAAATCAACAACGCTTGCAGCTATGCTTAATGAAATCAACCTCACGGAACAAAAACATATTGTAACAGTTGAAGATCCAGTGGAATTCATTCACCAAAACAAAAAATGTGTCTTTTCACATAGGGGCGTGGGTGAAGATACAAGTTCCTTTGCCACAGCATTAAAATATGCCATGCGGCAAGATCCAGATATCATACTGATTGGGGAAATGAGGGATAAGGAAACTATTGAAGCAGGTCTCACAGCAGCTGAAACTGGTCACCTTGTATTCGCCACACTGCACACCTCTTCCGCTGCAGGTACTATTAACCGTATTATCGATGTATTCTCAGGAGATGAACAACCTCAAATCAGGGCCATGATTTCATCATCATTGGTTGCCGTTATCGCACAAGCATTGCTACCAAAATTAGGTGGTGGTCGTGTGGCTGCATCAGAAATACTCATCACAAACCATGCTATCTCGAACCTCATTCGTGAAGATAAAGTACACCAAATATATTCACAAATGCAACTAGGTCAAGGGGACTCAGGTATGCAAACGCAAACACAAGCACTCATGAAGTTTATTAAAGATGGGAAAATATCACGTGATATAGCACTACAGTATGCAAATAAACCAGATGAAGTATCACGTGCAACTGTGCGCTAAAAATTACTCTCAAAGCATTTTTAGTCAACTATAGATACAATATGAAAAAATAGTCACCATAGGGAGCATAACAATAATGGAAAACTTTTCAATGATGGACTTCAATTACTTTGATGTCACCATAGCAGCAATCATACTGATTTTAGGAATCAAAGGATTTATGCAAGGGTTTATCAAGGAAGCATTTGGACTTATAGGACTTGTGGCAGGTGTTTACTTTGCTTCTAGACATGCCTCTGATGCAGCAGACTTTATCACTGCGAACTTTATCAAAATAGATAATGCTTCTTTGCTTACACTGATTGGTTTTCTTTTTATTCTCGTTATTATTTGGCTTAGTGCTACAATACTAGGCTCAATATTTTCAAAACTTACTAACCAAAGTGGCCTAGGTTTTTTAAATCGCCTTTTTGGTTTTATCGCAGGTGGTGGTAAATACTTCTTAATTTTCGCACTCATTGTCACTGCTCTATCAAACGTGACCCTCGTAAAAGACAACCTTGAAAAATATGTGAAAGATTCTGTACTATACCCTTACCTTAAAGAGGCAGGTTCATATCTCATTAAACTAGATACCTCATCTATAGGTTTAAAGATGACAGAAAAAACTGAGCCTATAATAGACATGCAAACTGAAGCCAATAGTACCAATGTCGATACCAATAGCACAATCCAAGGCTAAGCATGATTGAATACCCCCTCCTTTTGGAAAAGTTCAAGACCCTTTTAAAAGAGAACACCCTCAAGTTTACCAAGCAAAGAGAACTTGTACTTAAATTTCTTTATGAAAATGATGGTCACTTTACCCCAGAGGATATTTACAATCTACTCAAACAAGATAACCCAAACCTTAACATTGGTATAGCCACAGTTTATCGTACGCTTTCGTTGCTTGAGACCTCACAAATTGCTTCTTCTATCTCTTTTGGCGTACAAGGGAAAAAATATGAGTTAGGTCTTAAAAAACACCATGACCATCTCATTTGTACCAAATGTGGTGCAATCATTGAGTTTTTTGATAAAATCATTGAAGAGAAACAAGAAGAAATCGCTAAAAAGTTTAACTTTCAAATGACGGGTCACACGATGAAAATCGTCGGTCTTTGTGAGAAATGCCAAGCATAATTTAAACTGTACCCAACATAAAATATTACCCTAGGAGCCCCCTTGATATTTGACAATCAACAGATTCAAGATCGTATTAAAAAATCACAAACCCTCAGAGAAAAAGGTATCAACCCTTACCCTAATCAAGTCAAAAAAGGTACACCTTCTGCGACATTTTTAAATGCATGTCACTACGTACATGAGATAGAAGTAGCTGAAGGTGAGATGAAACAAGACAAAGCTAAGTCTTACACACTAACTGGACGTATAAAGTTTGTACGTATCATGGGAAAAGCAGCATTTGCCAAGATAGAAGATGCAGATGGATTAGTCCAACTCTACTTTAACCGTGATGATCTGCCAGAAGGCTACTACAACGATGTGGTTAAAAAACTTTTTGAAGTAGGTGACATCATCGAAGCTAAGGGCTATCCTTTTGTTACTGGGACAGGAGAGCTTACACTACACTGTTTAGAAGTAAACCTTGTAACCAAAGCCATCTTCCCACTACCTGAGAAGTTTCACGGCATACAAGATCAAGAGATAAAATACAGACAACGTTACCTTGACATGATTATGGATGCTGAAGTGACCAAACGTTTTAAACTTCGTTCTCGTATCGTCTCAGGCATACGAAGATTTTTTGAAGACAAAGGTTTTTTAGAAGTAGAGACCCCTATGATGCACCCCATCCCTGGGGGAGCAAATGCCAAACCATTTACCACACACCATAATGCTCTAGGTGTAGACAGATACCTACGTATTGCCCCAGAACTTTACCTAAAACGTCTCATCGTGGGTGGTATGGATGCCGTTTTTGAGATAAACAGAAACTTTAGAAATGAAGGCATAGATGCCACACATAACCCTGAGTTTACCTCCATAGAGTTCTACTGGGCATACAAAACCTACATCGAACTCATGGAAGTGACTGAAGAGTTATTTGACTATCTTTTTGACACCTTGAAACTGGAAAGAACATTACCTTATGGTGACATGGAGATAAACTTTAGCACTCCATTTGCTAAAGTACCTTGGGTAGACAGCATCGTAGACATTGGTGGTGTACCAAGAGAGGTGGCTACCAACTTAGAAGCAGGACTTTCCTACCTCAAGGAACGTAACTTAAAAGTAGACAAAAACTGGACACTAGGCTACATGCAAGCTGAACTTTTTGATGAGTTTGTAGAGCCTAAACTCATCAACCCTACTTTCATCACAGACTACCCAGTAGACATCTCTCCACTGGCACGTAGAAATGATGACAACCCAGAAGTCACTGAAAGATTTGAACTTTTCATGGCAGGTAAAGAGATAGCCAACGGTTTCTCAGAACTGAACGACCCACTTGACCAATACGAAAGATTTATGGGTCAAGTCAATGCAAAGGAAGCCACAGGTGACGACGAAGCCATGCACATGGACACTGACTTCGTAAAAGCCCTAGGTTACGGCATGACCCCAACTGCAGGCGAAGGTATAGGTATCGACCGTTTAATCATGATGCTCACCAACCAACACACCATTCGTGACGTACTACTCTTCCCTGCCATGAGACCAGAGGTCATACAAGAGACTCCAAAAGTAGATGCCTCTTCCCAATGTAAAAAATGTGGACACAATGTCATAGAAGAACTCAAACCTGCGAAAAAAGGTAAAGGCTACTTTTGTTTAGATGTAGCGGCGTGTAAAGGGCGGGTTTCTGAGAGAACCTAATTATCTTAGTCGGGGAAGATATGATACCCCGACCTATGCATATTTAATTTAAACCTATCAAGGTAGGATTAAATTAAATTTGATATAAATACAACATTAAACAAAAAGGAACCCTATGAGCTATGCTATAGAAAGTTTTGACCCAGAGATATTTGCTGCTATTGAAAATGAAAAAGAGAGACAAACCAATCACCTTGAAATGATTGCTTCTGAAAACTTTACACTGCCTGCTGTTATGGAGGCGATGGGTTCTGTCTTTACAAACAAATATGCTGAGGGCTACCCATATAAACGTTACTATGGTGGCTGTGAATATGCTGATGTAGTAGAGCAACTGGCTATTGACAGAGCGTGTGAGCTTTTTGACTGTAACTATGCAAATGTACAGCCACACTCTGGAAGCCAAGCAAACGGTGCAGTCTATGCAGCACTTATCAAAGCTGGTGACAAAATCTTAGGGATGGACTTAAGCCATGGTGGACACTTAACACATGGAAGTAAGCCTAGTTTTTCTGGTAAAAACTACTCTTCATTTACCTATGGTGTAGAGCTTGATGGTCGCATCAACTATGATGAAGTAATGCGTATAGCAAAAACGGTTAATCCTAAAATTATCGTCTGTGGTGCTTCTGCTTATGCCAGAGAGATTGACTTTAAAAAATTTAGAGAAATAGCTGATGAAGTAGGGGCTATCCTCTTTGCAGACATCGCCCACATTGCAGGGCTTGTTTGTGCAGGTGAACACCCTAGTCCATTCCCTTATGCTGATGTAGTGACTACAACCACACACAAAACACTTGCAGGTCCTCGTGGTGGGATGATAATGACCAACGATGAAGCCATTGCTAAAAAAATAAACTCTGCGATTTTCCCAGGACTTCAAGGTGGACCACTGGTACACGTAATAGCAGCTAAAGCTGTTGGCTTCAAACACAACCTAAGTGACGCATGGAAAACACATGCGAAACAAGTTAAAGCCAATGCCTCAAAGCTGGCAGAAGTACTTGTCTCACGTGGCTATGACGTAGTCTCTGGTGGTACAGACAACCACCTAGTACTTGTAAGTTTTTTAAACAAAAACTTCTCAGGGAAAGATGCAGATGCTGCTTTAGGTAATGCTGGTATCACCGTAAACATGAACACAGTGCCAGGTGAAACCAGAAGCCCATTTGTGACTTCAGGTGTACGTATAGGGTCACCTGCACTTACAAGCCGTGGTATGAGAGAAAAAGAGTTTGCAATCATCGCAAATAAGATAGCTGATATCCTTGATAATATCACAGATACAGACTTACAAGCGAAGATAAAAGATGAGATGAAAACATTAGCACAAGACTTTGTGATTTACGATAAGGCTATTTACTAGATTGAAAGTCTTTGATTTAGAGCTTTTTGATAGCCACTACTACATTAAACGTGCTTCGATTGTTGAAAAAATACCTTTCAACAATCGTACTTTTTATGCCAAGTTCGAACATATAAAAGAACCCCTTACCCCTCTACTTTTAGCACAACATCTCCATAGAGAATATACCATTGCTGTACCCTTACTAAAAGACAATCATACTGACTATTTGGTAATTGAGTACAAGGGGCATGAGTATCAGCGTTTTTATCATCTGGTAAGACATCTTTTTAAAACCCTTGAAGTAGAAAATTATTTTATCTATAGTGGGAAAGACAAGGAGCGTTTGCAGGTTTTCATACGTGTAAATCGTCTCACTTTGGAAGAGGCAGATGAGAAGTTAAAACACTTTTCCGATGCATTAAAAGAAAAAATGACTAAAAAATGGAAAACACTCCCCTCACTCAATTTGCCTGAAGCCTATAACATTGTGACCTTACCTTATAAAATCATTTAACCATAGAGTGACTGAAACGGTACGTAAAGAGACTACCTTTTCCTATAGTTTGGAATGACCCCTATAAACTAGACATTTTCCAATTCAATAACAACCTCAGTTTTAGACATCCCAATATTATACCTACTTTCAAATTCATTTGGTGAGATATAACCCAAATAACTATGTCGTCTTTTGGGACTTAATGGTAAAGATTAAACATAATAAAATATTATTTTATACAAACTATAGGTTATCTAATTGAACGTATCCAGCATTGTTCTCATGCATATTTTGGGATAATATATATAAATATGCTATAATCAATACAAAATTACTTCTGGAGAGTTACCCCTCATGAATGACCACAATCTTGACGACCTCATTATCGATACTATTGAACCAAAGAACAACAAAGGAAAAAGTCTTTTAACTATTATTGCATTGTTTATAATTGTACTAATCGTTGCAATCATCCTTACAAAAACCTTACTTAAATCGCCAGAAAACCCTGAACTTGTTTTTGAAGAAAACATAAGTGAGATGATTTCCCCTGAGCTTAAACTACAAGAAACACCTCAAGAGGTGACAGTGGCAAAACCTACTGATGAACCTACCCTCCCCACAATCATTGAAGAAAAAATTGAAGCACCGAGAGAAATAAAAGAATCTGAAGCACCCAAAATTGTAGAAAAGAAGAGTACACCCAAACATCTTGATAAAACAGTTATACTAAAAGAAGAAGAGGTAATTACACAACCTCACATTTCAAAGCCAATCATAAAAAAGATACCCAAACAAATAATCACTAAAAAACCAAAAACAGCGGTTAAAAAACCTACTGTAAAAGCAGTCAAAAATCTAACAGTTCCCCCCAAAACATCTAAAATTCCTCAAACCACTACTCAGGGAACATACTATGTACAGGTTGGCTCATTTAAAGAGAATCCTAGTAAACGTTTTTTATCCGTGATAAAGAGTAGTGGATTTAACTATCATATCACGTCTCCTGACAGAACAGGATATAAAAAACTTCTCATCGGACCCTACAAGACACGAGCAGCAGTAGACAAAGCACGTGACGTTGTACGAGACCGTATACATAAAAGTGCCTTTGTAGTACAAAAGTAGCCTAGTATGCACAAAACTATTCTTTTTGATCAACTCACCCCTGTAGCACTTTATGGGAAAATTAAAGAAATTTTTCCAAATGAAATTACGATGCTTTTTGAATCTGTCGTCAATACAAGTGATGGAAACTTTTCTTTTATCACTATAGGTACAAAAGAGCGATTATCTTATAAAAATAAGACCACTACACATATCGATAAAAATGGTGAGAAAAAAACATTAGCTCTTGACCCTTTTACCTTTTTAAAAGACTACTATACCTCTGTTGATAAAGCAATTTATAAAGCTAAAGCTAAGGAGCTTGGTTTTTCATTTGTCGATGGTTTTATAGGTTTTATCGCTTATGATATGGTCAAGGTCTTCGAACCGACACTTGAAGAAAGTATGGATGGTCTACTTGACCCTTTAGACACTCCTGATTTAGACTTAGTACGCCCATCTATTATACTGGCTTTTTCTCATAAATCTTCCAAGCTTACTCTTTTACTCAATGATGAAAAAATGAAAGAGCAACTTGAAAAGATAGAAAATATTCTATATAAAAACACGACCCCTATGCCACTTAAAGCAGTCGTTCTTAATGGTAGGGGAACATTTAGTATAAATGAAGAACGCTATAAAAAGCTGGTTGATGAATCTAAAGAAAATATACGTTCAGGCGACATATTTCAGATACTCCTGTCTAACCGTTACACACAAAAAGGCTACATTGACCCACTAAGTTTTTACAGAGTATTGCGCTCAAAGAACCCTTCACCTTACCTCTTTTTACTTGACTATGAAGAATTTTCTATCTGTGGATCTAGCCCAGAGGTAATGGTACGTTTAACCGAAGATGAAATACTTCTTCGTCCTATAGCAGGAACACGTAAACGCGGTAAAAATGTAAAACGTGACAAAGAACTAGAACTAGAAATGCTAGCTGACCCCAAAGAGTGTGCAGAGCACCTGATGCTCATCGACCTTGGACGAAACGATGTAGGTCGCGTAGCTAAAACAGGTACAGTCAAAGTCACAGACATGATGCGTGTGGAAAAATATTCCCACGTTATGCATATGGTGACCGATGTAGAAGCGCAACTCGCTAAAGGAAAAGATATGTTTGACCTCTTTGCCGCGACCTTTACCGCAGGTACGATGACAGGCGCACCTAAAATAGAAGCAATGAAGCTCATCGCCAAATTTGAAGGACTCAAACGCGGTTTTTATTCAGGTTCTGTAGGCTATTTTTCTTTTGATGGAAATATGGATTCATCTATTGCCATAAGAACCTCACTTATTAAACCAGACAGTATCACTTTGCAAGCAGGTGGTGGTGTGGTAGCTGACTCCATTCCTGAACTTGAGTACCTTGAAATGAACAATAAGCTAGGGGCTTTGCTTGCTACACTTAAAGAGATGGAAAGTTTATAACCATGGCAAAAGAAATTTTTGCTATCTTCGGTAACCCTGTTTCTCATTCTAAATCTCCACTTATGCATAATCTAACCTTTCAAAGTCTAGGTTATGATACATGTTACACACGTTATGTATTAGTAGACGGAGAAAGACTCAAAGAGACATTTTTAAAGCTCAAACTCAAAGGAATCAATGTCACTGTACCACATAAAGAAGCTGCCTTTAATGCCTGTGATATACTTGACCCCTTTGCACAAAAAATAGGTGTGGTAAACACCATTGTCGAACGTGAAGGAAAACTCTATGGATACAATACAGATGCCCCTGGTTTTCTCAAAGCCATTTCAGAATTCAAAGAAGTAAAAACAGTCCTTTTTTTAGGTGCTGGTGGCACAGCACAAGCTACATCTAGTATCTTACGTGATGAAGGTTATGAAGTTACACTACTTAATAGAAGTTCAGAACGATTAGAAAAATATAAAGCGGATGGATTTGAGACCTATACCTTTAAGACATTTCCACTCACTGATGCTACTGTAAAACACTATGACTTAGTCATCAATATGACTTCTGCAGGATTGGAAGATAATAGCCTTCCTGCACCCAAAAATATACTTGATACTGTCATACCACGTGCAAAAGCTTGTGTAGATGTGATTTATGGAAAAGAGACACCTTTTTTAAGACTCGCTAAAAGTTACAATAAACCTACAAAAGATGGATCTGATATGTTGCTCTATCAAGGCATCATAGCCTTTGAATATTTTACAAATCATATACATACTTTTGATGAGATAAAACCTATCATGCAAAAAGCCTTTAGGTTGTGACCCAATTTAAAGATACAATAATGTTTGATTTCAATTAACCTTTTAGCGCTACACTGAAACTAACAATACTATACCGAGGTAAATAATGATAAATATTTTAATGATAGAAGATGATCCAGAGTTTGCAGAACTACTCACTGAATACCTTGCACAATATGATATAAAAGTAACCAATTTTGAAGACCCTTATTTGGGTTTGAGCGCTGGTGTGAAGAAGTATGATTTACTCATACTTGATCTTACCCTTCCTGGTATGGATGGACTAGAAGTATGTGAAGAAGTGATGGAAAAATATGACATTCCTGTCATCATCTCTTCTGCACGTTCTGATATTAATGATAAAGTTGAAGCACTTGCTATTGGTGCGGATGACTATCTTCCAAAACCTTATGACCCTAAAGAGATGTATGCACGTATTATGTCACTGCTTCGTCGCTACTCTAAAGCACAAAATACCGATTTAGCAGCACCTAAAAGTGATTTTGAACTCAGAGGTGACACTATCTACTTTAAAGGTGTAGCATTAAACTTAACACCTGCAGAATTTGAAGTACTTAACCTTCTTGTCAAAAACCAAGGTATTACACAATCACGTGAACAAATCATCAATACCGCAGGCAATATGAGTATCGACTCTCAAGGTAAAAGCCTTGATGTTATCATCTCTAAAATACGCACAAAAATAGGTGATAACAAACGAATACAAGCTGTACGTGGTGTAGGATACAAACTCGTATGATTATTACCTCATTACGTAGTAAAATTAGAATTGTTTTTTCAATTACACTACTTTTACTAGGTGTACTCTTTATCTCTTCTGTTAAGTATGATAGGGCTATTTTTGAGGAACATACCATTGAGCAAGAAAAAGCTATTACCCACTATATTTATGACTACTTCTTAAAGTATGGCAAAATAGATGAAGCCTATCTTGAAGCACAAAATATCTCACTCATTACCGATAAAGGCATGGTCGTTCAGATAGAACGTTTCTTCAAAGAAAAAGGTAAAGTTAAACGTTATGCTGTAGATACCTACCACCTTAAACGTATTATGATTATTAACAATGATCAGTTCAAACTCATTTTAGAAAACAAGACCAAATCTAAATTCCCCATAAAACGTGCAGTCATTTTCTCAATTGTCTTTTTGCTCATCATACTACTCTACCTATGGATAATGAAAAGTTTACTTCCCTTATCTGAACTCAAAGCAAAGATAAAAACCTTTTCAAAAGGGAACCTAGATATATCATGTAAAAGTGACAAAGAAGATGAAATAGCAGAAGTTGCTAATGAATTTGACCATGCCGTAGCTATGATACGGGAATTGATACAGTCCAGACAGCTTTTTTTACGTGCCATCATGCATGAACTCAAAACTCCTATAGCCAAAGGAAGACTCGTCTCGGAGATGTTAAGTGACGAGAAAAGTAAAACACGATTACATAGTATTTTTGAGCGGCTCAACTTACTCATAGATGAATTTGCAAAAATAGAAAAAATCACATCTAAGAACTTTGAACTCACCCTGAAACCTTATAAAATGTCTGATCTGGTTGAGGCAAGTATTGACCTACTGATGGTTGAAAATCCGAAAAGGCTTATTAGTATCGAAATTGAAGAAGACTACTTAACTGAAGTTGACTTTGAGCTCTATACACTTACGCTTAAAAACTTACTCGATAATGGAATAAAATATAGTATAGATAAACATATAATTGTCCATATTGGTAATAAAAAACTAAACATTATCAACATTGGAGAAGCATTAATTGAGCCCCTTGAAAATTATTTTGAACCTTTTCATACCTCAAAAAAAGGTTTAGGCTTAGGACTGTATATTGTAAAAAGTATTTTAGATATTCATCAAAAAGAGTTACACTACCGTTATGAAGAAGGTAAAAATATCTTCACGGTAGTCTAAGAAGTTTACCCTTCAGTAATTGTATCTGAAAGAGTAAATGAAAGTTCTAATGCTTGAGAAGCATTAAGTCTTGGGTCACATTGTGTGTGGTAACGACTAGCAAGACCTTCATCGTCTATGGGTGATGAAGTACTTCCCGTACACTCAGTAACATCATTTCCTGTCATCTCAAGGTGTATACCAGCTGCAACGGTTCCCATCTCTTTGTGTATAGCAAAAAACTGCTCCACTTCTGAGAGAATGTTGTCAAAGTTTCTTGTTTTAAATCCTGTAGAAGACTTCTCTACATTTCCATGCATAGGATCTATTGTCCAAACAACATTTAGACCCGAATCTTTTACTTTCTTAAGAAGTGGTGGAAAACCTTCTGATATCTTAGATGCACCCATACGTACAATAAGTGTAAGTCTTCCCTCTTCGTTCTCAGGGTTTAGTGCTTTTATGAGTTCTATAAGCTCTTCTTCACCCATAGAAGGGCCGACTTTACATCCTATAGGGTTTTTGATACCTTTAAAGTACTCTATATGCGCTTCACTAAGGTCACGAGTTCTATCTCCAATCCATAACATATGAGCAGAACAGTCATAGTACTCACCTGTCTCAGAGTCTTTTCTAGTCAATGCTTCTTCATAGTTAAGTAACAATGCTTCATGTGAAGTATACAGTGTCGTTTGATGTAACTGTGGAAGCATTTCAGAAGTTAACCCACACGCAGCCATAAACTTCATGGAGTGATCTATTTTATCGGAGAGTTCATCATATTTTTTTCCTAAAGGATTATCTTTAATAAAATCTAAATTCCATTGATGTACTTTGTTAAGATCAGCCAATCCACCACGTGAAAATGCACGCAAAAGGTTGAGTGTCGCTGCGGACTGATTGTAGGCTCTTAGCATATTTTTAGGATTAGGTATACGTGCTGCTTCATCAAACTCTATACCATTGATAATGTCACCACGGTATGATGGTAATTTTACTCCATCTATCTCTTCAAAATCAGAACTTCTTGGTTTTGCAAACTGCCCTGCAATACGCCCAATTTTTACAATAGGTTTACCTGTAGAATGCATAAGTACCATATTCATTTGAAGCATAAGTTTAAAAAGGTTTTTGATATTTTTTGCATCAAAGTCCGAAAAACTCTCTGCACAGTCTCCACCTTGAAGTAAAAAAGCTTCACCGCGTCCTGCGGCTGCTAGTTTTTCTTTTAATCTTCTAGCTTCTCCCGCAAAAATAAGCGGTGGGTAAGTGGCAAGTTCAGCTTCAACTTTTTCAAGAAGGTCCTTATCTTGGTATGTTGGCTGTTGCTTTATAGGGAATGTTCTCCAGCTATTTGGTGTCCAACTCATAGTATATCCTTACTGTGGGTAATCGTGTACCCGAAAATTAATGCAATGATTATAGCTAAAATATATGAAAATGATATATAAAAGTTCTCTTTACTTAAAATAGTTTAAATTTTGTTATAAATTTGTTATAAATATGAAAAAAGTACTTTGTTCACATGGTGAATAAGCTGTGAACAACTCATATTAAAAAATGAAACCCGTATTTTAGGGATGCAAATAAGTGTGTTACTTTTTCACCACAAATGTAACAAAGTTTGCCCATTGGAAAACTGTATCTATTTTTGTAAATCCAGCATCTTTACACATACGTATATTTTCGTTTATTGTAAAAGGGATAAGCACGTTTTCAAGAGCTTCACGCTTCTGTGCAATTTCATACTCACTATAGCCTTGCTCTTTTTTGTAGTCATAATAGATGTCTATCATCTGCTTATCTAAGATCTTGCCTTCAAAGACAACTTTCTCAGAAAAGATAAACATACCATCCTCATTCAACCCTTCAAAAATCTTCTTCATAAGCTCCAAACGCTGCATAGGTCGTATAAACTGCAAAGTGTAGTTCGCAACGATGACATCTTCTTCTTGATAAGTATAGGTTACCATATCTGCCAATTCTAAGTTTATATTGGCACCAAACGCCTGACATTTTTGCTCTGCACGGTCAAGCATGGCTTGGGAGTTGTCCAGTCCTTTGAGTTGCATCGGTACTGTCATTTTTGAGTGAAGGTCAAGTAAAAACTTCGCCGTTGACGAACCCAAATCAAGTACCTTCATTTCCTCTTTTTGTTCTGCCAAGATAAGTGATATAATCAACTTTCTCACCTCATCATAAAATGGTACTGAACGGCTCAACATGTCATCAAAGACAGAAGCTACAGCTTCATCAAACTCAAACTTTTTACTAATCTTTTCTGTGAATACTTTATCTTTTGGCATCTTAGCCCTTTCCTATAAAATCTTGCATTATTTTATAATACCTAGCATCATCTGAAATATTCATATGCCCTCTGTTTTTAATCACCGTCACTTGAAGTTGCTCTTTTTTAAAGGCATTTATGAGCTTTTGTGTGTGCACCCTAGGTATTACCTTATCATTTTGAGCGATGACTATAAATGTTTTTGCCTTAATGTCCTTGACGCGACTTAGAGAGTCATACTTCTCTTTGAGTAACAAGTCAGCAGGATAAAGAGGATAACGCCCTTGTGCGACAGAGACAATGCTATCATAGGGTGTGATGAGTGCTAGTTTACTCACTGCTCTATGTGCGGCGACATACGTGGCAATGCCCGTACCTAACGAACGCCCACCTATGCTAATACGTGCATGCTTTTTAGCCACCCTGTCATACAATGCTAAAGCATCAGCATAGAGTGCCACTTCACTTGGCTCACCTGTACTCTCTCCAAACCCTCTATAGTCCATCAGATAACAAGTAAATGTAGGAAACTGTTGTGCAATATAGTCTGCACTTTGTGCCATGGATTCTGCATTACCACCGAAATAGAGTATAGCATTTTGATGCCCTTCGTTCAATACATGTACTACCACCTCAGCATCCTCTTGATGTAATACTATCTGAGGGTAATCTATCTTTATATTGGGTGTTGGATGATAAAGAAGTTTGTCTTGAAAGCTATAAAGCAATGCACCTATACCTACATACCCTATAAGCAATGTACTTAACCCGATTTTCAATAAATGTTTTAACACCTAAACTCTTTTGCCGACTCAATGTCTTTTTGTATCTGTATTTTTAACTCTTCTAAACTTTCAAACTTTTCATTGGCTCTTATAAATCCTCTAAATACAAGCTCTACCTTACCTCGGATAGTTCCCAAATCTTTGTCCAAGATATGGGTTTCAATGGCAAAAGAGGTATCTGTAGTCACTCTGTGACCCAAAAAACTTACAGAATCAAGCCACTTGTTAGCTATCTTTGTTCGCGTAGCATAGACACCTTCTAAGGGAAGCTGATACTCTTTTACATGTAAGTTTAAAGTAGGAACAAGTTCTTTCTTGCCCAGTCCTTGACCAGAGATGACTTCACCCTCGATGCTGTACTCTCTACCCAATAAACTGTTTGCCATCTTAATATTTCCATCTTTCAAATACTGCTTAATAGTACGAGAATGCACAGATATACCTTCTATAGAGACTTCTTCTACCACTTCTACCTTTCCATCAAATAGTGCTTGGAGAACCTCTGTATTGCCTGCTCTTTGCTTACCAAAAACAAAATCGTATCCTACCACTATACTCTCTAGTAATGGAAAATCTGTTTTTAGTTTGCTTACAAATGCCTCAGGTGTTAAACCTTTTATCGCATCAAAAGGATAAAAACAACACACCTTAGAGGTAAAATTCGCACGTTTATACCCAGGGGTCAAGTAGCCCCCATTTCGCTCTATGATGACAAGGGCATCTGCCTTGTTTATAAGTGTCTGATGAGCGATGTGTATGCCATCAAAAGAACCTATAGCAATAGATTTCATGGTGTTATTATATTTCAATTATGTCTCCGTAGGGTGCAATTCATTGCACCTTTTTATCAATGTGGTGCAATGAATTGCACCCTACATTTTGTTAAAATGGTAAAGATATTCCTGATTCCCTTCTTTACCCGTCACCCTAGACTCTGCTTGGTACACCTCTTGCCAGCCAAGCTTTTTTGCCTCTGCTTCAAAAGCCTCTTTGCGTCGTGCTATGGCATCCACATCTTGCACCACTCCTTTAGAGTCACGCTTCACATCTTTACCCACTTCAAACTGTGGCTTATAAAGTATGATAATGTCCGTACCCTCGGCTGCGAGTCTATCTATATCATCAGTTATTTGCAAAATAGAGATAAACGACACATCACAAGTGATGAGTTCAACTCCATCTTCATCTTGAAAATCACGGATATCTGTATTTTCATGTAAGGTGACTTTGCTATTGTCACGTAAAGAAATGTGTAATTGTTCTGAGCCTACATCGACACAAGTCAAAGACTCTACTGCATTTTCCAACACTATCTGAGCAAAACCACCCGTACTAGAACCTATGTCTAAAGCACGTTTACCTTGCATCGCTACAGGGTGTTCAGCCAAAAAGTTTTCCAACTTACGCCCTGCACGACTCACATAAAACTTAGAATCCTCCACTTCTACAACGGTATTTTCATCTACTTTAGCCGAAGCCTTAGCCTTCAACCCATCCACCAGCACCAACCCCGACTTTATCGCATCATTCGCACGGTTCCTACTCTCGTAGTACCCCTCAACTACCAGGTATTTGTCTAGTCTCATTTTAAAAAGCCTTCATAATTTACTATTTTTATTCCACAATCTACAAACTTTTTATCGCTAGTTATCAATAGCATGCAGTTATTTTCTTTTGCACAGAGACATTGCAAGGTATCTTCCAAATCTATACCTTTAGATAAAGAAATTCGTGTCGCTTCTTTTATCACTTTTTTTCCATACGACAGGATATACCAATCTATGTAAATAATATTTTCAAAAAACTCCAAGGTTGCTTTCTTGTCTTTAGATATAAAATAAAGCGTACTCAACATATCCTCACTAATGAAGATTTCATATTCTTGAATCATTAATGTTTCCAACAAAGAAAGCGATAACCTATATTTTTCTCTCTTGTTATCTATCATATCGGCTACAATATTTGTATCTAAAAATATTTTCTTATTTTCCATATTGTTCTTTTGCTTTTTCTTCTCTAATTTCAGAGGCAGTCATCCCGTTAAACCTTGGGTAGATACTACCTTTACCAGCAAATTTCATAATCCTGTCTAGCTTCTCTTGCTTCTCTTTCGCAAGCTTTTCTTCCAAAAACTTCTTCACGTCATCTGCATATTTAGAAGAGATAAACACACCCTTGTACTCATGTGATTTTCTATCTTCTATATCTATATAATCATACTCTCCAAACATACTCCCGTTACGTGTAAGTTCTCTTATGCTCATCGTTGTTGTCATTTTGTGTCCTTTATCGTCATAAGTACATTGTAGCATATTGTAGTTTAGTTGTCAAAATAGTATATCAAAATACAAAATATCGTTTACCCCAATGCTTCATACTCACGCTCTAATGCCTCACGCACTTGGGAAAAGTAAGCATCCCAGTCTTCTATCTCTTCTATGGTTTGATAGGTCTCATCATCTTGTATAGCTTCAAGGTCATCACTAATTTCAGCCAATACATCTGTGAGATGGGCTATCTTGTATTTAAGTTTTTCTGTATCTTGTAGCTTGTCGCTTGCTGCATCAAAGTAGACACCATTCTCTAGCATGTCCAGTATCTTTTTAATGCTATTTAGGTCATTTTGTGCGTAGGCTTCGTTCAGATGTGCAGTAATTTCATGGGCTTTATCTTCTAGCTCTTTGGTCACGATGTCTGGATGACAAAGCCTAGCTGCTTTCCTAAAGAGTAGTTTGAGTTCCTTTTTCTCCTCATCGTTCAGTGTGAAGCGTTTTTGTTCCAGTGCCTTTTTATGCCCACAACTAGACTCCTCATGCTCTTTCTTTATCTCTTCATGTGCTTGAAAATCTTCGTCATTATCTAACGCCTCTTTAGCTTCCAGTAGCTTTATTCTTTGTGTTTCTTCTGCTTCTTTGGCTGCTTTCCATGCATCATACACTTGATCATACTCGTCATCATGTTCGTCTAGTTCGTCAAGCTCCGATTTCAACTTTTCAGTCTTGATTTTGGCTTCTTCATAGCGTTCTTTTTCGTCTTCAAAGGTCTCTAATAGTTTGGCTATTTTTACTGCTAGTATTTCCTCTTTACGTTTAAGCATTTTCTCTATCAAATCACCTACAGAGAGGCTGTACTGGGTATTGAACTCTTCGATGACACCTAGCTGTTCGTTTTTAAGTGCATCGAGGTCTTGTATCTTCTCTTCCAATGCTTTTAACTCTTGCCTGTATACTTTTACTTCTGGGTCTTCATAAGCTACCATATCTCCATACTCAGAGGCATTTAATCCATTATTCGTTTCGCTTTTAGTTTTTCGCATGGGTTTATATTATCCTTTTTTATGACAAAAGAGTCAAATCACTGTCCTCTTCTAACACAACGCACATAGTAGCTAAATTTTTTATTATCATAACCCAGATAACCATAGTTCAATACCACATAGTAGGCTTCATATTCATTATCTATATAATCGCTAGACGACCAATAAAATCCAGACTCAAAACCTTTTTCTTTATAACAGTCTTGATAGGCTTTATTTTTCTGATTATCGTCCCAGATAGCATTCCAGTCACCTTCATCTTGTACAGCCAA
>Ga0256840_1000861_pt1 | contig 30234 bp, 31 predicted proteins | sample 355202metaG_FD_185969 | JGI IMG/M metagenome (GOLD analysis project Ga0256840, IMG submission 185969) | Hydrothermal vent microbial communities from Mid Atlantic Ridge, Atlantic Ocean - 355-202 | ecosystem: Environmental > Aquatic > Marine > Hydrothermal vents | place: Atlantic Ocean: Mid... | reverse complement strand
CCTGCGATATATCTTTGAGAAACTACCAGTGGCGGAGATGCTGGAGGACTATGAGGCTCTGCTGCCTTGGAATATTACTCGAAAACAACTGGCATGAGGTGGCGTGTGCTTAATGGGGCGCTTACAAATAGTCCTCTCCTCTTTCCACCTTTCACGCCTCTTTTTTCTGAAAAAGAGGCTTTTTTTATGCCTCTCCGGCCTGATCTCACCTGCTGCTGTTTACAAGCATTCTCATATCACGTATAGTTTATTAATTGTCTGTTTTCACAAGGTTGATGACGTCGCAAAAACTCTTCACCTGCTTCGTTGCTGCATTTTTTGTTCAATTACGACGTACCTTGGTATTTCGTAATTAAACAAAAAAATACCCGCCTCGCTTCTGAAGTTTTTTTATTAGCCATCTATCAATTGACCTTTTTACGAGTTTCTCAAGAGAACAACCCCAAAGCATCTTTAATGCCACCAGCAATAGAACTTCACCATATTTCCAAAACATTCACTGAACGCAACTGGAAGACATTTCTGTTTCAGAAACCGCGCCGTACAAAGGCGCTTGATGATATTTCCCTAAGCGTTGAAAAAGGTGTGATAATGGGCCTTCTCGGGCCAAACGGTGCAGGAAAGACTACCCTCATCAAGATCCTTGCCACACTTATTACCGCAGACAGTGGCCACGGCGCCATCGCGGGACTCTCCCTTGATAGCCAGGCATCAGAGATCAGAAACAAAATTGGCCTGGTCAACACCAACGATCGTTCCTTTTACTGGCGCCTGACAGGAAGAGACAATCTTGACTTTTTCGCCACTCTCTATAATCTTCACGGAAGAGAGAAACAGCAACGGATACAAAAGGTTCTGGAACTGACAACCATGGAGGGTAAAGCCGATTTCCGTTTCATGGCCTATTCCGCAGGACAAAAACAGCGGCTTGCCATCGCCCGGGCAATGCTTTCAGAACCCGACATTCTGCTCCTTGACGAAGCCACCTCCAGCCTTGATCCCATTGCCACCAGACGCCTTATTGATTTCACGAAAACAAACCTCGCTCAGAAAGGACGGAAAACCATTGTCTGGTGCACCCACAACCTACATGAGGCGGATGAGATATGTGACACAGTGACAATTCTCCATCAGGGAAAAATTATCCAGAAAGGACCCAAAGAGGTTATCAAAACACTTTTACATCAAAAGATCCCGTATTCACTTACTGTAGACAATCTCCACTCTGAAATCGAAAGACAGGCTGATTTTCATTTATTTAATGACAGATCATGTACAATGAAAATCTGTCATATTTCCATTGCTCCTGAGAGTGTCCCTGCACTATTGCAACACCTTATCCAGGATGGCATAAAGATTTACCAATGCAGCCAGATAGAACAATCACTCGAAAGGGTTTTCAGTGAAATCGTCTCAAAGTACCACCAACAGTAAAAATACTATGCAGGCCAAAATCTCACTTCCGTTAAAGATCCTTGCATTCCTGAAAAGAGATTTCAAAATTGCAACAAGCTACCGATTAAACTTCGTAATGCAGTTTTTTGGGATTTTACTCTCCACATCCTCTTTTTTTCTCGTCTCCAGGCTATTTAACGGCCAGGACATTCCACAACTTTCAGTTTATGGTGGAGATTATTTTTCATTTGTCCTTATAGGAATCGCCTTAACAGACTACTTGACCATCTCCACCGGCAACTTTTCATCAGAAATAAGAAATGCTCAAATAATGGGAACTCTTGAATCTCTGCTGGTCAGTCCAACGTCGCTTCTCACCATCCTTCTTTCTTCTCTTGGGTACAAATTACTTTCCACAAGCCTACGGATGATCTGTTACTTATCATTTGGAATTATATTTTTTGGTGCAGAATTCCATACTGCGAACTTCTTTCTTTTATTTCTATCTTTTATTCTTACCCTGCTGCCTTTTCTCGGAATTGGGCTGTTATCCGCATCATTTATTATCGTTTTCAAAAGGGGAAGTCCTCTCTCCATAATCATGGCAATGGGATCCGGGCTCCTCAGTGGTGTTCTCTATCCTGTCAGTGTTCTTCCCGGCTGGTTACAACCACTCTCAGAATTACTCCCTATTACACACGGCCTCGAAGCTATACGTCAGATCCTTCTTCAAGGGGCAACATTATCAGAGATATCAACTCGGCTTTACTATCTCGCTATTTTTTCAGTGATTTTTCTGGCTATCGGGATATATTCCATTTATCATGCACTAAACGTTGCCAGACAGGAGGGTAGCCTGCTTCATTATTAATGACCATTATTCTTCAATCCCGCAGCCAAACCAATTATATCTCTGACAGCAATCACTCAACCTATGATTAACAAGAAGCAAACATTTCACACATCCTCTGATATTTTGAGCCAGGATATCGATAGCGAAACCATCATACTCGACATGAAAAGTGAGAACTACTTTGGACTCAATAATGTTGGGAGTGATGTACTTGAGATCCTTAAAAGCGGTGCAGATTATGAGACTCTCCTGAAGACACTGCAAGATAGATATGATGTGGAGCCAGCTTCTCTGGAAAAAGACATAACCGAACTCCTCCAACAACTTCTGGACGCCGGGATTATCCAACCAGCCCAATAAAAGCCACCTTGAAATATCCTTTTTTCCACCACACTCTCGAAAGTAACATTCAGCTACCAGAATTACCTGGAGAGACCGATGGCTCTCCAACGATTTTTTTCAGATCTACCACAATCACCGAAACCACCAAATCAGTATCCACCTGGCATCATCATTGGCGGCTCCCAAATGGTCAGATAAGTATTTCACTAAGGAAAGAAAAAGATCGATACTGGCTCCGATTTCCAAGTATCGCGAGGTTCCTGATAACCCCTGGAAATAATCATGTTATATGTTTTCGTCATTCAGGCGTCCCGGATACCACAATCAGGCACCTGCTGCTTGATCAAGTTGTCCCCAGGCTGCTCAGCCACAATGGTGAGCAAATTATTCATGCCAGTTGTATAAAAAACGGAGCATCAACAATTGCCTTCTCCGGAGAGTCAGGATTTGGGAAATCTACTCTGGCAGCCTACTTTCATAGTCAGGGTTTTCCCTTGCTGACCGATGACTGTCTCCTTCTCACAACCACGGGTTCTACAATCTATGGTACTCCCAATTATCCCGGGGTGCGTCTTGCAAAGGATGCTCTTGCGCTTATTTCCAAGACCATACTCTCTGCTGCTCCTGTAACCCATTACGGAACAAAAAAACGGGTAGTACTCCATAACAGTTGTGACATGACACCACGACCGCTGGCCGCCCTTTTCATTCTTCAACCTCCTGGTAACAATTCAGCACCCACCATCTCAATAGACAAAATTTCAGGCGCTCAGGCAGCTTTGGAGCTCATCAAAAACAGTTTTCCCCTCGATATTTCAGACAGCCCGGTTATGGGAGAGCAACTAAAAAAGCTGGCGTTCATTGCCGGATCAGCAGAATTAAATATCTACCACCTTAGCTATCCACGAAGAATAAAAGTATTACCAGAAGTAATCAAAAATGTCCTTGGTACCCTAAACAATGCAAAACAAGAGGATCGCTAAACAATGAGTGGCATCTTTGGTACGTACAGCCATGGCGGGGGCCCGGTTTGCGATACAGTTCTGGCAAAGATGGCTGATTCTATAGCTCACCGTGGCCCTGATGGAACATCCATTGTTCGGTTGAGACACATCGGGATGGGCCACAGCATGCTGCAAACCACCCCTGAGTCATTACAGGAAATTCTTCCTGTTACCGATCCTGAAAGTAAATTGACCATAACGGCAGATGCCCGTATTGATAATCGCGAAGAACTTCTCAACCAGCTGGGTATAGTGGCTGGGCGTGACCTCCCGGACAGTTCCCTTATCCTTTATGCTTACAAAAAGTGGGGTACCGAAAGTTTCATCCGTTTAGTTGGCGATTTCGCATTTGCCATCTGGGATCCACGCAGACAACTACTCACCTGTGCCAGAGACTACATTGGCGTCAAACCATTTTATTACCATCACAGTCCGGATCATTTTTTATTCAGCTCCGAGATCATGCAAATTGCCGAAAATCCTGACATTCCACTGCAGCCAAACGAAGAAATGGTGGGAGAAAATCTTTCTTTTTCTTTTCGCAGTCAGACAGAAACGCTGTTTGAAAATATTTATCGCCTAGCTCCTGGTCACTTCCTGAAAGTGTCGCCCGGCAAACTTGTCATCAAAAAGTTCTGGACCCTACAGCATAGTAAACGTATATGGTACAAAAACAATGTGGACTATTCCGAGCATTTTCTGGAGATATTTCACACTGCTGTAAAAAGCAGGTTGAGAACTATCGGCCCAATCAGTGCCGAATTAAGTGGAGGCCTCGATTCCTCAACAGTTGTGGCAATGGCATCTAAAATTCTTGGCTTGCAAAATCGTCATCCTCCTGAAACCTACGCCATGGTATTCCCCGGCTTACGTTTCAACGAGCAAAACTATATTGATTCTGTATCCGCCAAACTTGGACTGCCGGTTCAATGTATTGATTCTCAACACTACAGGCAACCTGACTGGACAGCACAGGTAACAAACAGCTACGAACCCCCTGACATGCCCAACCTCAGCATACGAGCCCCCCTGATTGAGAAAATAACAGACAGCAGTTCCCGTATTGTACTCTCAGGAATTGGCGGAGATGAGTGGTTCACTGGATCGGGGTACCCTTACCTTGATCTGATTAAAGGTGGTAAATTTAAAGACCTCAAAAAGGAACTGTACCACTCATTTAGACGAAATAAATCTTTCACTCTAAAACGTATCCTGCTTGAGATGGGCTGGCCCGTCACCCCAAAATTTATCCGAAGAGCCTTTTGCAAAACAGCCCCTTCATCCTTGCCACCCTGGATCCCTGACACTTTTATTACCAAAACTGACCTCAGAAAACGACTGCAGGAATCTGACCCTAGAATTCAACTTTCAAAGCTGAGCAATCTGTTACCATTTTCCATCTTAAACACCGGGGGTGAGGTCTTTTTCCTTGAAACCATGGACAGATACCACAGCAGAAACAACATTGAATACCGTTCTCCATTTCTCGATAGAAGGCTTGCCGAATTTGCAGTGGCAATTCCTGAATACCAGAGGCAAAAGTGCAGTGAAATCAAAGTACTGCTACGCAACCCATCAATTCCTCTACTCCCTGAAACAGTCAGACGACGTACAGATAAGGCTGAATTCTCATACTTCTTTGGAAGAGCCTTTAAACAGCGACAGTTTGTAAATGCAATGGAGAAGGCAACAATATCTCAACAAGGGTGGCTGGATCAGCAGCTCTTTCAAGAAAAATTCAGAGAAAGACTAAGCAATTTCGAGGAAAACATCTATCATTCAGGTAGTTTTAACTGGGAGTTCTGGTTCGGTTTTGCAATTGAAACGTGGTATAAAACCGTATTTTCCAGATAAGCACAGTGATATATAATACTAAAAAAAAAAGCCAGAAAGAATCCTCTTTCTGGCCCATACACTCCACACCCCGCACAAGGTTCTACATAAGAAGAACCTACTTTTCAGGTGGTCTTAGGGTCACAGCTAGAACAGGTAGTACCTGGTATATCAGCCCCACTACCGGCAGTACCGGCAGTTACAACTGCCACAGACCCATAATTCACCAGTACCGGTTTTACATACAACGCTTTTAGCGGCTTATTTTTACGAGGACAAATTTTCTCTACTTTCTCACCCATTGTCACCACCATTTTCTCCTCTATATCGATTAATTTATTCCTTCCATACTTTCAACGTATAGAAAAAAATCGATTAACTATACTTTATTCTTCTTATTTCTCCTGCCAAATAACAACCCAGCCAACCCTGTACCAAACAGCATTATCGTCGCAGGTTCCGGCACTGGAACCTCTGTAATCTGGCCATAAAGCCCAGCATAATTAGTACTATTTTCAGGACTACTGAAGTCCGTCGCTATGGTTTGGCCCAAATTCGTTGAAAACCCAAGAATATCTAGTCGATATGCTCTGGAATCATAAAAGAATGTTTTTGATGTAGCAGTTCCATTGAGAGTAACAATATCATCCACCGGCCCTGGATCATTAACCGTGTTAGTTATATCAAAACTATTTGTCAAAGTAAAAGTATCTCCGGTTTCCTGGATAAAAAAATCGATATCCAATTCCACCCCCAAGACTCCTTCAGCATAGTAAGCCTCACCATTGGTATACCAGAAGTCTGCCAGCAGAAAAGGAGCATTCCACGCAGTATCCATGACCCCTAAGTTACCGTCACTTCCGATGCCATTAAAGATGAACTCATTACGAGTCGAACCACTATCCCATTGCGTACCAGTCAGGGGGTCACCCCACCAAAAAAGAGCGCTATCAGTTAGAAGTGCTCCATCATCATTATTCTCGATATCAAACAGGTCGGGAGGATTCACCCCCACAGAATTAACAGTACCCCAACTCCCCGTTGCACTTCCTGTAAATATAGTGGCATTAACCACAGATACAGAGCCTGCCAGAAGCCCTGCGGTCAGCACGACATATAATCCAACTTTCATCCCGACACCTCACGAAAAAAACATATTAAGAATCCATTGTAACTCGGTCGAATTAATAATAACTGTTTCCAATTAAAAACACAATAGGTAAAAACACCCATTTTCATCAACTTGAACAAAAAAATATCATTGCCGCTGCAGTGTCATGGCTCTGCCTCAACCTTTTGAAATTTCGATAGATTACCACCACCCAGGCCGGACCTGAAACACCAAAGATCACACTTCTCCCTCTGTTTCTCTGGCATTCTAAGCAGCATTTCACTATCATGATACTGTTTCTTTCTATTATTAATGGTGTCATAAAAACTCTTCACCTGCTTCGTTGCTGCATTTTTTGTTCAATTACGACATACCTTTAGTACGCTGAAATCAAACAAAAAATACGCGACTCGCATCTTACGTTTTTACTTAGCCATCTATCAATTGACCTTTTTACGAGATTGTCATTATTGACTTGTCTTTTAGCCGCTAAATCATTCACACTTCTTCAAAATTCAATGTTTCCAAATCTCAAAAAATTCCACAAGTTGTCAGGAACCATGAAACTCATGTTTCTGGAAGCTGTTTTCATACTCGCAATCACCAAAATCGCCATTCTCATACTTCCCCTCAACCGTCTCACCCGCTCATTATCTCAAATTAAAGATACAGGTCACAGCAAACGGTTTTCAGCAGAACATGACTTACAAACCGCAATGGCAATCAAAACAGCCGTGGCACGTGCCGCCGCACACACCCCCTGGAAAAGTGCCTGCCTTGTGCAATCCTTTACAGCGCAGCGCATGCTTAAACATCGCGGTATTTCCGGTCTTCTCCATATAGGTGTAATGAAAGAGACGAATATCTCCAAAAACAACTTTCAGGCGCACGCCTGGATACAATGCGGCAGCATCATCATCACTGGTGAGCCCGGCCATGAAGATTTCAGGATCATCTCTACATTTTCATGGTAACAGGTTACTCACTCTCATCTTTGCCAAAACCTGCTGCCTGACTCATCTCTGTTGATAACCCAAATTCTCACACTTTTTGCCGTACCCAACAAAAAAAAGCCCCGCCAACCGAACGGTCAACAGGGCTTTTTGGAACGTACTCGATGTTTGTCCTCCCGTGGCAGCAGGAGTTCAGCAACTAGTAGATATCAAGATACTCGTCGAGTTCCCAGTCGGTAACTGCGGTGCGGTATCTGTCCCACTCGGCCTCTTTGGCCACAATGTATTTCTCAAAAATGTGTTCCCCAAGGGTCTCTCTGGCAATGGTGCTCGCCTTAAGCTCTTCGAGAGCCTCTTTAAGACTGCCTGGCATTACTACAATTCCGGCCTCTTCCATCTCAGCCGCACTCATCTTGAAGATATCCTGATCAACAGAATCTGGAGGAGTAAGTTTATTTTTAACTCCATCAAGACCTGCGTTCAACATCATGGCAAGTGCAAGATAGGGGTTACAGGTTGGATCCGGACAACGGATCTCGGTACGCGTTCCAAGACCGCGGGAAGCAGGAATACGAACCAGCGCAGAACGGTTGGAGGCAGACCATGCGGCATAAACAGGAGCCTCATAACCGGGGACAAGACGTTTGTAGGAGTTTACCAATGGGTTGGTAACCGCTGCAAAGGCACGGGCATTTTTCAGAGCACCTGCAATGTAATGGTACGCAGTCTCAGAAAGTTTCAGTGGTCCATTCTCGTCAAAAAAGGCGTTGGTGCCATCAGCATTAAAGAGAGACTGGTTGGTATGCATGCCTGATCCATTTATCCCAAAAATCGGTTTGGGCATGAAGGTGGCGTACAGACCGTAGCGAGCCGCAACAGATTTGACAACCCATTTAAAGGTAATGGTGTTATCTGCAGCAGTGAGAGCATCGGCATACTTAAAATTAATCTCATGCTGACCCTCTGCCACCTCATGGTGGGAGGCTTCAATCTCAAAACCCATCTCTTCGAGGGTCTCAATGATCTCACGACGACAATCGTTTCCTGTGTCCTCAGGATCCAGACTGAAATAACCCGCGACATCATTGGTAATGGTTGTGGCACGTCCCTCTTCATCTTTTTCAAAGAGAAAGAATTCGGCCTCGGTACCAACATTCATGGTATAGCCAAGCTCTTTGGCCTCAGCAAGAACGCGTTTCAGATTGTTACGGGGACAACCTTCAAATGGAGTGCCATCGGATTTTGCGACATCACAGATTATACGCGCCGCTGCGATCCCGTCCTGGTTTCTCCAAGGAAGGATGGTGAAGGTATCATAATCCGGCTTCAAGTACATATCAGACTCATTGATACGAACAAAACCGTCAATGGAAGAGCCATCAAACATCATCATACCATCAAGGGCCTTCTCTATCTGGCTGCGTGGAATCGCAACATTTTTCATAAAACCGAAAATATCCACAAACTGGAGGCGGAAATAGTGAATATTTTCCTCCTCGATGGTTCTCATAATTTCATCTCTGGTCATTCCATGATCTCCTTACTGAAGTTGTTGAATATATCTCTTCCATCCTGCACACCTGCCAAGAGATGAAAGAAATTTCCCTTATGGGTTTATAGCCATATTTTCACGGTAAACAGTGCATTAATCAGTTAAACACACATTTACCATTTTGCGAAAATAAATAAAATAAAAAAATAATTATCTACAAAATTGTAATTTTTTGCGTCAGGCGACACCGTCAATTCCGTACATAATGCCGTCCCGTAACTCTTCGATGAACTGAACATCAGTTACCTTCTGCCGCTGACTGTCCAACACATAAAAAACATCTATCAACTGCTCCACTTCCGTTGCAATATAGGCCCTGTAAATATTCACTCCGAAATCTGTCAGGGTCTGGGTTATCCGGTACAACTGACCAGGACTGTCTGCGGAATAAATCTCCACAATAGTATACTGGTCAGAGGCGTCATTATCAACAACCACTCTGGTTTCACTGATTCCGGAGGGTCGCTTACGCCTGCCAAGGCTTGAAGAGAGTTTTTTATACAATCTGTGACCGAGCCCAAGACGATGATTAAGGGCAAGGTTCAGATCATCATTCAGTGCCTGCCAGTCTTTTTCCTCATAACTCACACCATCTTCAGGATGCAGCTCAAGAACGTCCACCGCGCTGCCGTCTTTCCAGGTGAATATCTGGGCGTTTAATACGGACAGATTATGGAGACTGAGCACACCGCATATCTTTGCAAGGAGTCCACTGCGGTCGCGACACATGATGAGCAACGACCACTGACTCTGGTGTTGCTGCGGAAAGACAAGGGCCCTCTGCTGCAGCACCTGATAATTGTCACGATGGATCCGGACATGCCCGACAACCGCTTCCGGGGTAAAGCTGAGGAGGTAGTCGGCGGGAAACTCATCAACAGAGACCCGCATATCCTTTTCGCCAGCCACAAGAGTGATAACCTGGCTGCGCAGCCAATTCACCCCTTCGTCTACCTGATGCACCACTTCCGCTGCAGAATGAAACTGGAGATAAGGGTGTACCTTCATGTACATCTCGTAGAGCAGAGTCCCTTTCCAGTCACTCCATGCGGACGGCCCGGTGGCATGTGAATCCGCAACAGCAATAAGATAGAGCATAGCCAGACGCTCCATATCTCCTATGGTTTCGGCGCAGCGTTTGATAAACTGCTCATCGTTCAGATCGCGACGCAGGGCATTTTCCGGCATAAAAAGATGAAATCGAACCACAAACTCAAGACAGGCACACTCCGCTTCATCAAGACCGAGCCTACGGCCAACCTCACCCACCCTCTCAGCGCCAATAACGGAATGATCTCCCCCCGCCCCTTTCCCGATATCATGGAGCAGTGTTGCAAGATAGAGTACGTGCGGGGAAGCCACATTCACAAAGATCGACTTTTCAGAGGCAGCTGCTTCCCGCAGCTCAGCGACACTCTGCAGAAGATGGCGGTCAACTGTATAGATATGATATACATCATGCTGCACCAGAGATTCAATGGATCTAAATTCCGGGATATAAGCAGCAAGCAGCCCGGTATCAAGCATACATTCCAGGACAGCAAAGATATCCTGCCCCGACTCCAGAATCGTAAAAAAAGGCCGGGACATCCTTGCCGACCTGCGAACCTTATCCGTGATCAGATCCAGGTGCGCTGTCACCATTTTCCTGGTTCTGTGGTGCAGCGGAAACCCTGTTTTGGCTGAGGCAAGAAAACAGCGCATAAGCAGATAGGGTCGCCTCTTCAGTTCTTCTTCGGATGCAGTAAGATGGATACGCTTATTGCGACTTTTTATTCCTTTTTCAATACGTTTACTCTCTACAGCTCTGGCACCTGCGAATCCAAGAACATCATCAACATGATCGAAAAAAAGATCCGTGGTTACGGCAATGGTCCGTAGATGCCCATAAAGATCACGCATGAAATTTTCCACCCCGAGGACACCCTTCCGGGTCTGGTACTCAAAAGCTGCCGCCACTTCTTCCTGCTGCTCAAAGTAGAGCTGATCATTCTTCCTGCCGCTGATATAATGCATCCTGTTCCGCACCCTGGTAAGCATGTTCCAGGAGTTCAGGAAGGCCTCCTTTTCTGTTTCAAGAAGAATACCAGCGTCAGCAATGGCCTCTAGATCGGGGAGCCCGAAAACAAACGCAGCGGTCCAGAGCATGGCCTGAATATCGCGCATTCCGCCCTTGCTCTCCTTGATATTCGGCTCAAGAAGATAGCTGTGACTGCCAAAACGTTCCCGACGATCACGCCGAAAAGTCTTCATGGCACCAACAAATTCATCCCGCGACCCTTCAATAAAATCTGTTTTGTAGCGACCTCGAAGTTCGTCAAACAGCTCCACGGAGCCCACAAGAAGCCGCGCATCGAGCAGGGCAACCTGAAAGAAGAAATCCTCCCGGGCAAAGCTCAGGCATTCTTCGACTGTACGCACCCCATGACCAACATCAAGACCGGTATCCCAGAGGGGATAGAGCACCTCATTGGCAACTCGCTCCATCGCCTCTTTTGCATTCTCCCGAAAAAGAATCAGCAGATCAATATCAGAGTACGGAAAAAGCTCGCTGCGCCCATAGCCACCAAGGGCAACAAGGGCTACACCTTCGGCAGCCTTTTCATCCGCAGCAGCAGTAAAATGTCCGGCAATAAATTCATCAACCAGACGGCTCTGTTCAAGCAGAAGGGCCTGACCACTCAGCCCCTTCTGCCACAGCTCCTCAAGGGTCTCTCTCTGGGCGCGTAGTTTAGACATAAGACACAGATGACAGCTGACTACACGGCGTCATGATCTTCCTCACCGGTCCGCACCCGAATAATCCGCTCAATTGGGATCACAAAAATCTTGCCATCACCGATCTTTCCGGTGTTGGCAGCGCTTCTAATGGTATCAACAACCTGATCAACCATATCGGCGGTAACGACGATCTCAATATTCACTTTAGGGATAAAATCCACCACATACTCAGCACCACGATAGATTTCAGTGTGGCCTTTCTGACGGCCATAGCCCTTTACCTCAGAAATGGTCATGCCCTTAACGCCAATCTCGGTCAAAGCATCTTTCACATCATCGAGCTTGAACGGCTTTATAATCGCTTGAATCTTTTTCATAGTTTCCCTCTTGTTTAGAAGTTTTCAGCACTCCGGCGGGACCGCGCCATAACAGCTACAGACAGCCCAACCGCCACCGGAACGCCTACCTTTCAGCACTACAGATTATAACCAACTTCACCATGAGCCGTTACATCCAGACCCTGAGTTTCATCTTCATTATCTACACGCAAACCGATGCTCAAGTCTATTACTTTCAGAATAATAAAAGTCAGCACAACAGAATAGGCAATGGCTGCTCCGGCACCGATGGCCTGAACACCAAACTGACCGGGATTCCCAAAGAAGAGACCATTTGCACCATCCGGATTTGCGGCGGTGGAGGCAAAAAGGCCAGTAGCAAGGGCTCCCCATAATCCGCCGACACCGTGAATACCCACAACGTCAAGAGAATCATCATAGCCAAACCTGCCCTTAAGGACAACCGCAGCGTAACAGAGAACACCAGCCACTCCGCCCATAATCATAGCTGAAACCGGGCTCACAAAACCTGCTCCGGGGGTGATCGCGACCAATCCGGCAAGGGCACCGGATGCAGCGCCAAGTACAGTAGGTTTTCCCTGCACCTTCCACTCTGCAAGAACCCAGGCCAGCAGTCCGGCACCGGTTGCAACCTGCGTGGTCATAAGGGCCAGTACCGCAACGGGGCCGGCAGAAAGCGCCGATCCCGCATTAAACCCAAACCAGCCGAACCAGAGGAGGCCGGCACCAAGAACAGTGAGTGGCAGCGAATGGGGATGCATGGCATCACGCCCATATCCCTTACGCTTTCCAAGCATAAGGCAAGCAACAAGGGCCGCCGCACCAGAATTGATATGAATGACTGTGCCACCAGCGAAATCAAGAGCACCCATCTCGCCAAGCCAGCCGCCCTGTCCCCATACCCAGTGACAGATCGGAAAGTAAACAAAGGTTGACCAGAACACGATAAAAAGCAGGTAGGATGAAAACTTCATCCGCTCGGCAATGGCACCAGTGATAAGTGCCGGGGTAATAATGGCAAACATCAGCTGAAAGGCACAGAACAGCAGATCCGGTATGGTATCAGAGTAAGGACCGGGGGTCAGCCCCACATTTTTAAGTCCTGCAAAATCAAGATTCCCAACAAAATGTCCGATATCAGGGCCAAAGGCCAACGAATAGCCATACAAAACCCAGATCACCGTAATAACCCCGAGACAGACAAAACTCTGCATGGTGGTTGAAAGCACATTCTTACTGCGTACCAAACCACCGTAAAAAAGTGCCAGCCCAGGCGTCATCAGCATTACCATTGCCGTGGCAACGAGCATAAAAGCGGTATCTCCACTATCCATTCTCTACTCCATTATTATTTTTTTTAACATCCCGAGTCCACAAAGGATTCAGAAAACATAAAGGTTGAAGACAAGACATGTAAAGACAGGAACAGCCAGAGATTTCCCTGATAATTCCTGTTTCAGCCGCCACCCCTCAACCTCGCTAATTGTTATAGGCAGTCTCTGAGTGTTCCGTATAATCCAGTCCTGCAACTTCAGCTTCCTCGCTCACTCTCAGCCCCATGGTACTGTGGATGAGTTTCAGCAGAATCCAACTCACAACCAGAGTGTAAGCGCCAACCACCACAACCCCGAAGATCTGCTTGCCAAGCTGCGCAGCATTCCCTGCAAGCAGCCCGTCAACTCCTCCAGGATTTACAGCGGTAGAAGCAAATACGCCAAGACAGATGGTTCCGACAGCACCACCTACTCCATGGATACCTACAACATCCAGGGAATCATCAAGCTTCAGCCTGGTCTTTAAATTAACTGCTGCAAAACAGGCCATACCAGCCAGACAACCGATAATTATTGCGGAGTTGGGTCCCACAAAACCAGCTGCCGGGGTGATTGTTGCAAGCCCCGCAATGGCACCCGATGCTGCGCCAAGGGTGGTTGCTCTCTTCAAGGTGAACCATTCCATGACCACCCACATCAGCATTCCTGCCATCCCTCCAAGGTGCGTTGCCACAAATGCCGTAACAGCCACTTCGTCGGCAGCAAGAGCCGAGCCGCCATTAAACCCAAACCAGCCAAACCAGAGCAGGCCCGTGCCGAGAAAGGTCATGGGAAGACTGTGAGGAATATAACTCTGCCTGCCATACCCTCGACGCGGCCCGATCACCAGAATCGCGGCAAGAGCCGCCGCACCACAGGTCACATGAACCACCAGACCTCCGGCAAAATCCATCACGCCCATATTTCCAAGCCATCCCCCCTTACCCCACACCCAATGACATACGGGGTTATACACAAGAATTGCCCACAATAGCGCAAAGATCACAAAGGGAACAAAACGAACCCTCTCGGCAAAGGCACCGGTAATCAAAGCCGGAGTAATAATGGCGAACATACACTGGTAAACCATAAACAGAATCTGCGGAATTGTTGTCGCATAATCAGGACTTGGGGCCGTTGTCACACCATTTAATGCAAAAAATGACAGATCCCCAATCACTCCTGCCACATCGGGCCCGAAAGACATCGAATAACCAAGATAAACCCACTCGATGGATATCAGGGCTATCATAAAGAAACTCTGCATCATGGTACCAAGCACATTCTTACTTCGCACCATACCTGCATAGAAAAGGGCAAGGCCCGGTGTCATCAGTAACACCAGCCCCGCTGCCGCCATTATAAAAGCGGTATCCGCTGCATTAATCATTTTTTTCCTCCTTGGATAAAACAGCCGGCCCCTCACATTCCTGAAACAACCGGTGCAAAATAAACCACAGAACCGGATCTCCCAATCCAGCCTGCAATCCTGTTACAATACTCATCCCTGAACCCATAACACTCTCCTCAGCATGTGTCACAGAAACGGAAAACTGCTTATTACATGCAACAGTCATACCAGAACAGCAGACCGCCACCCACAGTCGTTGTTCATACAGGATTGCACGCCTGCTACTCACTTGACCACACCCTTCGTACATTTTTTTGTTACATTTATGTGATTTCTACCCTTGTTTCTTTCATCTTTGTCACTTTTATGGTGATTTTTGTAACAAGGCTAACACAGAACTCCCCTTGTGAAAGGCCTGATGATGGTTTATCTTTGGCATAGTTTGAAAATTCACCGCAGCTCCTACCCTGCAGTGCCAACAAGGGACTCGACCACCATGAGAATAGACAATAAAAACTATCGAACCATCTGGCCTGCAGATAAAGAGCAAGGCCCGATACTGATCATCGACCAGAGAAAACTGCCCCATGAATTTGTCATCGAAGAACTGCACACAGCTTCCGATGCGGTGGTGGCAATTCGTGATATGCACGTCCGTGGAGCCGGCCTGATTGGGGCTACGGCAGGATTTGGCATGCACCTTGCCGCCATTAACGCAGAACCCGGAAGACTCAACGATGCCCTGTCGAAGGCCGGGAGAATGCTCGACAACAGTCGTCCCACTGCCAGAAACCTCAAGTGGGCCGTGGACCGGGTTCTGGCAGCTGCAGCTTTGGGAAACAGTGAGGACGACCAGAAAAAAATTGTATTCAAGACAGCGTGTGAGATAGCTGACGAAGATGCTGCGTTCTGCAAATCACTTGGCCGCCACGGCCTTGAGATTATCAGGGAACTCAGCGAAAAAAAGGCCGGCAGAACCATCAACATCCTCACCCACTGCAACGCCGGCTGGCTTGCATTTGTAGATTTCGGCAGCGCCACTGCCCCCATCTATGCAGCCCGGGATGCAGGAGTTGATGTTCACGTGTGGGTGGATGAAACCCGTCCCTGGAACCAGGGGGCAAAGCTCACCGCCTGGGAGCTGCAGCAGGAAAATATTCCCTGTACACTTATCACCGACAATGCCGGAGGACATCTAATGCAGAAGGGCATGGTGGACATGGTGATTGTGGGAACAGACAGAACCACCCACACAGGAGATGTAGCCAACAAAATAGGGACTTACCTCAAGGCGCTGGCAGCACGCGACAACGACATCCCCTTTTATGTTGCCCTGCCCTCATCCACATTTGACTGGGAGATGGACTCCGGCCACGATATTCCCATCGAGGAACGTTCTGGAGATGAGGTCACCGCCATAAGCGGCATGACACAAGAAGGGACGCTGGCAACCGTACAGCTTACAGCTCCCGGAACACGGGCCCTGAACTACAGTTTTGACATAACACCGGCCCGCCTGATAACGGGCCTTATCACGGAACGGGGTATTACAGCTGCCAATCGAGATGCAATACACAAACTCTTTCCTGAAAAATAGCCCTTACTCCTCCCGGCCGTAATCGTCTTCAAACCTGACAATATCATCTTCCCCAAGATAACTGCCGTTCTGCACCTCAATGAGCTCAAGTTCCAGAACCCCTGGATTTTCGAGACGATGGCTCACGCCCGCCGGGATATAGGTGGACTGATTCTCATAGAGCAGAAAGACATCATCACCATTGGTGATCCTCGCCGTACCCGACACAACTACCCAATGTTCATGGCGATGATGATGCATCTGCAACGACAACTTAGCTCCGGGATTGACCGTAATCCGTTTTATCTGATAACGAGCATGCTCTTCAAGAACAGTATAACTCCCCCACGGCCTGTGAACAGTACGGTGCAAGCGAAACTCCCTGCGCCGTTCCGACTTCAACCTGGCAACTATTTTCTTCACATCCTGAGAGCGGGACAGCGGCGCAACCAGAACGGCATCTGCCGTCTCAACAACCAGCATATCCTCAAGACCTACTGTTGCAACAAGGGTTTCCTCTGAACGTATCAGGCAGTTGCTGGTGTCCTCCAGCAGCACATCACCAAGCAGCACGTTCCCCGATTCGTCCTTCTCGGAAACTTCCCACAGGGCATGCCAGGAGCCGATATCACTCCAGTCTAGATCGGCTGCAACCATGGCAGCCTTATCGGTTTTTTCCATGAGCGCATAATCGATAGAATCACTGGGACAACGGAGCATGGCACCTTCATCAAGCCTGAAAAATTTTCCATCCCGTTTTCCAAGCAGAACCGACTCTCTCATACAGGAAAGCATTTTCGGGGCCAGCCGCTCCATCTCCTCCCGAAAGGTCTTCACAGTAAAGGCAAACATACCACTGTTCCAGAAGTAATTTCCCTTGTCAAGATAGGATTCTGCAGTATCACGATCGGGCTTTTCACGAAATGAGAGCACCACACTGCCTTCCCCCTGCTCAATATAGCCGTAGCCTGTTTCGGCGTGTTGAGGTTCAATGCCAAAGGTTACGATTCGGCCATCTGCCGCAAGTTCCGCAGCCTCTGTCACCACCTTCTGAAAGGCCTCTTTTTTGAGAATAAGATGATCTGCAGGCAGGACGAGGAGGACGGCATCCTCCGCTTCCTCTACCGCAACATACTCCACAGCCCCACAGACAGCTGGGGCTGTATTACGCCCAACCGGTTCCAGAAGAATGGTGTAGCCATCCTCCAGCCCAAGTCCATCCACTTGGCGGCGAGTGATGAAACGATGTTCCTCACCGACCACAAGCAGAGGCGGTAACACTTCAGCGAGCTGCCCCACCCGCAGAACCGTTGTCTGCAGCAGGGAAGTCTCATCAATGAGTTGCAACAGCTGTTTCGGGTAGAGCTCCCGGGACAGGGGCCAGAGTCTCGAGCCGGTACCTCCGGCCAGGATGACAGGTTGTATCTTCTGCATAGTTATTATGTTCCTTATCAATCTCTGATGATACTCAGAAGCTCATCAGTTCTTTTCTGCAACAGCTCTGGGTTCCCACGACTCTCCACATTGAGACGCAGCAATGGTTCGGTATTTGACTTTCTTACATTAAAACGAAATTCAGGAAATGACACGGAAAGACCGTCGGTATAATCTTTTTCCCCATCCTGAAAGCACTTTTCAATTTCCGCAATAACATAATCAGGATCACTCACTATACTGTTGATCTCACCGGAAACCGGATAGGCCTTACGACAACCAGCGACCAGTGAAGAGAGAGAAACGTTTTTACGGCTCAACAGAGAGGCCACCAGTAACCAGGGAATCATCCCCGAATCACAGTAGCCAAAACTCTTAAAATAGTGATGGGCGGACATCTCCCCGCCGTAGATCGCTTCTTCCAGGCGCATCCGTTCCTTTATAAAGGCATGCCCGGTCTGGGCCATAACAGGGACCCCCCCAGCATTGTTCACCAACTCTGCAGTATTCCAGATCAGCCGAGGATCATGAAGAATTTTACCGCCGGGTATGTGTCTGAGCAGTTCCAGGGCAAGCAACCCCACAACGTAGTACCCCTCAATAAAACTCCCCGTCTCATCCCAGAAAAAACAGCGGTCAAAATCCCCATCCCAGGCGACACCAAAATCCGCCCCGTGTTTCCGTACCAGCCTGGCAGTTTCCTCTCGTTTTTCAGGCAGCAGGGGATTTGGAACCCCGTTCGGGAAATTACCATCCGGCTCATGAAAAGCCTTGACAAAGGTAAAGGGAAGCTCCTGTTGCAGCAGATCGACAACGGGTGCAGCCGAGCCGTTGCCATTATTTACCACAATCGTAAGCGGCACCAGCTCTTCTTTCTTCACATAGCTGACAAGGTGCTGAATATATGCTTTTTTGTCCGGTGCCCAGCTCAGCTCCCCCGGCCGCTCTGCCGCTGAAGGGAGTTCGGACTTCACAATACATTCCGCCATCTGTTGCAGGCCGGATTCTCCGGTCACCGGCCGTGCCCCGCGGGTTACAAATTTCAGGCCGTTGTAATCGGCAGGGTTATGGCTCGCTGTGACCATAATACCACCATCCACCCCTTGATCTTCAAGGCTGAAAGCAGCATGGTATATCTCCTCAGTACCGCAAAGACCAAGGTACAGAACATCAACCCCGGATTCCAGCAAGCCCTGCACAAGCGCATCTGTAAGCTCAGGACTGCTGAGCCGAATATCATGCCCCACAGCCACCTTTCGGGGCTCGAAAATCATCGCAAAGGCACGCCCTATACCTTTGGCTAGACCCGGATTCAACTCATCGGGAACCTTTCCCCTGATATCGTAGGCCTTAAAACAGGCCGGAATAGCAACACTCATCCATATATCCTTTTTTCGTATGATTTTAATACTATTTTAACTATATTACGTTTGGCGGTACCGTAAAAAGGCCCGGAAACCAGCCTGCACCAAAGCCAGCCGTCAGTTTTCACTATTTATTTCAAGATATTAGTAAAAAAAAACATAGCAAATAACACTCATTAAATCAAGGCAACGACACCCATGAAAGGCATTATCCTTGCCGGTGGTTCCGGTACCAGACTCTACCCCCTGACCAGGGTACTTTCCAAGCAACTCATCCCTGTCTATGACAAGCCAATGATCTACTACCCTCTTTCCGTTCTCATGCTGGCAGGCATTCAGGACATTCTGATTATTTCCACACCACGGGATCTGCCGCAGTTTCAGGAGCTTTTCGGGGATGGCTCTCACCTTGGCCTCACCATCAGCTACACGATACAACCCAGACCAGAAGGGCTGGCCCAGGCATTTGTCCTTGGAAAATCTTTTATCGGAGATGACAGTGTGGCCCTTATCCTGGGCGACAATATCTTTTTCGGATCGGGGTTTTCTCATATCCTGGATAAATGTTCCGCGCTCACAGAGGGCGGCCTGATATTCGGATATCCGGTGAAAGATCCCGAACGCTATGGCGTGGTCGAGTTCAATCAGGAGAACAGAGTTGTTGGGATTGAAGAAAAACCAGAGCACCCAAAATCTAAATTTGCAGTTCCAGGCCTCTATTTTTACGATAATGATGTCATAGAGATTGCAGAAAACATCAATCCGTCACCACGCGGAGAACTTGAAATAACAGATGTCAATATGGAGTACCTGCACCGTGGAAAACTTCAGGTTCAACCCCTCAGCCGTGGTTTCTGCTGGCTCGACACCGGCACTCACGAATCCCTGCAACAGGCCGCAAGTTACGTCCAGGCAGTCCAGGACAGGCAAGGGTTAAAAGTCGCCTGTATCGAAGAGATCGCCTACAGCCTGGGGTACATAAACTCTGAACAAATGACAAAACTTGCCCAGGACATGCTTAAAAATCAGTATGGCCAATATCTTATGGATATTGTAAATGAAAAAGAAACAGGATCCACATTCTCATGAGAATACTCATCACCGGAGGTCAGGGTCAGCTTGGCCACGACGTAAACACCCTCCTTGGCAGAGACCACCAGGTGATGGCATGCAGTTCCAGGGAACTGGACATCAGCAATAAAGCGCAGGTCAGATCCGTACTCTCCGACTACAAGCCAGAACTGCTCGTCAACTGTGCTGCTTACACTGCTGTTGACAACTGCGAGAAAGAAAAAAATCTGGCATGGGCAGTGAACGCTCTCGGGCCCGAATATCTTGCTGTGCAGATGGAAGAGCTTGGTGGCAGAATGCTTCACATCTCCACAGATTACGTCTTTAACGGCAACAAACCTCACACCGGCGGCTATACAGAAGATGATTTTGTTGCGCCACTCTCCGAATATGGCAAAAGTAAACTGGCCGGAGAAGACGCTGTGGCTGCCCACTGTTCCAACGTTCTGATCCTCAGGACCGCCTGGCTCTATGGCTGGAAGGGAAATAATTTCTTAAAAACCATGCTGCGCCTCAGTCTGGCTGACCCGGACCGGGAGCTGAAAGTAGTTTCCGACCAGTACGGATCACTGACATGGACTGCCACCCTTGCCCGGCAGATAGCGGCCCTTCTCTCTTCTGAAATGCAGGGTATCGCCCACGCCACAGCCACAGGATCAACCACCTGGTATGAAGGAGCCTGTTATTTTCTGGACGCCATGGGAGTTCCCTACAACCTGAACCCGTGCAGCACATCCGAATACCCGACCCCAGCCCATCGTCCGGCAAACTCCATCCTCGAGAATCAGCGTCTGGAGAAAACTGGAGCTTCAGTATTCAACAGCTGGAAAGATGATATTGATCAGTTTGTGGCCCTGCACAAAGACGACCTTCTCAGGGAAGCTGGTTAATAGCAGCCCTCCACTCCGAACTCTGCCACCAGATGACTTAAGGTCACTCTGGTCTCCTCATCTAGGTCTTCAATCTGAAAACCATTGACATAAAAATCTGGATTGCTGTCCTGGCGACACCAGCGACTCACTGCCACCAGAATAATTTCATCCCGGCCCAAAAACTTCACCGGTAACCGCATCCGCAAACGATACTCCCCATTGACAGCCATGGGTTCATCACTCAACATCATCAGACCATGATCAGAGATATCCACCAGATGCCCAAGCACATGACTTCCCATGCCATCAAATATTCGCAGGTACACAGATAACTGCATGCGAGCGACCTGCCTCTGGTCGGACTTCCTGTCTTTATCTGTCATTGAACGGTTCCTCCTGCAGATTTACTCCTACCAACTCCACGTCACCATAGGCTCCCATACGTTCACCACACACAACAACAACTCCGATAACACCCGGTATCTCCCCGGCAACAGCCAGGGCATCAGCAATGCCAGTCTCAGCCCTGCGCCCCACCTCATTCCCAAGACGGGTTGCCACAGCATCGGCAAGGGGTGTGGAACGGCTCAGCACTGTCACAGAATCAGCCGCTCCCAGACTGAGTGAATGCCCCACAGTACCGGATGAGGTACAGATACCGATGGGCATCTGCGCCGATCGAATCCTCAGACCGACCTTACAGCTCAAAGGCGAATCCCCAGCAAAAACTGCCACGGTACAATCATGTTCCCGCAGAAGAAAGATATCCCCACCGTTTTCAACCATTACTTCCCCATGACCCGCCTCCACCAGACCATTACCGACATATTCGGCGATGGTACCTGCGACCGCAGCCATGGGACCAACACCGGCAGCTTCTCCTGCTTTAAGCATATCACGAATCAGTGGAGGAACAATATTATCTGTGGATAACGGATCAAGACTTGCACAAAAATGAGGATTCTTTACAATATACTTTTGCAGTTGAGCCCGGTACTGCAAAATAAGATCTGTCGCTTGAACAACAACATCACTCCCTGCCAGGATATGCAGATCCGTCTCTTCCACACAGACTTTTGTGGAAACAAGACCTGTGGTACTGACCAGCCTGCGATAGGCTCTCTCTGAATAGGATTCGGGATTTTTTTTCCGTTTCAGATGCTTCATGGATTAATTTCTCCTAAATCCGTGACTGTTTTGTGGGTGATGGACAATAAACAACTCCGGATTTGCAATGCTGAGCTTCGTTGACAATCAGGAACAGGTACTCCATTTCTTTATGCCATCTTTACAAAAACTTGTCATTCTTTTTACCCGTGCCCCCCACCCCGGCAGATGCAAAAGTCGTCTAATACCTGCCCTTGGGGTCGAAGGAGCCCTAAAACTCCACCAGCAACTTGTCCTGCACATTTTATCAGCAGTATGTAAATTTCTTTCCAAAACAAATCAGGTCTCATTGATTATCTTTTTCCATGGCGGTTCCATGCAACAGATGCAGAAATGGCTTGGAAAAGAGTACAGCTACCACCAGCAGCAGGGAAATGATCTGGGTGAACGCATGGCAACAGCCCTGCTTCACGGCATTCAAAATGGCAGAGACACTGTCCTGATCGGCTCCGACTGCCCGGATATTGACAGAAACATACTCGATAACAGCCTTAACTCCCTGACAGAAGCAGCGATTGTCATTGGCCCCGCTCACGATGGAGGCTATTATCTCATTGGGGTCGCGGCCGGCACTGATCATGCCCTCTGCCAACAACTTTTCGAAGATATTCACTGGGGCAGTAACCAGGTTTTTTCACAGACCATGGAGCGAGCTAAAAGCCTTGGCCTGAAAACCCATATCCTTAAGACACTCCACGATATTGACACAGAAGATGACCTCAGACATTTCCATCATTATTCCAACCCTGAATGAGCAGCACAACCTTGCAGCCTTAAAGCATGTGGCTGAGCAGGTCACAGAAATCATTGTGGTGGATGGTGGCAGCAGTGACGCCACTGTAAATACAGCTGAAGAGCTTGGCTTTCCTGTCTTTGAAAAAAAAGGTCCCGGAGGACGCGGGGCGCAGCTGAATCTCGGGGCTGCCCAGGCAAGATCTGACAATCTGCTTTTTCTGCACTGTGACACCAGACTTCCAGCTGATTTCCCGGAAGCCATTCTCTCCTGCCTTGCCACCCTCGGTGTTGCACTTGGTGCTTTCAGCCTCACAGTTGACCAGAAAGGCTGGGCCCTGAACACCATCACCCGATGGGCCAATATCCGCTCACGAATCCTGCAACTGCCCTATGGGGATCAGGCCTTTTTTATCCGTAAGGATACTTTTGAAAGATCAGGCGGGTTTCCGGAAGTTCCGATCATGGAGGACTTTATGATGGTAAAGAAGATAAAACGCTTTGGCAGGGTAAAGACTCTGCCCCAGACCGTGGTGACGTCTGCCAGACGCTGGCAGAAACTTGGGCCGTTTCGAACCACCTGCGTTAATCAACTGATGGTACTGGGATATTACCTGGGAGTTCCCTCGGAACGACTTGCGGCATTCTACCGTAATAGAAAATAATTCTGAATCCATGACAGCTTCGGTATTTCCTGTTTAACAGCATTCTGAATTACAACCATAAAAATGGTATCCGGGTCTACTCTTCAGGAAAATCGGTGGGCACGAAAGGGCGGACTCCATCTTCCGGAACTTTCTCCTGCCCTAGGGTCTTATCCGAAATGGCGGGGGTTTTTTCGGAAAAAGCCCGGCGGATCGTATCATCTTTAATCAGACTGCGAAAAAACTCTGTGCCCTGCTTCATATAGGGATAAAAGTGACAGTCTCTCAACATGCTGTTTTCAGGAGCCAGCACCCCGGACAGCACCATATTCATAAGAACAATAACAACGCAGGCCTTGGCTGCACCAAGGATTCCGCCAAGGAGCTTATCAAACCAGCCGGCGACGGTAAGTTCCACTACCTTTGCCAGTCCTTTTCCAAAAAGCATGGTTACAATATAGGTGAGACCGAAAAGAATCACATAAGACACCCAGAATACGGCATGGTGGTTCTCGGTTAGTCCTCGTAAAAAAGGAAAAAGTTTGTCATGATACTGCCCTGCAATAACGAAGCCGACCAGCAGAGCCACCAGAGTGGTCACTTGACGCAGGAAACCGATCCACAATCCCCGGAGTGTGAAAAGAAGCAGCAATGCTATGATAACAAAATCAAATCCTGTAAGATAAAAGGCGTTGTCCATCAATTCCCCCGTGCTGTACAAGCTTATATTATTATAACTCTTCCGATTTTAGTTAGCAGAAATACCTGAAAATGCAAGGATATTATTCATGTCAGACGTTTTGAAGAAAGATACGGCTGCTTTTAACCCGTTTCCTGATGAAATTTCCAATCTCGCAGACCTGCTTTTTCCAGATTCACGGCCACAGGCTGTTCTTCTGGCACTGCCGGAAACAGCGGCTCAGACAGAACAATTATTACAGGATTGGCTACATCCAGAAGAGATCCGGCGACTCAACAGCTTCAGTCTTGAAAAAAGGCAGCGGGAATGGCTGGGCGGCCGGATCTGTGCGAAACAGAGTCTTCACCTTTACCTGCGTCAGCATGATAAAAACTCTCCCCTGCCCCTGCCGCAGCAGTACAGCGTTACAAGCGAAGAATCCGGCAGACCGCATTTAAAAATAGCCCAAAAACTCTGCTGTGATACTCCTGAGATATCCATCAGCCATTCCAAGAATTATGCCACAGCTCTATGCGCCGGGAATCCCTGCGGAATCGACATACAGTATCCAGCCGGGAACCTGAACAAGGTAAAAGAACGCTTTGCAACAGATGAGGAAGAACGAACGTTAAAACAATCTCTTGACAGGCATCCCCCTCTAGATCAGCTTGTCATGCTCTGGGCTGCAAAAGAAGCTGTAAAAAAAATGCTCAGCCCTTATGGAATGCCTGGCTTTCATGAGCTTGTTCTCACTGCCATACACTGCCAGGATAACAATACTGCCATACTCTACCTTACACAACAGAACATAACGGCAAAAAGAGGTTACTCTGTGGTGGTCGGTCTGCTTGACAACGGCTACAGCATGGCGCTCTGCTGCTATACGACGCCCATCACAGGCAGCAGCCAATCCCAAAACCACCACCCATAAATCACCATGCCAGAACTTCCTGAAGTAGAAGTCATCCGACAAGGCCTTGCCCCACACCTGAAGGGCCTGAAAATCATTGCAATACGCTGTTCCGAAAAACCACTGCGCACCCCTGTGCCTTACAATGAGATGCGCGGAGAGCTCCTCGGCCAGACTATCACCGCAGTACATCGCAGAGCAAAATATCTTATTGTACGTATGGACAGTGATGCCGCCATCATTATCCACCTTGGCATGACCGGGAATATGGGAATATTTGCAAAAAATTCAGATCCTCAGAAACATGATCATGTCTACTGGGAGCTCGACAATGGCACAGAGCTGAGGTTCAACGACACCAGGCGATTCGGAGCAGTGCGGCTCCTTGAGGCAGGTAGCCGCAAAACTCTTGAAAAACAATTCTTTGCCGCAACCGGACCGGAACCCTTTTCACGATCATGTTCTGCACGTTACCTTAATAAGCGTGCAGCATCCCGTAAAATCGCCATTAAAAAATTCATCATGGACAGCCATGTCATAGCCGGAGTCGGTAATATCTACGCCAACGAATCACTCTTTCGCAGCAAGATACACCCTGACCGTGCCGCAGCAAGCCTCTCTGCCAAAGAGTGGCAGAGACTCCTCGAGGTCATCAGAAAAACGCTTAAGGATGCTATAGAATGCGGTGGTTCCACCATCAGTGATTTCGTGGATGCTTCTGGCAGAGGCGGTTACTTCCAGATCAACTTTCAAGTTTACGGCAGGGCTGGCCGGACCTGTGCAATATGTGGGGAAACCATTATCAAAAAAAACATTGGCGGGAGAGCAAGCTTTATCTGCCCGGGATGTCAGAAACAGCCCTGAGTGGAACCGGTCATATGGACTCTTACCAGCGTCCCGGATGTGAGCGACTGTCCATTCCCTGGACAATAGATATAACAATTTGCCGCTTCCATCCTGGCAGCAGCCCGTACCAGGCAACGACCACCGTCAAACGAGAGCAGGCCACTTTTCAACCGTGGCAGTCCACCACTGCCAAACTGCGCCATATCTTCCGTCAAAATGGCATTTAACTCCTGTGGCGAACAGGAAGCTGCCCCTTGAAGGGCCAGAATGGCGGTGCGGATCAGTTCATTAAAAAGCAGATGCACAGCGGGTGGCGGACCCGGCATTCCAAAAAACAGGACGGATCCAAGGGTTCCAAAGAGCGTGGATTTCCCTGGACGCATATTCAACGAATCATAGAGAACTCTACCGCCTGCCCTCTGGAACGCCGCTTCCACCAGATCAAATTTCCCAGGCCCCATGCCACCGGTACTGATGATGATATCAGCACCGGATTGCTGCATTGCCTTCAAGATCTGATCGACCTCCTCCGGGACATCTTTCACCGTCTGTTCATTGGCAACCTCTGCGCCATTCAAGGCAATGAGCCCATGGAGCAAATGACTGTTTGCAGAAAACTTCTTTCCGGCACGGCTCTGTCCAGAACCACTCAGCAATTCTGATCCGGTGCAGAAAAAACTCACCCTGGGCCTCCTGACAACTGCTACAGACTCATACCCGACACCGGCCAGAAGAATCTGCTGCTCGGCCCGAATCTCCCGTCCTTTAGCAACAATCACCGTCCCCCTGGCAAGTTCACTCCCCCGGCCATGGATAAAACGCTTTCCAGATGCTGACGCTCCTTCAACAGGACACACATTACTGCCGAAAACACGGCACTGCTCTTCGGGGATAACCCGATCCGTGCGGGCAGGTACCAGCCCACCGGTCATGATCCTTACAGCCTGGCCAGGCTCCAGAGACAGTTTCCGGGTATCCCCCGCTGCCACCTCATCGACAATAACAAAGGCAGGGTCTTTGCCCGGCTCGGCAATGGCATAACCATCCCGCAGGGACTGATCGTAACCTGGTAGATCTTCCCCTGCCAGCAGATCAGAAGCGGGAAAGCGGCTAAGACTCTCTGCAAGACCAATCTCTACACCATCAAGGACGGGTGCCGCACGGATAATGAGATCCCGGGCCTCCTGCAACTCTATGGACTTGCATTTTTCCTTTTTCATGCAACCGATCTTATCCTCAAACCCAAATCCCTGCTGCTCTTGCAACCAGACTGTTCAACGACTAACCTCCTTACGGTAAAAACAAAAAAAATCGCTCCTGTACCCGTGTGGCACAAAAGCGATTTTCATATATTCCCTGAACAATGTCAAGGTGTCAACCGAATATCATCACACCGTCAGGTCGTCCCGAACTACCTTCCTGGGGCCACCGTGACCGGCGGACGACCAGTCACGGATGGGAGCAATAACTTCCATCTGAGCTGAACGGTCAAAAGAGCCGAGGCGGTCATGGATGGATTGCCAGATGCACTCCACATCCTTATGGATCTCACAACGTCCGTCAACGGATCCACCACAGGGACCATTCATCAAACTCTTGGCACAACGGGCAACGGGACAGAGTCCACCGGTGAGATGCAGAACACAGTCGCCACAACCGGCACACTGCTCAGTCCACTCACCCTGCTCGGCAGATCCACCGAAAAAGGTGGTATTCAATGCCGGATAAACCATGGTGTCTTTCTTCAGGTTGGAAATAAAATTCACTCCAACACCACAGGCAGTAGAGACAACTGCGTCATAGTCGTCTTTCCACTGATCTATTTCATCAATGTATTCACGATCACACTGGCGAACCAGGCTTTCTGTGCTTACTTCAATGGATTTACCAGCCTTTTTCATGCCAAGACGAATCAGAGAAGAGAGAATTTCCGCTTCCCGCTCGCCACCGGCAGAACAGACTGTAACACATCCACGACAGGCCAGAACCAGAACCTTTTTACAGTCCTGAACCATCTCTATGATTTCCCCCATGGGTTTTCGTTCTGCAACTATCATCTATTTACTCCACGTATATCAGAACAGGAATTTTCAGCAACCGCCTGAAGACCAGGCGTTTTCTGAAAAGCGTTTCCTGCAATAAGTTAGTTGGAAAAAGGACCCTGACCTAGATTGCGAATCCGGCTGTCCATCTCTTTAGCTTTTGCCACAAACTCAGGGTGAAGGCCACGGGGCAGGTGATACATCTGAACACGTTCACCTTCAACACCAAGCTCCTCAAGGGCAGCTCGCACGGCATCCACACGCTTTGCGGCACGAATGCTGCCTTTCACATTATGACAACCATCAGCGGGACAGCCAACAACATAAACGCCATCCGCGCCATCCTCAAAGGCCTTTAACAGGGTGGTCATCTGCAGTTTTCCGGTACAGGGAACCCTGACCAGGTTAATGCTGTCGGGAAAACCCAGCTGCTCCAATTCTTTCCCATCTTCAGCACAGCTCTGCTGAGAAGTATAGTGGCAGCTGAACAGGGTTATGGCAAGATCAAAATTCATTTCTATCCTCTTGATTCTATATCTTATTTAATACCGCAGGCAGCAATAAGCCGTTCATCCTGGGATTCATTCAGGTTAATGGCATTTGCCGGACACTCTTCCACACAGATACCGCAGGCACGACACTCCTCCACATCAATGGTGGCCACGCCAAGCTTATCAATCTTGGGGATATCCCAGGGACAGGTGCGGACACAGGTGAGACAGGCAACACAGAGGTCGCGTTCAACTTCGGCGGCCTTTCCTTTTTCGATCAGGATCTCTTCGCTCACATAGCCCTCTTTCAGGGCAAGTTTACTTACAGCACCCATGATATCGGCAAAGCTGACATCCTGAGGACAGACAAAGACGCAGGAGCGGCAACCAGAGCAGTACCAGAGCATATCTGAAGTGAGCAGGCGCTCCTTCATACCCATGCGGATCATATGGATGATTTTGCGGGGATCAAACTCGGGAATGGCCTGAGAGACAGGGCATATTCCGCTGCAGGCACCGCAGGCAAAACAACTGTTGAGATGTTCTCCACCAGGAAGAGAGGTAACATCCCTGTTAAATGCTGAATTAAGTGTAGTAGATGACTTTCCCATGAATTAACTCGTAACTCGTCTAAAAGGTTCTGACAGTGACCATAAATCCAGCCACCACGTTAACTGATATATTCCATAAATGAAATTTATAATCTACTTTAAGAGGACTTATTTGTCAACAAAATGAAACTCCATTACCGCAAGGCGAACAACTGTTCAGCATTTATTCTCCTTTCTCTTGACTTTGGCCATGAGTTACAGAATAGTGCATACTCATCACTACGGAACGAGATTATTCTCATCTACCACTATTTCAGATTACGCATGCACTCTCCAAAGAAAGAAATTGTTCTTAGCAAACAAACAATTCAGAACCGGGTCAGCGAACTTGGTCAAGATATCACCAGGGACTATCAGGATAAAGAACTTGTAGTTATCGGTGTCTTAAAGGGTGCCTTTATTTTTATGGCAGACCTCACCAGGACCATTGACCTGCCCATATCCACCGATTTTATTCAGGTATCCTCCTATGGGGGCAGCTCTTCTTCATCCGGAAAAATCACTCTGGTTTCCAGCCCGAGCCAGTCCATTGAAAAGCAGCATGTGCTCCTCGTTGAAGATATCATCGACACTGGGCTCACCATGCAGTGGCTGGCCCAACATTTCAGCGATCAGGGAGCAGCGTCGGTAAGAATATGCTCACTCATCGACAAATCAGAACGAAGAGAACATGAAATCAAAATTGACTATTCAGGATTTTCCATCTCCGAGGGTTTTCTCATCGGTTATGGACTTGATTACGACGAACAGTACCGCAATCTTTCGGCTATCTATCACCTCACCCTTTAACCCGAAACACTATTTATACTGGTATGAGTAAAAAATCCATTGCAGTCATTCTCTCCGGTTGCGGCCACCTGGATGGATCTGAGATCCACGAGACAACGCTTACCCTCTGGGCCATTCACAAAAATGGCGCAGATTATCAGTGCTACGCCCCAAACATCTCTCAGAGCCAGGTGAGCAACCATCTCACCGGTGAGACCATGGATGAAAAGCGCAACGTCC
>Ga0256840_1000860_pt1 | contig 30259 bp, 27 predicted proteins | sample 355202metaG_FD_185969 | JGI IMG/M metagenome (GOLD analysis project Ga0256840, IMG submission 185969) | Hydrothermal vent microbial communities from Mid Atlantic Ridge, Atlantic Ocean - 355-202 | ecosystem: Environmental > Aquatic > Marine > Hydrothermal vents | place: Atlantic Ocean: Mid... | reverse complement strand
AAATTAGACTTAGCTAAAAAATATAAACTTGCAGGCAGAAATGCCAAACTGAAATTTGGGGTGTACAGCTCTTATAAAACTAGAGACTATATAATTTATTCCTTCCAAATAGGTGTGCCAAATGCTACGGCAAGGTATCATGGGAATGCTAATAATATATTATCGGAAAAGAACTTGTGGACAACTACACAAGATGGAACCTATATAGATAATACGACGATAGTAGATCCTGCTAACGTTTTTGATGCGAGCCAAACCAACATTGCAGGGTATGTTTCTAATGAATTTAAAATTGGAGATAAAGTTAAAAGCATATTGGGGCTACGTGCTGAAAACTATTCAGTGAAATACACAGGTGAAAATACGCAGGGTGTAATCTATGATAATGAATTAGTAGTAGATGATTTGGGTTTATTTCCTTCCGCAAATATGATTTATAGTGTGACTGAAAATAAAAACCTTAGAATATCTTACTCCAGAACAACGGCGAGACCTTCTTTTAAAGAAGTGTCTACCGCAGAGATTTTTGACGCATTGTCCAACCGTTTTTTCATAGGGAATATTGACATTAAGCCCACATTTATAGATAATTTGGATATACGATTTGAGGTTTTTGGGAAAAACGCGCAGATGTTTTCTATCAGTGGGTTTTACAAAGCCTTTAAAGACCCTATTGAGTTAACTTATTTTGCGGCAGATCCTAGAAGTTTGACCCCAAGAAACCTTGGTTCAGCTACTGTTTATGGTGTGGAAATGGAGTTTAGAAAAGACTTAGGGTTTATTGGAGAATCATTAGAAAACCTGAAATTTAAATTCAACACTTCTTTGATGAAATCTTCTTTAGAAATTGGTGTAGATGAAATGTTGTTAAGAAAAAATACAGCGAGAACAGGGGAGAACATTGGCACTACGAGAGATTTACAAGGGCAAGCCCCATTTTTAATCAATGTAGGGTTGGATTATGGAAACAACGAAAAAGGATTTCAAGCAGGTCTTTTTTACAATGTGCAGGGAGAAACACTTCAGGTAGTGGGCGGTGCACTGCCTGATGTATATACCATGCCTTTTCATAGTTTAAACTTTACACTTAACAAGGCATTTGGGAAAGACCAAAACTCAAATTTAAGTATCAAGGTGAAGAACTTGCTAGGAGAGAAAAATCAAAGTGTTTACCAATCATTTGGTGCTCAAGATCAAATATTTAGATTAAGAGACCCTGGCACTTCTTTTTCTGTTGGATATAGCATTAGGTTTTAGTTCCATAGTATTAGATGCCTGACAGGTTTTTCTTGTGCACCGATGCCTTGGCGAAGGGGCATAAACCTGTCAGGTATAATTTATCAACTAAACCGCCGCTTCACAACATTCAAAAAAGAATCAACGGCATCACTTTCCTTTTTCCAAAGGTTGGATTTTGCGAAGTCATTTTCGATTATACTAAAGGCTTCTTTGTAATCAGCACATTTCTCTAGTTTATCAACCGAAGCATTGAAATTGTCGGCATTGCCATCAAAAAGCTCATTGATAAACATGTACTTTTGGTTGATTGACAAGTCGTTTTTTAAACTAGCGATTTTATCATTGGTTAATTCGTCGGCAATGGTCGGGGCTATTTCAAGCTTTATTTTATCATTGAGGGTTTCAATTTTTTCAGTAAATTTTTCATTGACGGTTGGTGCTATTTCCTCTTCGGGAGATGTAATTTCCTGCACCTCTTCAATAGCCTCTTCTTCAGGCACATCATCATATAACTGAGCAATATCTAGTATTTCGATTTTGGAAAATTCGGCAATATACTTTTCAAAATCTTCAGGCTCTTCGTTGGTGCTGCCAATTACCTCATCAAGATACATTAAGGCAACCTCAGTACTCACCGTTTCTTTTTTCTCCTTTTCTATTTTTTTCCATAACTCGTTGTAGAGAAATTTGTTAATTTTCACATACTTTCCTCTTTGCTTCAGGGCATTTAATTTTATCAAACCATTTTCGGCATTGTTGATAAAATCCATATAATAATGATATGGCGAAATAACAATCAGTAAAGTATCTTTTACTGCTGCTATCACCAAAGGCTCAAAGTCTGAACGAGAGATCTTAATATTTTGAGAAAGTAAATTCATAAAATCTTTTAGCGAATCCTTTACTTTTGGTGCGTCAAAATCAAAATAGGGACTTTTTAATTTTTCAGTTTCCTTTTCCCAAGAAATAAATAGATGTTTAAGAATAAACAAGTTTACCTGATTTATTTCCGAAAAATTGAGAATCTGCTGCCCAGTAATTGATTGATTATTGTTAAAAAACGCAGCAAGCAATACCTTGGCGGTTTTTTTACTGTATTGCTCAATTGAGGTATGATTCAGTTTGCTCTCCATGATATTTGTGAATATAATCAATATGACAAATATAACGATTCAAAAAATTAATTTATTATTTTTGGATGTTCATAATTTAAAAATACTGGATGTTTATTGAGCCACATTTTGGAGGGGGAAAGCACAAAGGAAATCGGCAAACCGGTTGGATAGAGGTGATTTGTGGATCCATGTTTTCTGGTAAAACAGAGGAACTGATCAGGCGATTGAACAGGGCATATATTGCCAAACAGAAAGTAGAGATTTTCAAACCTGCCATTGATGTACGCTATGACAATGAGAATGTGGTGTCACACAATGAAAATAAAATACGGTCAACACCAGTGAATTTTGCCAATGATATATTGCTTTTGGCGTCGGGTTGTGAAATTGTAGGCATTGATGAAGCACAATTTTTTGATGATTTATTAGTTGAAGTATGTGTGAAACTTGCCAATAGCGGCAAAAGAGTAATTGTTGCCGGGCTTGATATGGATTTTGAGGGAAACCCTTTTGGTTCAATGCCTGCCTTGATGGCTGTGTCTGAGTTCGTGACCAAGGTACATGCCATTTGCATGTCTTGCGGAGATGTGGCATCGTACTCTTACCGCCTTGCTACCTCAAAAGAAAGGGTACTTTTGGGTGAAACGCAGGAATATGAGGCACGCTGCCGTAAGTGTTTTGTAAAAGGATTGGAAGAAAAAAGTAAAAACTAACTTCTCTAAGTTAAATGTCGCATTGAAACTTTTTAAAAAACATATTTCATTTTCACACCTCGCTCAGCGTCTCCCGAAAGGGACTCTGAGTATTTTGGTGGTGCTTATTTTGATGTTATCAGAGTTAAAAGCGCAAAATGACATTCCAATTGGCACATGGCGTTCACATTTTTCTTACTATAATGCTAAAACAATAGCGCTCGCCAATGAAAAAGTCTATTGTGCCACAGAAAATGGGCTTTTCTTTTTTGATAAAAATGAAAATACGACAACTATACTATCAAAAGTGAACGGACTGAGTGATGTTGCTGTAAGCAGTCTTGCTTATGTAGAGGATAGAGATCTGCTTTTTATAGCATATGCAAATGGAAACATAGATTTATTGCAAGGCAATGAAATCACGAATGTAAAAACTATAAAAACGGCAGATTTTAGCACTTCAAAAAGAATCAATCATATTATTGTTGATGCGTTATTTGCTTATTTGTCGACAGATTTTGGGGTGGTTGTTTTTGACTTAGAAAAAAAGGAAATCAAAGAATCGTACCAGGAGATAGGGGAGCATGCCACTCAACTGCAAGTAGTAAGTAGTGCGATTGTCCGAGACAGTCTTGTCATTGCTACGGATAAAGGAGTTTTGGCAGCATCACTTAGCCCACAGGTAAACAGATTGGATTTTCTAAATTGGCGACGGTTTGATTTGACGGAGGGCATCCCGAAGATAGCCATTAGTACCATTGTTTCAAGAGATGGGATTGTATATGCCACCATTGATGATGATAGTATTTATAGATACGATGGAAGTGTTTGGCAGGCAATTCATAAGATTAATGGCGCTGTTAATTCAATGATTCGGTCGGGAGATGTATTATTGATTTCACAAAACAATCAATTACAAGCATTAGATATATCAGACAACTTATCTCAAATAAATGAAGCACTAATTAAGCAGCCATTTTATGCCATTACCGATGGCAATAATCGTTTGTGGGTGGCAGACGGAATAAATGGATTGGTCTCAAATTTAAACGGCAACTTTGAGCACATTCGCCCTAATGGATTATTTTCGGATCAAGTTTGGCGACTAAGAAGTTTTGATAAAAAAGTTGTGACACTGTCGGGGGGTTATAAAAATGGTAACCCGAACAACAATGAGAATGGTTTTTCAGTTTTCGAAAAAGGACGATGGAAGCATTATAATAGCACAGGAATTTCAGAGGTTTTTACTATTCCTAAAATAAAGGACTTGGTAGATGTTGCGTATGATTCTTTTTCTGGAAAAATATATTTTGCTTCCTTTGGCTATGGAGTTATGGAGTGGGATGGTGAAGAGGCTTTTGCAATTATTGATGAAAACACAGCAGGCAGTACTTTGCAAAACACAAATCCCCCCGAGCATTTTACAAATGTATCAAGTGTGGCTTTTGATTTCGAAGGGAATTTATGGATGCTGAATCATGGTGCAGACTCGCCGTTACAGGTTTTGAAAACTGATGCTGTCTGGCAGGCGTTTTCCCCAGCATCATTTAATGCGAAAAGCGTTTCGAAACTGCTAATTCCTGATTCGCAGGATAAATGGATGATGACCGATAATGGAACAGGGATTGTGGTGTTTGACGAAGAAAACAATGAGACGAGGAATATTACTAGAAATAATGGGTTGCAACAAAGCCGAATTAATGATATTGTGGAAGATAATAATGGAGAAATATGGATAGCTGAGGGGCTAGGAGTTGAATTATTTCCTACCTCTTTTGATGCTATCAATGATATAGCTTTAGTGGCACATGCACCATTTTTTGATAATCGCCCTTTGCTTAATAGAGAAGAAATAACCGCAATGGAAGTGGATGGGGGCAATAGAAAATGGATAGGAACTAGCAATGGGCTTTGGCTATTTGGGGAAGCTGGCGAATCCTTGATATTCAAATTCACAACCGAGAATAGTCCGTTACCTTCTAATAAAATTATTGATTTAGAAATTGAAGGTACATCTGGCGAAATTTTCATCGCTACAGATAAGGGAGTGGTTTCATTTAGAGGAACTGCTACGACAGGGACTCCAACTCATGAGTCAGTAAAGATTTTTCCGAATCCTGTGAATAGTAATTTTGATGGTATAATTGGCATTTCAGGATTGGCTAATAATGCCCTTGTCAAAATAACAGATATTTCTGGGAAGTTAATATATGAAACAAGGGCACAAGGGGGCACTGCTACTTGGAATGCAAGAGGGTACAATGGACGAAGGGCGAGTACGGGTGTTTATCTAGTTTTTAGCACTACGGCTGATGGGGAAGAGACTTTTATTGGAAAAATTGCGGTGGTGAATTAATTGGTAAGGAATGCTATACAAAACAAGAGGCATTGTACTTAATTTTATAAAATACCGAGAGACCTCCATCATTGTTCGGATTTATACCGAACAATTCGGGTTGACCTCTTATATAGTAAATAGTGTCCGCAGTAAAAAATCAAAGAATAAAATAGCGCTTTTTCAGCCCCTGACATTACTTGATCTAGTAGTTTATAACCGGAAGAGTAGCAACCTTAATCGTATTTCCGAAATGAAATGTGCGGTGCCATTTTCCGAAATCCCTACCAATATAAAAAAATCTAGCATAGCACTATTTATGACTGAAATGTTAGTAAAAACACTAAAAGGAGAAGAAGGAAATGCGCAGCTATTTGACTTTTTATACCAATCCATTTTGATGTTAGAACATATGGAAAGCGAATATGAAAATTTTCATTTGCAATTCATTCTAAAACTTGCCCGCTATCTCGGATTTGCACCACAGTCGGCAGAAGAGATTTTGCACCAGGTGCATGGTGCAGTAGCAAAGCAGACCGATGAATTACAGCAGTTGGATGAGCTGTTGAAACTTTCATATCAAGAGAAAGTTGAAGTTACCAACGCCATGAGAAGAAATCTCTTAATCAAAATTTTAGATTTTTATCGGCTGCATGTCGACGCATTAGGCGAAGTTAAATCATTGACTGTTTTACATGCGGTTTTGAATTAATGATATCTACTTCAAACTAACGAGTTTAAACCCAATCCCTCGCACTGTCAGTATTTCTAAATCAGGATCTGCCTTTAGGTGTTTTCTTAGCTTGGTGATATACACATCCATGCTTCTGGCATTGAAGTAGGTGTCGTCTCCCCAAATAATTTTCAGTGCCATGCTGCGGTCAAGCGTTTCTCCAAAGTTGATGCTCAATAAGCGGAGTAGCTCTGTTTCTTTTGAGGTGAGTTTGGTCTCTTTGTCGCCGAATTTAAGCACATGAATGTCATAGTGAAAAATAAACTTTCCAATGTTGAAAATCTGTGATTTATGTTCGTGAGCCTCGTTATTGGTTCTTTTTAGAATGGCTTTAATTCTCAACAAAAGCTCTTCCATCACAAATGGCTTGGTCATATAATCGTCCGCCCCTATTTTCAATCCCTTGATGGTATCTTCCTTCATGGATTTAGCGGTCAGAAAGATAATTGGAATCTTCCTGTCGATGACCTTCACTTCTTGCGCTAGCGAAAATCCGTCTTTTTTGGGTAACATAACATCAAAAATGCATAAGTCAAAAAGATTTTTATCGAAGGCTTTTAATCCTTCCTCCCCATCTTTACATAACTTTGTTTCAAAGCCCTTTACATCCAAATATTCTTTCAATATCTGTCCTAGGTTTGGATCGTCTTCTACTAATAATATTTTCATGTTTTTGTATTGTCGTTCGGAAAAAATAATATAAACTCTGTGCCCTTTAGTATTTCACTTTTTGCGGAAACAGTTCCTCTATGTGCTTCAATCATTGTTTTTACGTAAGCAAGCCCAAGCCCGAAGCCTTTCACATCATGGACATCTCCAGTGTGTACTCTGTAGAATTTGTCAAATATTTTAGGCAATGCCTCTTTGGATATGCCAATTCCCTTGTCCGTTATTCTAACGATGATTCCTGTATTTATATTCTCTGTTTGTATGAGAATTTCAGGGGTTTCGGGTGAGTACTTATTGGCATTGTCGAGCAGGTTTCTGATGATATTGGTCACGTGAAATTGGTCTGCATTGATATTGCTATCAGTCGCATTTAGTTGTTTTTGAATTTTGCCACCTTTTTTTCTGACCTGCAAATCAAAATTTTCTGCAGCTTTTCCAATTACCTGGTGTAAGTCGAAATTTGTAATTTTAAGATTAAATTCGCCTTTGTCAAGCATTGCCATTTGCAGCACTTTTTCAACCTGAACGCCAAGCCTTTTATTTTCTTCTTGGATGATATCAATATACCTATCCCTTGTTGTTTCTACAGCGCTCATTTCTTTGTCTTTTAATGCCTCGCAGGCGAGGGAAACGGTGGAGATGGGCGTTTTGAATTCGTGGGTCATGTTGTTGATGAAGTCATTCTTTATTTCTGAAATTTTCTTCTGCTTGATAATGGTTAAAATGGCATAGCCAAAACTGAATAGGATGATGGCAATAAGTACAATTGAGGACAACAGCGTGAACCACATTTTGCCCATTAGGAAGCTGTCTTGCTTCGGAAATCTTACTAAAATATTGCTTGGGACTCCGAGTAAATCATTTGGAAACAGTGAGGCTTTCAGGTCGGTTTTTCTTAATGCCAAGTGATTATCTGCAATTTTTGAAAAAACAAATTCCTCATTCCCTTTTTTCAAAACTCCATAGTCATAATCAAGTGTGATGTTTTTGTTTTTAAACGCATGTCTCAAAAGCGAATCCAACTGGGTTTCATCAATTCTTTTTTCTAACTTTTTTTCCCCAATCAATATTTGCATTAACGCCCGGTTATAATCCTCTGTTTTTTGAGTAACCTTTTCGAAGTCGCGCATAAATGACTTGCTTACTTTAGAGCCTGATTTGAACTCTTTATTAATCACCACTACTCCAGAATCGCTGATGATATTTAGCCTACTTCCTTTGTCAAATTTTAATATTCTATTTTGTCCATTATTGGATTTTATTTGATATCCAAGCGATAAGCCTTGTAGATAATTAGCGCTTTTGTCTGATGGGTCTTTTGTGAGTGTTTTCTTTTGAAATGAACTCTCATAATACTCTACTGTATCGGATTTTGGATCCGTAGGGTTTGCCCAAGTGAATTTTCCGATGATATTATCTTGAACCAGTGAGAGGGTTTCTTGCTTTTCTAATTTTTGTGATACCGTATTTAATGCTTCTTGGACATCTTTTTTGAACCTTTCTTCATTGGCCTTGAGGGCATTGTTAATCCAATAAATCTGAAATCCCACAAGCCCGAGCAATGCGATGCTCATCAGGATTATAATTAAACGTATGGATGCCTTTGTCATTTGTACAAATTTAAGGCAAAGAGCAATAGTGTTTTATGTTTTAACCATAATTAACGCAGATTAACTTCCCTTAACACTTGTTCTCCGTTATAGTTACTAATATTGCATCAAAGAAATAGTAATTGATTAGGAACTGTCAATAAATAAGGTGTGCATAAAAGCCATCATTATTTTTGTTCCTGATAAGGCAAAAAATTTGCGCATAATATACATTAAGCAATGATTTTTTAACAAAGTCAGGGATAAAAAGAATAGGGCTGACTGTGCAAATTATTTGTTAACAGTTCCTTAGTAGAAGAATAGTTTAACAAACAAAAAGGGGAAACGTAATGTTTCCCCTTTTTGTTTTTCTACATAGTAGAAACTATTTTTTGATGACTTTAGTCTTTCCCCATTTGTCCCCAAATCTCCTATGGTCATCGTCTGAAAATAACATGACAGTTTCTACAATGATACCAATAAAGTTTAAAAAAGGTATGATTAGTGGCAATGCTCTTATTGCACCTGCGGCATAATCTCCCTCAATTGACTCGCCAGTATCTTCATTTACCACCATGATGTTCATCGCTTTTTTTCCAATGCTTTGTCCTTGAAGGGCTGGCAACGTATCTTTGATTATCATATATACAATACCCAAAGCCGAGCCTACATACTGTAAACTAGAACTCATCGTCATTAGAATATATGCTACTACTGAGACTAGAATTCCATCTATCAAAGCCGCTAAAATTCTATTCACTGGTGTTGCTAACTCATTTTGAGTTGAAGTCACATTCTCGTTTTCCATTCGTATTTTGTTTTAGTTAAGATTAATATGATTGGAAGGTAAGCTTTTTTTTAAAGACTTAAAAATATATGCTTGAAAAAGAGATATTTGAGCGAATAAAATGGAGATAATTACGTGATTCCTAACTTTAGAATTTTTTATCAAAAAAAGAAGGGTCCTATATTCGAAACCCCTCTTTTAAATATTATTTTGAAAATACTAGAATGAATAATTCAATCCTAACATCCAATACAATTGTGTTTTGTTATCAACATTATCAAATGTAGCAAGATCATTTGTTTTTAGGGTGTAATCCAAAGCCTCTTGCTTGTTGCCTCTTAGCCCTAGTTCAAAACCTACGCCAATACTTTTCCATAAAGTATAACCAAAAGAGTTAACCCATGTCCAGTTAGAAAGGTTTGAGCTTTTATAACTTTGGAAAATAGATAAGTTAGACTTCAAGCTTACACCTGCCGGTAATTGTGCGGTGTAATCAGCCACAATTTTCGCTCCTAAAGATGATTCAAAAACAGCATCCTCTTTGCTAAATACAAAGTTGTAATTCAATGGGTGAATCACTACCACCATGTTTTTGAAAGGTGTCCAAGTTGCCCCAACTCCTAAATCAAGATATCCAGGATTGTTAAAGTTATCTATTATAGTAGTGCGATATTCTCCTAATGCTGAAATTGCAATCTTATCACTTAGTTTATATCCATATAAAGAAGAAATATTGAAGACATCGGTTGCTGCCTCGAAATTATCACTATCAGTTGAGATATCCTTGTCATCCAGTTTTACCCAGCTCAAGTTGACATTAGCACCATTTCTCCAGAAAAATTTCTCTCTGTCTAGGTTTGCAAAAGCATTTAGAGTAAAGCCAATGTTTCCTGCAGAAGAATTAGGTGAGCCTTTTGAATACCAGTTATCAAAACCAGCTAGACTACCTCCAATAGTACCAAAAGCACCTTTTTTCCATCCTGGAAAAGCATCGATTTTTCCTTGTAAAGCTGTAACTTTCGCTTGAAGTGCCGCTATTGAATCTTTTTTTGGCGCCATTTCTGCTTTCAACTCTTCTACGGTTTGGGCTTGAAGCGTAGTGAACGAAATGATTACCAATAGAATGATGAGTTTTATTGTTTGTTCTACGTTTTTCATAATTTTTTGTTATTTGGTTTAAATATTTTCTGCAAATATAAGTATTGATATATAAATTGTAAATTTTTTAGACGGATTATGCTATTTTTGGGTTTTTCTACTGGTTTTGCCAGTTAATTGATTCAATGAGAATGTTAATATGAAGTTTACGAAAAATAGATACTGTATCCAGGGAGTTGATTTGATTAAATTAACGGAGGAATTTAAAGCGCCACTTTATGTGTATGATGCAGAGAAAATCACGAGGCAGTTATCTGCATTGAAAAATGCTTTTTCAGGTGTTAATTTAAAAATAAAGTATGCAGTCAAGGCACTTTCCAATATTGCCATATTAAAGGTGATAAAAAAAGGAGGTGCTGGCATTGATGTGGTTTCAATTCAAGAAGCTTTATTGGGCATAAAGGCAGGGTTTAAACCAAACGAAATATTATTTACGCCAAACGGTGTTTCGTTTGAGGAGATAAAGGAAGCGGTTGATTTAGGCTTGATGATTAATGTGGATAATATTTCCATATTGGAGCAGTTTGGAAGCTTTTATAAAGGAACGGTTCCGGTGTGTATTCGAATTAATCCGCATATCATGGCAGGCGGCAACAATAAAATCTCTACAGGTCATATCGATTCAAAATTTGGAATTTCAATTCTTCAAAAAAGGCATATATTGAGAGTAGTACAAACTTATGGTATCAATGTGATAGGATTACATATGCACACAGGATCAGATATTCTAGATGCAGAGGTTTTCTTGAAAGGTGCGGATATTCTGTTTGATGTTGCTAAGGAATTTGAAAACCTAAAATTTTTGGACATGGGTAGTGGGTTCAAGGTGAGTTATAGAGAAGGGGATGTGATGATTGACATTGATGGACTAGGAGAGAAAATGAGTGAGGCGTTTAATGATTTTTGTAAAGAGTACGGGCGTGAGCTAGAACTCTGGTTTGAGCCTGGTAAGTTTATAGTTAGTGAAGCGGGGGTGTTTTTGGTGAAAACTAATGTAGTAAAAACGACGCCTGCCACTGTATTCGCAGGAGTAGATACAGGCATGAATCACCTCATCAGACCAATGATGTATGATGCCTATCATGATATGGTAAATCTATCTAACCCAAATGGAACAAAGCGGGTATATACTGTGGTGGGTTATATATGTGAGACAGATACACTTGGCTGGGACAGACAGTTAAATGAAGTAAGGGAAGGAGATATTATTACCATAAAAAATGCTGGCGCATATGGTTTCAGTATGGCATCAAATTATAACTCAAGGTTCAGACCTGCTGAGGTGCTCATTATCAATGGCGAAGCAAAGTTAATTAGAAAAAGAGAGACCTTTGATGACTTAATTAGGCTGCAAGTGGATATTGAGGTATAGACAAACTCTTACGCTTTATCTCCTTTTGGTCCAACGTACGCATCAAACTCTACCATAAAGTTAGCACCCTTGCCGAAAGTACTTTCACAACTTACAGTGCCCTTCATGGCTTCTACAAATCGCTTTACAATAGATAAACCCAAGCCAGTAGAATCCTCATTTGCTGTAGGTCTTGCTGCAAGTCTCTGAAATTTTTTGAATAATTTAGACATATCTTCTTCCCTGATTCCAGGGCCTTGATCTATAACTTCCAGTCTAACCTTGTCATGAATCTTACTTGTTTTTATTCTGATACTTTTTCCTGGCTGAGAAAATTTGATAGCATTGGAAATCAAATTTTCAAGTACCTGTATCATATAATTTGCATCGGCTTTTACAGTGCAACCGTTTTTTTGAAGTTCACTGTGTATCGTAATATTCTTTCTGTTGGCAAGTCCAATAAAATTGTCAGAAATATCGTCCGCTAATTTAGACAAGTCAAAAGCTTCATTTTTAATATCAATCTCTTGCCTGTCTATATTCCTGATGTTCAAAGTCCTATTGATAAGTCCTCTCATCCGCCCTGTGGCATATGAAATCATATCTAGGTACTCTTGGTCTTTTGATTTTTTGCCTGTGTTACTTGCGTTAATTACGTTGATTAGTCCTGTGACCTGATCAAGGGGGCTTCTTAAATCATGGGCAACCATATTTACAAGATTGCTTTTTTCCTCATTTAATTCCCCCAAAGAAGTGTTTTTATCAGACAATTGATTTTTCTGCCTTAAAATCTCTTCGTTTTCAAGTTTGATAGTATGATAGTCACTGATCTTATTTTTATAAGCAATGATAGTTCCGATAGAAAATAACAGTAACAAAAGGGAAAGCCCAATAAGCGTATTATTCTTAAGTTTGTCATTCTTCGCATCAAGTTCTTTAATTTCTTCTTTTTTCTCCGCAACCTGTACCTGTCCCTTTATTTCAGTTTCTAATACTTTCTGTTCTTTTTCTTCTTCAGTTTTCCTAACCTTGGTGATTAGTTCCTCTTCTCTTGTCTTAAATTTATTTCCAAGTGATTCAGCCTGTTCAGTAATTTGCTTTTCAAAGAATTTGTCTTTTGCCAAATCATACTTTTTGTAATACCGCAATGCTAAATTCGTGTTTCCAATTTTGGAATACGTGTCGGCATGAATTTTATAAGCATTCATAACTTCTTCTAGAAACCCTCCTTTTTGTGCTACTGACAACGCCCAAGAAGCATTCTGCAATGCTAATTTTGTATTGTTTATTGCCAAATAATTCCTCCCTTTCTCGATATTATTTTTAGCCATCATCTTCTTATCGCCAATCTTCTTAGCAATTTCTTGAGATTTATGCAAATAGGCGAGTGCTTTCATTGATTCCCCTTTTTCCTTAACAGTGAGACCAAGGTTATGGTAGGTTGTCATCTGCGCAGGCATGTTTTTTTCGTCTTTATAGTATTGTATGGCTTCCATTAACATCTGAACCGCCTGCTGTGATTTGCCTTGTAATCTGTAAATACTTGCTATTTTGGTCTTAGCATTTACTACTAAATCTTGGTTATCCTCTCTTTCACCAATATCGATTGCTTGATAATAACTGTCGAGGGCTTTTCCAAAATTAGTAGTTTCTTGATATATGTTTGCTAAGTGAATAAGACTCTTTGCAACTATTTTATATTCTCTAATTGGCCTTCCAACCTCTACTGCTTTATCAAAATTTTCAACGGCCAATGCAACGCTACCTTTTTGCTCATATGATAATCCTAAACCCATATGCGCTCGGGCAATTTCTTTACCAATATCCTCTTTTTCGCTAATTTCAAGTGCTCTCAAAGATAATTGCAATGCCTCAAGAGGAGACTTCTCCCGTATCAAATTGCTCAATTTTATCGCTATCTTAGCCTCTTGACTCTGGTATCTGAATTCCTGCGCTAAACTCAATGCCTTTCTGTAGAAACCTTTCCCTTCTTCAATTTCATTTTTTAGAATATTGGCATCTGCAATACCTTCTAAGCCCCTGACAATTTCCTTTGTAAAGGCGATGTAGTTGGAAATTTCAAGTGCTCTATTAAGAATCACGAGTGCAGAATCAGGGTTGTTATCCAAAAGCGAGAACCCCTTATCATTTAGATTTAGTACTTTCAACGAATCGGCTGTATTGTTAGCATGCGTATCGGTTTTTTGAGCGATAGTAGTATTGGAGAATCCAATAAAAGCAAATATGAATAAAAAAAATCTCACCATGTAAAAAATTCCTCAGTTAAAATACCTTCTCCAAAAACATTTTACGAAATATTATGTGTAATAGTTTAGAATTAAAACGCCTTCAGCATAACACATTGACTGTCAGTGATTTAATAGAAAAAGTACTATAAAACAGTTTAAAAAATATTTCTCTGTATAAACAAACATCCAAATATTGCTAAATTTTATCTCTTTTCAAAGCCAAAACATAAAAAATTGTAACCAATGGAGGATACTCATATCTATTTAAAGCAGTTAAAATATGAGTTCATCGAGTACTTAGCGCAATGTAGCGATGATTTTTTGCATTGGAGCAAATATTTTTCTACCTTGGCGTTGAAAATTAATCACTAACACTAAACAAATAATAAAATGCTTAAAGAATTTAAAGAATTTATCACGGGCGGAAACGTAATTGAGTTTGCCGTTGCAGTAATTATGGCTGGAGCTATTGGTCTTGTTGTAACTGGCTTTGTAAATGATATTATCATGCCAATAGTTGGAGAGTTTTCAGGAGGAATGGACTTTGCTCAGATGAAGCACGTACTTTCAGCTGCCAATGGTGTTGAAGGTGCCGAGGGCTTTAAACCTGAAAATGCAATCATGTATGGAAAATGGATCAATTCAATCATCAATTTAGTTATTGTTGGTTTTGTAATGTTCATGATGATAAAATCATACAATAAGATGAAGAAAAAAGAAGAGGCAGCTCCAGCAGCGCCACCAAAAAACGAAGTGCTTCTTGAAGAAATTAGAGATCTGTTGAAAAAATAAATTAAAAATTATCATTTTAAAAAGCATCTGCGTGTATGCGGATGCTTTTTTATTTCTTGAATTCTGACAATTTTCGATATGATAAGTGATATTGTCGGTAAATGATTTACGTTAATTGAAAAATATTTTTATCTTTACCAAGTGCACTAGAATACCGATGGGTGCGTAAACAATTTATAAACTTAAAAAATCATTGTATCATGTCAATAGTAAAAGTAATTGAAATTTTGGCTAACTCAACTAAGAGCTGGGAAGATGCCACGCAGAATGCAGTAACTGAAGCTTCAAAAACAATTAATAACATCAAGTCTGTTAATGTTTCAAACATGTCAGCTAATGTCTCGGGCGAGAGTATTACTGAATATAGAGTGAATGTAAAAATTGCTTTTCAGGTGTATAGCTAAATCTTTTGTATAACCATAATAACTTAATAAAATGAAAATATCTGATATCGAAGGCATAGGGCCAAAGTATGCTAAAATTTTGAATAAAGCGGGCATAAAGTCTGTTGCGGGACTTCTGAAAATGTGCTGTGATAAAAAAGGCAGAAATGCTACAGCAAAAGAAACAGGACTAGATGCAAAACAACTATTGAAATGGGCAAATATGGCCGATTTGTATAGAGTTAAGGGAGTAGGCAGCGAATACTCAGAACTGCTCGAAGCAGCAGGAGTGGACACGGTAAAAGAATTAAGGAATAGAAAGCCTGAAAATCTACATGCCAAAATGGTAGAGGTAAATACGAAGAAAAAATTGGTAAGACAATTGGCTTCAGCAAAAATGGTGGAGAAATGGGTAGCACATGCTAAAACGCTTGACCCAGTAATCACTCATTGATTCTATTTTTGAATTTTCTGAGATAAAAAAAGAGCATGAATTCTGGATTCATGCTCTTTTTTTATTGACAAGATAGTTTGTCGTTTGACTTTACTTTTAGAAAGCTCCTAATAGCTCTACTTCAAAAATAAGATTTTCATTTGCTCCAATTATTGAACCAGCTCGAGCATTAGGACCATACGCCATTTGAGATGGAACATATAATGTCGCCTTCGTTCCTGTATTAAAGGAACTGAACCCAACCTGCCAGCCGAGAATTAGCCCATTAAGTCTGAAGTTAACTTTTTCTCCTTTTGAGGAGTCAAACTCTCTCCCATCATGCAGTGTTCCCACATATTTTACGGTCACCCAGTCACATAGTACAGGTTTTCCGCCTGAGCCTTGTTCATGAATTACATACCGTAGTCCCGAAGGATCTTTTATAGCAGTAATTCCTTCTTGTGTAAGAAAGCTATCAATACTATCAGTATCTATTTTTAATTGGTCTTCATTAATTCCTGCCAAATTAGGGCTGATTTTGCACGAATCATCTTCTTTACATGAAAGCATCAATGTTGCCCCAATCAAAACAAGTAGAGCTCCTTTTAAAATTTTATTCATTGAATTTAAGTTTATTTAGGTAAATAATTTTCTTATTAGTTAAAAATCTACAAGTTCAACGTCAAATACTAAAATAGAGTTGGCAGGAATGTCCTTTCCCGCACCTCTTTCGCCATAAGCAAGTGGTGATGGAATATATATCTTTCCTTTAGCACCTTTGTTTAATAAGCCAATGCCCTCATCCCATCCAAGGATTACATTGCCCATTCCTAATTGGAATTCTAACGGCTCATAAGGTCTTCTTTCATCGTACAGCCCATGTTCTTTTGCTACTGCTTCCACACTACTGTCAAATACTTTTCCACTTAGTAGATAACCACTATAATTTACTTTTACGGTATCTCCACGCTGAGGGTTATCTCCTGTACCTGGCTCGGTGATTACATAACGAATTCCGGATGCTGTTGTTTTTGCTTTTAGGTTATTTACAGAAAGATACTCATCTATTACTTTTCCCTCACTGGCAATTAATTCTTGTCCATTTTCTATGATAGCCTTCCTCGCTTCGTCAATTTGTTTTTGGCGCTGCGCAGTTTGGAACTCATTCATTCTCTTCCTTGCTTCTTCTTCTGTCATAAACTCACTCATGCCAACATTAACGGTTATTACACTGGCAGTATCAACATTCGGCGGCATTCTATTTTTGAATATCGCTTTTGCAGGAACGGTGAAGATGGCGCTATCACCCTCACTCATCATATTGAGGCAATCTTCAAAAGCCTTCATTGTTCCCCACAAAGAATCTTTTTTAGCAAAAATGGGCATTCCCTGCTCTAAGCTACTATGCAAAATAGAATCTTTGTCATCTGTGTAAGTAGCATTGAAAGCTACGATATCACCTACTTTGGCTTTCTCCCCTTCAGTTTTTGTAATGAACTTGTATGACATTCCTGGTTCAATCGTCCCTTCCTGCAGTTTTTTATCACATGCTTGCAATAGAAAAATACTAACAATAGCTAGTAGGAAAGTGTTTTTCATCATTTTATTAAATTGTAACATTTGCAATTTCTTTTTTAAAATTAAAAATTAGTTTTTCTTTATATTCAGGTAATATTTTTTTGAATTTTTCTACGGTTTCGTTTAGAGATAAATCAGACTTTCCGCCAGCAGCATTTTTATGTCCCCCACCTTCGAAATAGTTTTTAGCCACTTCGTTTGCTGGAAAACCTCCTTTTGACCTTAAAGATAATTTTACCATATCTTCTCGTTCCACAATCATCGCTGCAAACATGATTCCTTTAATGGATAAGGCATAATTCACCAATCCTTCAGAATCCCCTGTTTGGTAGCTGAATTTTTTTAAATCACCAGCACTTATTGCAAAGTAGGCAGTCTTATATTCTTCCAGGACAACCAGTCGCTGACTTAAGGCATACCCAATAAATTTTAATCTATTTACAGAATTTGTATCATATATCATTCGTGCAACTTTCGAAATATCTGCACCTAAATCTATCAGCTCAGCAGTAATTAGGTGAACATTTTTAGTGGTATTAGGATGCTTGAACATGCCAGTATCGGTCATAATTCCTGCATATAGACATTCAGCAATGCTTTTGTCTATCAAGTCAGCATCTCCTAAATCTCTTATTAGCTCAAATACCAACTCAGCGGTGGCGGCGGCTTTGGTAGACCAGCTTACAAAATCAGCAAAGTCTTCGGGATCAAGGTGGTGATCAATCAAAACCTTTATAGCATTTGAAGTTCTAACATGCTCACCCAAACTATTAATTCGGTGTAGGCTAGAAAAATCTAGGCAGAAAATGATGTCTGCTTTTTCAACCATCTCATGTGATTTTTCCTCTGCTTTTAGATAGTTGATAACATCATCATTGCCTTTCATCCAATTCAAAAAATAAGGATATCCAGTAGGAGTAATTACTGTAACGTCATGTCCTTTTTTGGTTAAATACCCTGCCAAACCAAGCGATGAACCCAAAGCATCAGCATCTGGTTTTTGGTGTGTGGTAATGATTATATTTTTAGGGGAATTAAGTAATTCCTTAAAAGCTTCTATGTTTTGCATTACTTATAAAACGGCATTTTTTAGCCACTTTTTAAAATAGTGAACTGCAAAAGTGTTATAATTATTTCAAAAACAAAAAAAATCAGCCAAACATTACTAAATATTTGACTTTTTTAACAAAAAAAATTCTTTGTTTCCTATTTTTGCAACCCAGATATTAAAAAAATAAACAAATGAGAACAAATAGAACTTTTACAATGATAAAGCCTGACGCAGTGGAGGCAAATAACATTGGTGCAATTACAAAAATGATTGAGGAAGCGGGGTTTAAAATAATAGCTATGAAATATACTAGGTTGTCGGCAGAGACTGCCGGTAAGTTTTACGAAGTGCATAAGGAGAGACCTTTTTATGCGGATCTATGTAATTATATGTCCTCTGGGCCTATCGTGCCAATGATTCTTGAAAAGGATAATGCCATTGCAGATTTTAGAGCGTTAATAGGAGCAACAAATCCTGCGGATGCAGCGGAAGGAACAATCAGAAATTTATTTGCAACATCTATAGAGGCAAATGCAGTGCATGGCTCTGACTCTGACGAAAATGCGGCTATTGAAGGCGGTTTTTTCTTTTCTGAAACAGAAAGATTTTAGTTTTATTTTTACCAAGACGAATAGATTATTTAAAGCATCACAAAATTTGTGGTGCTTTTTTCTTTTTCTTGAAAAACACCCTTTTTATCCAGCGAGGTAAAAAGATAGCCCCCAAGATTAAGTACGGATAATAAGACAATGCCCGCCACAAAATATTAGTTACTAAGGTGTAGCCACCAAGGAATTCTCTAAAAAACGGCACAAAAAATAATTCAGCAGTCCCGCTACTTCCTGGGGTTGGGGATAAAAGCATGACTACCCAAAGGATAATCTGCCTGGAAAAAACAACAACATGATCTAAGAAAGCCAGGTCAATAAATGCACCTACCAAAACATTTAGTTGTAAGTATCGGATTGCCCAAATGATAATTGTAAAAAGAGCAATATTGAACCAATAGCCAAATGGTTTACCTTTCAGGTGCGCGGAGGCTTGAATTATCTCATCACCTTGTGTATTTGCATTTTCTCTCCATTTTTTCAAGAATTTTATAGAAGTTACTTTCAACAAAAACCATTTAAATGCCCTTGGTTTTATGAAAAGTGCATAAAACATCAAAAAAGTATATAAAAGGATGAGAGAAAAACTGATATAAAATACAGCTTGCAATCCTCCTTCTGGATCAATATCCATGCCTAGCAAATGAATATTTTCATTGAATGTGGGAAAAATTTTCCCTTGGGTAAAGACTAATGCAATGAGTGCAGCAATTACAAAAAACAGATTGTCTAAAATGGCAGTGACCATGACAAATGCTAGTGATTTTCCAAGGCTGATTCCTTCCTTCATCATTATAAATGCAACCACCGCCGTGCCGCCAACAACAGATGGAGTGACCGCCGAGGCAAACTCCCAAAGTAGAATAACATAAAAGGCGCTGCCCCAAGAAAGTTCTTTATCTGAAATTGTTCTGATTCTATACATGTACGCTACTCCTCTAGCGACAATTAGGACGACGGCAAGCAAAAACGCCCAAAACTCAGCATGGAAAGCCATTTTTAAGTCATTGGCAGTGATAGAATCATCACTGTAAAACATGTAGACTACTATTGCCAGACTAAAAATAATGGGAATCCAAACTTTGTTAGGATTGAGGGTTTTTAGAATTGACCTGCTATCTTGTGCCATTTAGTTTACGAACTCTCCTGAAGTTTTTTCAATCCAAAAATTATTGAAACCCATACCAATGCTCATCGTAATTTGGCTGACTTGCAATAGTTCTAAGATTGCTAAAAAATTAAAAATAACGCCAATTTTGTTGGCCTCAAAACTGATGATTTCTTCAAAAGAAAGCCTTTTACTGCTAGTCAGTTTTTCTAAGAGAAATTTCTTTTGATTAGCAACGGTAAAAGGATATTGAACTACTTGATGAATAGGTCTCTTTTGTTCGTAATCAAATCGCTCCATTACCTTTTGGAATACTTTGAGCAGTTTATACATGTCAATATTTTGAAGTTCTGCTTCTACATTAGTGACTTCAGACAAAGCTTTTATTTCTTTGATAACATTACCCCTCTTTTCTTTCTGCAGCCTCGCATCTTCCAGTGTGGCAAGCTCCTGAATGACTGATTTATATTTTTTGTATTCTAATAAATGCTTGACTAACTCATCTCTTGGGTCAACCTCATTACCTTCTTCATCCAAAACCGGTCTTGGCAAAAGCATTTTTGCTTTTATTTTCATCAAAGTAGCAGCGACAAGGATAAACTCGCTTGCCACATCTACATTCATTTTCTCCAGTTGCTTCAGGTATTCAAGGAAATCATCCGTAATCTTAGAAATCGGAATATCATATATATCTAGTTCATCCCTTTCTATAAAGAATAAAAGCAGGTCAAAAGGACCTTCAAATAATGGTAATTTTATTTCGTAACTCACCTGATAATAATATAATCCAAAGTGTGATTGGTCTTCAAATATATCACTTAAAACATTAATATAATACGGATATCAGAAAATTGTATGTCCATTCACTCATCGAAATGTGGAACATTTACATTTTAAATTAATTTAGTTTTTGTACCTTAGTTTTTAAATAACAAACAGCATATGTTAATAACACCAGGGCCATTACTTGAAAAAATCAACTCCCCTGAGGATTTACGGAAATTAAACCCTTCCCAATTAGTTCAAATCTCTAGCGAATTGCGGCAATTCATTGTTGATAATGTATCTATTTATGGTGGACATTTTGGGGCAAGTTTAGGCGTTGTTGAATTGACAGTGGCATTGCATTATGTTTTCAATACGCCAGATGACATGTTGGTTTGGGATGTGGGGCATCAGGCATACGGGCATAAAATATTAACAGGCAGGAAAGACAACTTTCACACTAACCGAACCTATGGTGGGCTTTCTGGCTTTCCTAAACGTTCGGAAAGTGAGTATGATGCTTTTGGAGTGGGACACTCGTCTACCTCTATTTCTGCAATACTTGGCATGGCAGCTGCCTCCAAATATAAAAACGAAAAAGATAGACAGCACATTGCAGTGATTGGTGATGGGGCGCTTACAGGAGGTATGGCTTTTGAAGCCATGAACCATGCTGGTGTTTCGGGCACCAATATGATCATTGTGCTGAATGATAATTGCATGTCAATTGACCCAAATGTGGGAGCACTCAAAGATTATTTGACCGATATCACAACTTCTCGGACGTATAATAAGGTAAGAGATGAGGTCTGGACGCAGTTGGGAAAAATGAGCAAGTTTGGTTCGACGGCAAGAGAGGTGGCTTCTAAGGTAGAAACTAGTATCAAGTCGTTTTTATTGAAACCAAGTAATTTATTTGAGGCATTAAACTTGAGGTACTTTGGTCCAGTTGATGGGCATGATGTAAATCATTTAGCAAGTATTTTTGAAGACCTTAAAAATATTCCTGGTCCAAAATTATTACACTGTGTAACTACCAAAGGAAAAGGATATGGACCTGCCGAAAAGGATCAAACGGTTTGGCATGCGCCGGGGAAATTTGACAAAGTAACTGGAGAGATACGGAAAGTACCAAAAACAGCGCCTGAACCACCAAAATACCAAGATGTTTTCGGACATACCATTATTGAACTAGCTAAAAAGAATGATAAAATAATGGGCATCACACCCGCGATGCCTTCTGGTTGCTCACTAAATTTGATGATGAAAGAAATGCCAAACAGGGCATTTGATGTTGACATTGCAGAGCAACATGCCGTTACTTTTTCGGCTGGGCTGGCGACGCAGGGGCTTGTGCCATTTTGTAATATATATAGCACTTTTATGCAAAGAGGATATGATCAGGTAATCCATGATGTTTGTATTCAAAATCTTTCCGTGGTTTTTTGTCTTGATCGTGCTGGATTTGCCGGTGCCGATGGACCAACGCATCATGGGGCATATGACATTGCTTTTATGCGGTGCGTGCCAAATATGGTAGTTGCAGCACCTATGAACGAATCAGAATTACGGAATTTGATGTTTACAGCACAGCTTCCAAGAAAAGGACCAATCTGTATTAGGTACCCAAGGGGAAAAGGTGTGATGACAGAGTGGAAAACACCGATGGAAAAAATAGAAGAGGGAACGGGAAGAGTGATTAAAGAAGGGGAGGAAGTGGCAATTTTAACGCTAGGACATATTGGTAATTACGCTGTTACTGTTTGTGAAACGCTTGCTGAGGAGGAATTGAACCCCGCACACTACGACATGCGATTTGTGAAGCCGCTTGACGAGAAGTTGTTGCATGAGATTTTTTCAAAATTCAAGAAAATCATTACAGTAGAGGATGGGTGTCTACAAGGTGGTTTTGGTAGTGCTGTTCTTGAGTTTATGGCAGATCATAATTATACTGCAGAAGTTAAAAGGTTAGGAATTCCTGATAAATTCATTGAGCATGGTGATCAATTGACCTTGCATGATGAATGTGGTTTTGGACCAGATGGAATCGCCAACACGGTGAGAGAGATGGTGGCGCATTCCTATGCCGAATAATTCAGAAATTTATTATACTTTTTCAGGAAAAGGATTTCCTGTCATTTTGCTGCACGGCTATTGCGAAACGCACCATATGTGGTGTTCTTTTCAGAAAGAGCTATCCAAGAATTATACTGTAATTTGTCCTGATTTACCGGGGTTTGGTAAAAGTAACTTGGAGCACAAGGATTTTTCCATTGCTGACATTGCGAAGATTATTAGGAACTGGATAAAAGGGCTAGACATTCAGCCCTGTATTTTAATGGGACACTCTTTGGGAGGTTATATAGCTTTGGCATTAGCAAATAGGCATCCTGAACTTTTGAGCGGAATGGGATTAATTCATTCTTCTGCCTTTGCAGATGAAGAAGAAAAGAAAATAACAAGGGATAAAACAATAGCGTTTATACAAAAAGTGGGAGCAGGCAAGTTTATAGATTCATTTTTTCCTTCTTTGTTTCACCCTGAAAATTTAGAAAATCCAATTGTCAAAGAAGCCATCGAATCACTCTCAAAACATGGGCATACATTAGATACCGATCATGTTGTCAATTATATGAAAGCCATGAGAGATAGACCTGCGTCATTGGATGTTTTGAAAAATTTTGAAGAGCCGGTCCTGTTCATAGCGGGTGAAAATGACTCAAGAGTTCCTTTAGAAAATAGTATTGTGCAATCAAAAATTCCCACGAATGCCACTTCTTTCATTCTTAAAAACACGGGACATATGGGTATGTTTGAAAAACAAACGGAGATGCTTCGTATTATTGATGATTTTATATCAAATACGATTACACCCTAGGGCGTAACGGAAAATGCTTCTAAAAAAAGCTCTTTTGCAACAAGTGTACCTTTTCACCCAATATTCAGCTAGTTACAATCTTTAATAGCACTAACATTACACATGGTTTTATCCTAATTAACAGGCACTTAAACCATCAACGTTAACTAAACTATTTAAGATAAACAATACGCATCATGGATAATAATATGCAAGATTTTCTGCTCATATGGAACAAATATATGATAATGGCAGTACAGGCATTCCTAGTAGTAGGAATTGCTATATTTTTATATCACCTGGTCAAATTAATGACAACTCGTGATTATAAAGCCAAGTATGATTATATCAACAAAAATGAAATTAACTACCTATGGTATGCAATTTTAGCGATTATCATAGCTGGAGTAGTTTATGCAAATACGCTTTTTATAGAATCAACACCGCTTTGGTTCTTCGTTAGAATATTTGTTTCGGTAAGTATGGGAATGATTGTAGGGGTATTATTTTTAAATTCACTAAAATTCTATTATCCATTTCAAGTTGAAAAAAGACTTAAAAAATTGCGCTATACACCAAGAATATCTCCTAAATCAGGGAAGCCAATGAAGTTGATGAGTGAGGATGAAGAAGATGTGTACCTCGATGAAGGTATGCAGGCGGAGGAAGATGTGTTTTCTGTTGATTATGATGTTTGGTTAGATGAAGAAACTGGTTTTACAAAAATAGAAAAATATGCGGGTCACCTGCATGCGCTGGAGTGCACCGAATGTAGTTATTTAACATATAAAGTTGTTAGAGAAGAGGTGTTGGTATCACCAACTACAATGCAAGAAGGAGAATTGGATAAGCACTATAAATGTACTTATTGCGGTCATAAAGGAAGAAAAACTTTCAAAATTGCACAATTAACGGAGACAGGCGAGTCCCTGGCTATGGGAAACAGTTAGAGAAAACATCAGTTATCAGCGATGGAGGTTAAAAAGTCTTTCGATATTTCGAAAGACTTTTTTATTGATTTGACTTTGGTGAAGAACTTTATTACAATTTAATACAAATATTCTTTGCTTCGGTAAAAAACTTCAAAGCCTCGTTGCCTCCTTCTCGTCCCACGCCCGACTGTTTCATGCCACCGAATGGCGTTCTTAAATCCCGTAGCAACCAGCAATTAATCCAAACAATACCAGCATTCAATTGATGTGCTACACGGTGCGCTTTCTTAAGACTATCAGTCCAAACGGTTGCTGATAAGCCATACTTTGTGCTATTGGCATATTCGATTACTTCTGCTTCAGTTTTAAATGGCATGATAGTGACCACAGGCCCAAAAATTTCTTCTTGATTGGTGCGACAAGTATGGCTTAGGTTTTCGATGATGGTTGGGGACATATAATAACCTTGTTTTTGTTCTTTATCTAACTGAACTTTAGTGCCGCCAGCAATAATATTTCCACCTTCTTCCTTCGCTAGTTCAATATAAGAAAGCACTTTTTCTAAATGTTCTTTGGAGACAATAGCACCAATTTGAGTGCTGTCATCTAGTGGATTTCCTATTTTGAGCTGTTTTGTTTTTTCTACAAAAGCATTTTTAAATTTTTCATAAATACCCTCTTGCACAAATATCCGTGAGCCACACAGACAGATTTGCCCTTGATTGGCAAATGATGACCTGACGGTAGTGTTCAATGCCTCTTCCAAGTCACAGTCATCAAAAATAATGTTTGGATTTTTTCCTCCTAATTCTAGCGATAACTTTTTGAACATCGGTGCTGCAATGGCCGCAATGCCTTTTCCGGTCACTGTACCTCCGGTAAATGAAATAACAGGTACTTCGGGGTGTTCCACAATGGCTTGTCCAACCTTTGCACCAAAACCATGCACAATATTCAACACGCCTTTTGGTAGCCCTGCCTCAATACAAATTTCTGATAAAAGGTAAGCGGTCATTGGCGTGATTTCGGAAGGCTTTGCCACGACGCAATTGCCTGTGGCCAATGCAGGAACAATTTTCCAAGTAAATAAATATAGTGGTAAATTCCATGGAGAGATGCAGCCGGCTACACCAATGGCTGTTCTGGTAGTATAGTTGATGGCAGTGGTATCGGTAAGGTGAGATTCTGATGATTGATTGACAATGGCCGCTGCAAAAAATCTAAAATTTGAGGAGGCTCGCGGAATGTCTATTTCGGTAGCAAGTGTCAGGGGCTTGCCATTATCGATACTTTCTGCAAGCGCTAGTTTTTCAAGGTTTTCATCTATTAAATCGGCTATTTTAAACAGCATTTTTGAGCGCTCTTGAATAGGTAATTTAGACCACCCCTCAAAAGCGGCATTTGCTGCCTGTACTGCTTTGGCAATGTCACGCTCATCTGAATCTGGAATCAATGAATAGACTTTTCCAACAGCAGGATTATAATTGTCGAAATAACCTTCTGAAGTGGGTGCGATTAACTGACCATCAATGTAATTTTTTATTTTCCTCATAATCAACGTGCCAAAGTATTATAAAAACCTGAAAATAATTTATTAATTGCCCGAATAAATTTACTGCACCGTCATTGCAGAAGATTTATTCATAATTTTTCTAATGAATAAATTTATCCGCAATCTCACCTAGATACTGGATAAATTTAGCTTTTCTAAAATATAAAGCTAAATTTTCCGGCATGACGAACGTTAAAATAATCGAACTCATATTAAAAACTATCTTTCAAAAGCCCTTACCGTAAATATAATTTTTATAAATTTATGTTTATACTAAAAAGAATCATATTATGGCTATCCAAAGACCCTTTAACCTACAACGATGGATTGATGAAAATCGTGATTTACTAAAACCACCCGTTGGTAACAAAAACTTATATACGCAAGCAGGAGATTTCATTGTGATGATTGTGGGCGGACCAAATGCTCGGAAGGACTACCATTACAACGAAACAGAAGAGCTGTTCTTTCAGCTAGAGGGTGACGTGATGGTGACGATTCAGGAAGATGGAAAAGCGGTAAAAATCCCCATCAAAGAAGGAGAAATGTTTTTGCTGCCAGCCAAAACACCGCACTCACCGGGTAGAGGAGCCAATACAGTTGGCTTGGTCATAGAGCGAGTGCGTAAAGGCACAGGCATGAAAGACGGGTTGCTATGGTTTTGCGACAACTGTAACCATAAACTCCATGAAACCTATTTTGAATTAACCGACATAGAAAATGATTTTCAGCCGAGGTTTAAAGAGTTTTATGGGTCGGAGGATTTACGAACTTGCGAAAAATGTGGTACTGTAATGGCGGTGAATGAGCGGTTTGTTTAGGGGGATTATAAAACTAAATTTGCGAGAGGTTTTAGATATATAAAAAACCGAGTTAACAATAGGAGTATATGAAATTAACAGCAAAAGAATTATATAATAAGCTTGTTGGTGAATATAAAATAATAGGTGAGACTGGAAATATTAAATTTACAGTTAAAGATCTGAGTATATTAATTCGAACTAAAGATACTGTTGGGAATTTACTCCAAGAATGGTTAAAGGCATGGTTTCAGCAATCTAATATTGAGTTTGAGGAAAATACAAACTCTCAAACCTTTCCTGATTTCTTGTTGGATAAAGACAATCACAAAAATGGGCTATTAGAAGTAAAATCGTTTGATTTTGACAGAGGTCCAGGTTTTGATTTAGCCAATTTTGATTCTTATTGCAATTCTCTTTTAGAGAGTGCTTATCGAATTGATTCGGACTATTTGATTTTAGCCTACGAAATGAAGGATGGAGTGATTAGTATCAAAAATGTTTGGTTGAAAAAGATATGGGAGTTGGCTTGTCCAAGTGGTACATACCCATTAAAAGTTCAAGAAAAGAAAAGTATAATTTATAACATAAGACCAAGTATTTGGTATTCGGAAAGAGCAAGGTTCAAACCTTTTAAAAGTAAAGAGGCGTTTTTATCAGCTTTGAATAACACAAGATATCAATATCCTCAAACAAGACATGCTAATGGTCATTGGCTAAGAAATGTTCTAAAAAATTATCTAGAGCATACAGGAGTTTCTTTGACAGTAGAATAAATGGTGTTTTTATTATAAATTTCTGCTAGTTGACTTGCTACATGTTCTACTACAGGAATTGCTACCGTATTTCCCAATAAATCAAAAGCTTCTGATTCCTTGACAAGAATTTTATACCATTCAGGATAGCCAAAAAGCCTTAAACCTTCTCGAATAGTGAGCCTTCTTAATCCATCACCATCTACAACTGCTAAACGAGAAATGTCAGTAGCAACTAGAGTTGGAGCTATATCATTAGGGTCAAGAATTTTATTAATTTCGAAACTTAATTTTCCTGTTACTATATTGTATCCTTTAGGCTTAGTCTTGTCATAGTCTCGATATTTTTTAATTCCATTTTTTGTAACTTCTTGAATTAGCTTTTTAGGATGTTCAAACCTTAAGTAACCTTTAGTAACTAAGTCATCCAGCATGGCTTTCAAATTGTCGGCTTTGTAAAAAGTACTTACTTGCTCTAAAGTCAAAGCCATACCGTCCATCCAATCAATGCCAATTTCATCTGCCCAATGCTTTTTTCGCCTTTCCTTAAAAAGCTTATTTAGTACTATAATTTGCTCGTCAGAAACTTCTCCTTTAATACCAATGTCCCAACTATGTATGTTGTTGTCTCCGCCTCTCTTGTCTTTTATAGATTTCCCATATAAATCTTTAATTTCGAAGTGAGTTAGGAGTTTTTTAGTAAATTCAGTTTTCATTGTCTCAAGACCAGTCTCTAAAATATACTTTAAAGCTTTAGGAGGCATGGGTTCATTAGTCAGATTTGGTTTTTCATTTTTTGTTCCAACAATAAAAATTCTTTTACGAGATTGTGGCAGACCAAACTCAATTGAATCTAAAACTTTCCAAGAAATCTTATAATCTAATTCGTGTTCAAGTTTGTAGAGAATTGTCTTTAATGTACTGCCAATTTCATCGTTTTTGTTTTCTAAATCATGTTTTACTAAACCCTCAACATTTTCAAGTAAAAAACCATATGGTTTTTTACTTCTTAAGATTCTCTCAATCTCAAAGAACAAAGTGCCTCTTGTATCTGCAAACCCTTGTCTTTTACCACCTGTACTAAACGGTTGACAAGGAAATCCTCCCAAAAGGAAATCGAACTCAGGAATAAACTCATTTCTGATGCCAAATAAATCACCAGCTAAAAAAGTGTGTTCAAAGTTATCTTTCAAGGTTTTTACTGCGAATGGTTTTATTTCTGACGTCATTACACATTCAGTTTCAAATCCCAACTTTTGGAATGACCTTTCAAAACCTAATCTAATGCCCCCAAGGCCAGCAAATAAGTCTATAAATCTAACCTTCTTCATTTTAATTATTTTTTAGAGTGTAATTGGCTTTGGGCTCAGCAGCAATTGTTAGTTTTTCCTCATAATCACTAATTTCAATTTTTTGACATCCTATTACCGATAAACATTGAATGAAAAATGATGCGCTGAATGTGCCTCTGCATATCTTACTATCAATACTTGATTTTGTCTCTTCTATTCCTGCTTGGATTAACATATTAGCCAATTCAGAATGGGAAACTCCTCTGCGTACTAATTCGGACTTTAATAAGCGTTTGGCTTTATTGTTCCAGGATGACATAATTTAAAAATTATTGTATTGCAAATATGATTAAATATTTGCAAATATGCAAATATTTTGTTAAAAACGAAAATGCTCATGAGGTTAGTCCTTCATTTTCTCAAGCCAATTAAAGAAAGACTTGATAGTAGCTTTGATATTTAATTTAAAATACTAGTTAGATTATAAAAATGAATTCATTAAATTAGTAAATATTTCAGAAACAGAATTCATCAAATATTATGATTCTGAAAGTAATTCAAAAAAACATGCAAAGTATATTCCTTTTTGGGCATAGTTTTATGTGACTCTAATGTGACTAAGGCAAATGAAAAGCTGTCATATGCCAAAATTTAACACTTTTTTATGTGACTGTAAGTTTAATTAAGAATGAATTGTTATTTAAACTCGTTAAAATGACCCAAAAAAACACAAAAGATTATGCCAAAGAGCTAGACAACAAAGACCCACTAAAGTCTTGCAGAGACCTGTTTCATATTCCAAAGGTGAATGGTCGGGACGCTATTTACCTCTGCGGTAATTCCCTAGGGCTAATGCCCAAAGCGGCACGAACCTATATAGAACAGGAACTTGTTGCATGGGAAAACCTTGGGGTCGAAGGGCACTTTGAGGGAAAGAACCCTTGGATGTATTATCATAAATTGAGTAAGCCTATTTTAGCAGAGATTGTAGGAGGCAAGGAATCTGAAGTGGTGGCAATGAATAATTTGACTTCCAACCTTCACCTGATGATGGTGTCTTTTTACCGTCCGACAAAACAGCGCTATAAAATTATTGTAGAAAAAGGGGCATTCCCTTCTGACCAATATGCGGTAGAAACACAAGTGCGATTTCATGGGTTGAATCCTGAAGAAGCCATTATTGAACTTACTCCAAAGACAGGAGCACATACTTTGGAAACTGCTGATATTCTAGCAGCGATTCAAGAACATGGCAACGAACTAGCACTTGTGATGATGGGGGGTGTGCAATATTATTCAGGGCAGTTTTTTGACTTGGCTACGATCACCAAAGCAGCCCATGCGGTGGGTGCTTATGCAGGGTTTGATTTGGCACATGCGGTGGGGAATGTTCCATTGCAGTTGCATGATTGGGGTGTTGATTTTGCAGTGTGGTG
>Ga0256840_1000859_pt1 | contig 30268 bp, 33 predicted proteins | sample 355202metaG_FD_185969 | JGI IMG/M metagenome (GOLD analysis project Ga0256840, IMG submission 185969) | Hydrothermal vent microbial communities from Mid Atlantic Ridge, Atlantic Ocean - 355-202 | ecosystem: Environmental > Aquatic > Marine > Hydrothermal vents | place: Atlantic Ocean: Mid... | reverse complement strand
GAGCTGGCCAAAGGGCGGGCGGCGATCATCTCGAAAATCGAAAAACCTGCGGCGGTGGATGCGTTTGAGGAAATTCTGGCGGTGACCGATGGTATTATGGTGGCGCGCGGTGATTTGGGCGTGGAGCTGCCCGTGCAAGCCGTGCCGCCAATTCAAAAGCGCCTCGTGCATGCCTGCCGCCGTGTGGGTAAGCCAGTGATTGTGGCCACCCAGATGATGGAAAGCATGATCACCTCGCCAGTGCCAACACGGGCCGAGGTTTCGGACGTGGCGCAAGCGATTTACGAGGGTGCCGATGCGGTGATGCTTTCTGCCGAAAGTGCGGCGGGCGATTATCCGGTTGAAGCGGTCACCACCATGAATAATGTGGCGGTCGAGGTCGAGAAAGACGAAATGTATCGGGCGGGGCTTGAGGCTTCGCACACGCCAAGCCGTGCGCGGGTGTCAGACGCCATTAGTGCGGCGGCCCGCGAAGTGGCAGAAACCACGGATATTAAAGCGATAGCCAGCTTCACCCAATCTGGCACGACCGCCATGCTGGCCGCACGTGAGCGCCCCCGGGTGCCGATTATTGCCATCACGCCCATTCCCAAAACCGCCCGCCGTTTGGCACTGGTTTGGGGGCTGCATTGCGTGGTTTCCGGCGAGGTGGAGCGCTTTAAGGAGGCGGTGATCAACGCCGCCAAAGCCGCCAAAGAGGCTGGTTTTGCAAGTGAAAACGATATGATCGTGGTCACCGCTGGTGTGCCGTTTAACACCCCCGGCACCACCAACATTCTGCGGGTTGCGCCGGTGAATGAAAAGCTGATCTATGGTAGCGAGCTAGACTAATCCCGCCCCTCGGTGGCGGCGCGTCTGCCCTTGCTATGCTTGGCAAGGGCAGACGCGCCGCGCTGAACTGTTTACGCCCGTGGCCTGCCTGCGCGGCTAAATCAACCCGATTTTGCGCTGGATATCCTCATCACGCAGAGCGACCTCCTCGCCGCAATAATCTGCCGCCGCGCCTTCTGCCAGCCACGAAATAGCGCGGGCGGGCCATGTGGCGGGGTAGTGGTCTGAAAGCGCCAACTCGCTCACGGGGTTTATCCCCGAAGCCTTGATTTTAACCTGCATATCGGTGGCCACGGTGCCGGGGCTAAGCCCAACCACACAGATATTGGAGCCTTCGGTTTCCAAATGCGCTTGGCGGGTGAGCATGGCGGCCCCCGCCTTGGCGGCGCAATAATGGCTCCAGCCCTCCAGCGGTCGATGGGCGGCCCCGGATGACAGGTTAATCACCAGCCCCGCGCCTTGCTTTTCCATAATCGGCAGCGCGGCGTGCAGGCCGTAATAAACCGCGTTCAGGTTGGTTTCCATGGTTTTGGCCCATGCGCGCGGGTCACTATCGGTAATGCGCGCGATCGGGTCAATCACCCCTGCGTTTTGCACCAGAATGTCGAGGCTGCCGAAGGTGTCCATGCAGCGGCGCACCACGGTTTCCACCCCCAGATAGCGCGACATATTAGAGGCGAGAAAGGCGGCTTTGCCTCCGTTGTTGTTAATCTTGTCGGCGATGGCCTCGATGGCCTCGCGGGAGCGGGCGGTCAGGAACACCTGCGCGCCTTTTTCGGCGAGTTCATAGGCAGTGGCCTCGCCGATACCTCGGCTGGCTCCGGTGATGAGGGCGGTTTTTCCTGAAAATGGCATGGGGCACTCCTTTTGGGGCAGAGTGCCGGATGGACCCGCGCGGCGCAAGTAGATTATTGGTGCAAAATGCGCGGGTGCCAATTGACCCCACTAAACTGGTTTAGTGGGGTCAATTGGTATCTAAAATGCGCATGTATATTCAGATGGTTACGTCGTATTCGCAGTTTAGAAAACCGCCGTAAACTCTGCCCTTACAGCACCGCGCGCCTCGCGGGCCATCCTCACGGTGCTTGTATGCCGCGCGCAAGGGGATTAAGTTTCGGCAAAGGCAAAAAAGGATACACCATGGCAGACCTGCAAACCCTCACGGAAAAGATGCTGAACGCGGCCCGAAAGGCCGGCGCAGAGGCCGCGGATGCCATTGTGATCCGCGGCGATAGCCTGTCGATCGAGGTGGCTAATGGTGCGCTGGAACATGCGGAGCGGGCCGAGGGGATAGACCTTGGCTTGCGGGTGTTACTGGGTCAGCGCTCGGCGGTGGTTTCGGTGTCTGATGCCTCTGACACCACCATAGCTACCATGGCCGAGCGGGCTGTAGCCATGGCCAAAGCCGCGCCGGAAGACCCGTATATCGGGCTGGCCACCGCTGCGCAGCTGGTGCAAAGCTGGGATGTTGAGGCGCTTGAACTGGTTGACCCAAGCACGCCCGCCACGCCGGAATCGCTCAAGGACATGGCGCTGGAGGCGGAAGCTGCAGCGCAGGCTGTTAAGGGCGTGAGCAAGGTTGATTCCGCCGGGGCCAGCATGTCGGCCAGCAGTATTCATCTGGCCACCAGCAACGGGTTTAGCGGGGGTTACGGGCGCACCTCCACGGGGCTTTACTGCACCGCAATCTCGGGTGACGGGCTGGAGATGGAGCGTGATTACAAAGGCGATAGCCGCGTTTTCGCCGCCGATATGCTGGGCGCCGACGAGATCGGCCGCATTGCCGGAGAGCGGGCCGTGGCGCGCATCGGGGCCAGCCAGCCGCCCACAGGGGCGTTTCCGGTGCTGTTTGACGAGCGCATTAGCTCTAGCCTTGTCGGGCATTTAATAGCGGCGATCAACGGCCGCTCGGTGGCGCGCGGGGTGAGCTGGCTTAAGGATGCCATGGGTGAGCGGGTGTTGCCCGCAGGCATGGATATCATCGAAGATCCGTTTCGCAAACGGGTGGGCGGCTCCAAGCCCTTTGATGGCGAAGGGCTGGCCACCACGCGGCGGGCCTGGGTTGAAAACGGGGTGCTGAAAGGCTGGGTGCTGGACCTCGCTTCGGGGCGGCAGCTGGGCATGGATAGCACAGGAAATGCGGCGCGCGGGGCAGGCTCTGCGCCCAGCCCGAGCGTTGGCAATCTGACCTTGAACGCGGGCGCGCATAGCCGCGCAGAGCTGATTAAAGAGATGGGCACGGGGCTGATCGTGACCTCGATGATCGGCTCGAGTGTCAACCCGAATACCGGCGAATATTCGCGCGGGGCGTCGGGCTTTTGGGTGGAAAATGGCGAGATTGTCCGGCCCGTTAACGAGTGCACCGTAGCCGGAAATCTGCGCGAAATGCTCGGCTCTATGGTGGCGGCAAATGATGGGCAGGCACATTTAAGCCGTGTGGTGCCGAGCCTGCTGGTGGAGGGGCTGACCATTGCCGGAAGCTGATTTAGAGCTGTTGCAAGCGGCCGGAAATGCTGCGGGCGAGATCGCCAAGCGCTACTTCAAGGCTGATCCTGAAATCTGGGATAAGGGCGACGGACAAGGGCCGGTCACCGAGGCGGACTTGGCGATAGACCGGATGCTAAAGGCCGAACTTTTAAGCGCACGGCCCGGCTATGGCTGGCTCTCTGAAGAAAGCGAGGATAGTGCGGCGCGGCTCGCCACCGAGCGGGTGTTTATTGTCGACCCGATTGACGGCACCCGCGCCTTTATCAACGGCGAAAAAACCTTTTCCCATGCGCTGGCGGTGGTTGAAAACGGGTATGTGACCGCCGCCGTAGTGCATGTGCCGATGCTGGAGCGCACCTATACCGCCACCCTCAGCGGCGGTGCGTTTTGCAATGGCGAAGCGATCACCGTAAGCCAGACATCCGTGATGGAGGGGGCCACGGTGCTCACCCGCAAGCCTGATCTAAAGCCCGAGCATTGGCTGGCACCGCATGGGCTTAAGCCCCATTTCCGGCCCTCGCTAGCTTACCGCCTGTGCCTTGTCGCCGAGGGCCGTTTTGATGCCATGCTGACCCTGCGCCCGGCATGGGAGTGGGATGTGGCCGCCGGAGACCTTATCGTGCGGGAAGCTGGCGGTGTGGCCACCACCAGTGCTGGTGCGCCCACCCGCTATAATAATCGCCTACCCAAGCTGGCGGGCATGGTGGCGGGGCCGCAAAATCTGGCCAAAAACATCACCAAGGCCTTGCAGCCTGCGGCAAAACGCCCTATCGCGGGGCTGATCATGCCCAAAGGAGACTGACCCATGACCCAACGCCTGCACCTCGTTTTTGGCGGAGAGCTGACAGACCCGCAGCACACCACCTTCCGTGACACAGACGCCATTGATATCGTTGGCATTTTTCCCAGCTATGCCAAGGCCTATGATGCGTGGAAATCCGCCGCCCATGGCACGGTTGATAACGCCCATATGCGCTATTTCATTGCCCATCTGCATCGCCTGCGGGATGAGGCTACCGAAGCCAGCTCCACCGAAGAGCTGGGCTAAGCGAGGGCGTTTGATGCAGAGCCAGCCCTCTACCAGTGGCATTTCGGCGCTGCTGCGCTCGGTGCGCGGCGCGCGCCCGCCTTTGCCGCCCAAGCCTGATGGGCGGCTGGCATGGCTGCATTTGCCCCAACATCTGCCCGCCGATTCTGTGGCGGCACTGCGGGCGGCGCTGGAGGATTATCCGTTGTTAATCACCCAAGTCGAGGTGGCGCAGGAGGCCCCGCTGCATGTGGCTCTGCCCACGGGGCGGCGTGCGGTGATAGATCAGTTTATCGCCCATTGGCAGCCCGAGCTGTTGCTCTGGGGCGCGCGCGATAACGGGCTGGCGGTGGTGCGCCGCGCCCATAAAGCGGGGGTTAAGCTGCTGTTTGCCGACCTTTCCGAGCAGGGGCTTTCGCCAGCGTTCAGGGGCCGCCAGCTGACCGAGTTTTTACATTATTTTGACCATACCCTGCTTGGGGATGATACCAATTTGAGCTGGTTTAAAAAGCACGGCTTGAAAGATGAACAGGTCGTGCGCTGTAACCCGCTAGCCGAAATCGCCGCGCCCCTGCCGGAAAACGAAGCGCTGTTGCGGCGGACTTCGGGTGCGCTGGGGCCAAGGCCTATTTGGTGCGCTGCGGCGGTTTCGCACGGGGAAACCGGCGCGATATTGGCCGCCCATCGTCATGCGGTTAAAGCGGTGCCCAACCTGCTGCTTGTCATCGCACCCCGCGCCGCGCCCGATGTGATTGCCGCACAGGTTAAGGCCGATGGCTGGCGCATGGCCGCGGCCTGCCCAACCACCCCGCCAGACCCGAAGGCCGAGGTGCTTTTGGCGCAAGATACCGAACACCTGCCCACATGGATGCGGCTGGCCACGGTTTCCTACATGGGCGGCACGCTTTATGGCCCCGAGGCCGCCGACCCGTTTGCGGCGGTGGCGGTCGGGTCGGCGGTGCTGTGTGGCCCGATGCACGCGCCTTTTGCCGAGCGGTATGCGCGGTTAAGCGCGGCAGGGGCGCTGGCGCTGGCGGGCAGCAACGGCGCACTTCCGGTGCGCTTGGTTGGGGCGATGGCCCCCGACCGCTCGGCAGAGCTGGCTATGCAGGGCTGGGCGGTGGGCAGCGAAGGGGCTGAAACGGTGCAAATTATGGCGCGGGAAATCTGTGCGCTGATGGAGGCGAAATCCGATGCAGGCTCCTGAATTCTGGCGGAAAAGCAAGTGGCACCCGCTGGCCATGGTCTTGGCCCCACTCGGTTGGATCTATGGCGCGGCCACGGCGCGGCGGCTTAAGGCCGGGGCGTGGGAAAAACTCTCGGTGCCGGTGATTTGCGTGGGCAATATCAATGCTGGCGGCACCGGCAAAACCCCGACGGTGATCGCGCTGGCCAGCCTGTTGGCGGCGCGCGGGGTGGCGGCGCATGTAGTGTCGCGTGGCTATGGCGGGCGCGTGGAGGGGCCATTGCGGGTGGATGAAATGGTGCATCTGGCCGAAGATGTGGGCGATGAACCGCTGCTGATGGCTGCCTTTGCCCCGACATGGGTGGCGAAAGACCGCGCCTTGGGGGCCAAGGCGGCGATTGCCGCGGGGGCCGAGGTGATTTTGCTCGATGACGGGTTTCAAAACCCGGCGCTGCATAAAGACCTGTCGATCATCGTGGTGGATGCGGCTGTGGGTTTTGGTAATGGTCGCGTGCTGCCTGCCGGGCCGCTGCGTGAGCCGGTGGCGGCGGGGCTGAAACGGGGCAATTTGGTTGTGTCGATCGGCACGGCTAAAGCACAAGCGGCGCTGGGTGCACACTGGCCCGCGCTGGCGGCGCTGCCGCGAGTGCAGGCTGAGCTAAAGCCCTTGCAAATGGGGATGGATTGGCAAGGGGCGCGGGTGTTGGCCTTTGCCGGCATTGGTCGCCCCGAGAAGTTTTTCAAGTCATTGGAACGGGAGGGCGCGGAGATTGTGGCCAGCCATAGCTTTGCCGATCATGCGCCGTATTCAACCGCTGTGCTGCAACGGCTGCTTAAGGAAGCGGCGCAAAAAGGCGCGCAGCTTGTGACCACGGAAAAAGATGCCGCAAGGCTGCCCGCCAGCTTTCGCCCGCAGATATTGGCTTTTCCGGTGCGGTTGGTATTTGCTGATGAACCCGCGCTTTTGGCGCTGCTCAAAAAAGCAGGGGTGTAGCCCCTCCCAATCGGGAGGGGCCAGTTATTACTCGCCGAGCTTCTCGTTCAGAAGTTGTGCAAATGAGGCATAAGACATGTTATCGGTCAGTACGCCGTCGATCATGAATGAAGGGGTGCCTTCGATTCCGTCCTGCTCTGCATTGGCTTGGAAATCAGCCACAAGCGCTTGCGCATTGTCGTTATTTTGCAGGCAGTTAAGCACGGTTTCCTCATCTAGCCCCGCTTGGTTTCCGATGGCGACTATGCCCGCAGCCACCGCCGCTTGCGACCCCGCGCGAGACCATTCGGCTTGGCGCTCAAACAAGATGCCAGCAATGCCGAAGAACTTGTCAGTGTCGCCGGTGCAGCGGGCCAGCATATCGGCCCACAGGCCCGGGCCGTCAAAATAAACCGGGCGGAAGGTGAAGTAAACCTTGCCGGTATCAACGAAATTTGCCTTTAGCTCGGGCCATACATCGCTGTGAAAATTGGCGCAATGGGGGCAGGTGAAAGATGCATATTCGACGATTTTAATCGGGGCGTTCGGATCTCCGAGAGAGAATTCTTGCACGGCAGCCGTTTCGGGGCCCGTTTCGGGGCCCGTTTCGGGGGTCGCGTCACTGTCTTGGGCCAAGGCGGCTGAGCCGGTGGCGGCGGCAATAAGGGCCAGCGCGGCGCGGCGGGTAAAGTTGTGGGTCATGAAGGGGGTCCTTTAGAGGTTAACAGAATGTTTTTACCGAGGCTTTCAAGAAGCGACCGGAGGGTTTCATCTTCCACGCCCGAGACCTCATCCCGCAGCTTTTCAGCTTTGGCGGGGGGGAGGCTGGGCGCAGGGTGATCGTGGGTGAAGCCGGTTTCAGGCTCGGCAAAGCCTGTGGCTCCGCCGCTTTGGGTGATGCGAATATCGGAGATCGCCGAATATCCATAGCTCGCATTTACCCGCTCTTTTATGCGGGGTAGTTGCATTTGCAGTTCGGGCGCATGGGCGGGTTTGGCCAACAGCGTAAGCCGCGCACCAAAGCCTTTGCGGGTGTAGCTCACCTTTTCAGGCTGGGCGATGCGAGCGATTTCGCTGCCCACGATCTCTTCCCAATGGGTGAGCAAGCGCATTTGCGCGAACCCCCGCGCCGCGCCGGTTTTTTGAATGCGCGCGCCCACAAGCCCACCCGCTTGGGTGAAGCCACGGCGATAGGGCCGCTTTTGAGCGCTGTGGTTGCCTCGCATGAGAACTCCGTTTAGGTCTAGCGCTTAACCTAGTGGCTTTGGGGGCTTTCGCCAAGGCTAACAGGCGTGATCACGGAGAGTTTATGACGGAATCGGCGGAAATTGGTGGAAAATTGCTGAAATGGTATGATGCCAATGCGCGGGATCTGCCGTGGCGGGTGCCGCCAAACGAGGCGCGGCGGGCCGATCCTTACTATGTGTGGCTGTCAGAGATCATGCTTCAGCAAACCACGGTGACAGCGGTAAAGCCATATTTCGAGGCCTTCATCCGCCGCTGGCCTGATGTGGCTGCGCTCGCGGCGGCAGACGATGCCGACGTGCTCGCCGCATGGGCGGGGCTTGGCTATTATGCGCGGGCGCGCAATCTGCTGAAATGTGCACGGGTGGTGGCGGTGAGCGGCTTTCCGGAAACCGAGGCGGGGCTGTTGGCGCTGCCCGGCGTGGGGCCATATACAGCGGCGGCGATTGCGGCCATTGCTTACGGCGCCCCTGCGGTGGTAGTGGATGGCAATATCGAGCGGGTGATGGCGCGGCTGTTTAACGAGCGCGCGCCTTTGCCTGCGGTAAAACCAGCTTTGCGGGCGTGGGCGGCGGCGCTAACGCCAGAGCGGCGCGCGGGCGACCATGCACAGGCGCTGATGGACCTTGGCGCACGTATTTGCATTCCGAAAGCGCCGCGCTGTGTGGGGTGCCCTTTGCAGGCGTATTGCGCTGCTTTCAAGGCGGGGGTGGCGGCTGATTTGCCCAAGCGATTGCCGAAAAAAACCAAGCCGACGCGGCTGGGCATTGCCTATTTTGCACGGCGGGATGATGGCCATGTGTTGCTCGAAACCCGCCCGCCCAAAGGGCTGCTTGGCGGTATGCTGGGGCTGGTGGGCAGTGAATGGGCCGAGTCTGTGCCGGTTTTTGCCCCGCCTTTTGCCGCGGATTGGCAGCTTCATCCCGATGAAATTACTCATGTCTTCACCCATTTCAACCTGCGGCTCACGCTCTATAAGGCTGATGTGAAAGCGGTGAATCCGCAGAAGGGCAGCTTTCAGCCTGCACCGGATGCTGATGATTTGCCGAGCATAATGCGCAAGGCATTTTTGGCGGCGCTGGGCTGAAGTGAGCCTGATATGTACCCTATACGTGCAAAGAGGTTGGGATGGTCGTTCCTGAATTTGCTACATGAATTAACTTACATAATAGATTGTATTTAAGTCGGAAATCTGCATTACACTAGTGCCTATTATCCTAGGAGAATAGACACTATTTTCACACCTCTCGTGGAGATTTGTTGACGTGAGGTAGTCGCCATATGCCTGTTTTTGCGAATTCCTGGCCCCCACGCCCCAACAGCAACATCGCGTTAGCGTTCTTGACATACAACATTGATTGCCACACGAAATCGGGCCAAGATGCCCGTAGGAGGACCGATGACCCGCAAACCAAGCCTATCCAACGCGCTGCCCTTTTGGGTGTCACTGGTTTTTGTGCCGCTATGGCTGCTGGCCGTGAGCAAAGGCGGCTGGTGGATCGCGTTGATTCCGTTTTACAACTTCGGTATTAGCTCACTACTGGATAGCGCTTTTGGCCTGAGCCGCGAAAACCTTGATCCGAACACGGATGATAGTGCGCTGCTATGGCACCGGATGATCACATGGGTATGGGTGCCTGTTCAGGTGATGGTGGTGCTGGGGTCGCTGATTGCGATCTTCTGGTTTGAGCGTCTTGGCACCGTTGAGTCCATTTTTCTGGCGATCGCCAGCGGCATTGTGGCGGGGGAGGTGGGCATTACCTATGCCCATGAACTGGTGCATCAGCGCAACAAATTCGAGCGCTGGCTTGGGGATATTTTGCTGGCTACCGTGCTTTATGGCCATTTCCGCACCGAGCATATTTTGGTGCATCACCGCTATGTGGGCACCCCGCGCGATGTGGTGACGGCAAAATACAACGAAAACCTCTACCATTTTCTGCCCCGTGCTATGATCGGCAGCCTGCGTTCGGCTTGGGAGGTTGAAGCTGAGCGCCAGACAAAACGCGGCCGTAAGGTTCGTGATTTTAGCAACCCATTCTGGATATATGGCGCGCTGGCGCTGGGGTTCGTGGCGCTGGCGGCGGCCATCGGCGGGCTGGCGGGCGTGCTTCTTTTTACGCTGCAAGCTTTTGTGGCAATCAGTTATCTTGAGATTGTAGATTATGTTGAGCATTACGGGTTGGTGCGCAAGCATTTGGGGAATGGCAAATATGAGCCGGTGGCCCCGCGCCATTCCTGGAATGCGAACCACAAATTCACCAACTGGCAGCTGCTCAACCTGCAACGCCATTCCGACCATCATTATAAGCCCGCCCGCCGTTTTCCGCTGTTGCAAACCTATGACGAGGCCGAGGCCCCGCAGCTGCCCTATGGCTATCCGATCATGGCGGCGCTGGCCTGCCATCCGCGCTATTTTCGCCGGATGATGAACCCCCGTGTGCGGGCGTGGCGTAAAATGTATTATCCGGAAATTACCGATTGGCAGCCCTATAAAGAGGGCAGCACCCCGATGCCAAAATAAAATGGCCCCGCCTTGTGGAGCGAGGCCATGCGGCTGGTTTATGCGGGGCGATTAGTCGTCATTGCCACCGTCATTGCCACCATTATCATGGCTGCCGTTATTGTCCTTGCCGTTATCGTGATGATTGCCGTTGTCACTGTCGTTACCGTTGCCGTTATCATCGGTGCCGTTGGCGGCACCACCGTTCAGGGTGTCTGTTACGGCGCCGGTTGCGGCGTTTACGGTAATGGTGCGGGCTGCGCCAGTGGCAGAAACAGCGTTGATGGTGTAGGTGCCGTTAACAGCTTTGGTCACATTGGTAACTGTGTAGCCTTGGGCGGTGAGTTGAGTGCTGACTTGCTGAACCGCAGGCACATTTGCGTATGTAGCAGTCGGGGCTGGCGTAGCAGTAGGGGCTGGTGCTGCGGGGGTTGCAGGGGCGGCGGTTTGCGCAAAGCTTGGCATGGCCGCAGCGATGAAGAGTGAAGATGCGGTGAGGAGGGAAGAAAGTTTCATAATGTGTGTCCATATATGTGGTTTATGTGTTGCGTTTGATCCGCAACACCGTGTTGCCGATGAGTTGAATTTGGCACATTCGGGAAAAACAAGAAATTGAGCTTTGGGGGCAAGGGGCGGGATTAGGCCTGTGCGCATAAACAACCCTGCGCTTGGATGTATGGCTCAATTTAGCGGCATAATCTAAAGTTTATGCCGCTAAGGCATTGAAGATACGTTGTATTGCCTGGCAGGGCGCGTGCGTGGTGGCAGTAAGACTGTGTGGGAGTGGTGAAAATGCAGCGGCATAAACTATAGCTTTTCACCGGCACATTGGCCTTCGGGCTGAAAAACCGGCGCGAATCCTTAATCGGAAATCGCCTCGTTGGACGGCAAAATATAATACGCTGCGCCGTATTGTATCTTTGTTCATGGAAAACTAATATAGAGGCTAACCAAGGAAATATGCGGAGAGCGGCAATGGCCTGGACGGATGAGCGCGTCGATATATTGAAGAAAATGTGGGGGGACGGAAAGTCTGCCTCGCAAATCGCGACCGAGTTGGGGGGCGTAACCCGCAATGCCGTGATCGGCAAGGTGCATCGGTTGGGCTTGTCTAACCGGCCCACAGCGGCAAAGGCGGCCCCCAAGACCGAGGCAGCCAAGCCGGTGCCTAAGCCCAAAAAGCCCAAGGTCGAGGCTAAAAAAGAGCCAGCCCCTGCGCCTGTGGTGCAAAAACCGATCCCGCGGCCGCGGCCTATTATTACGGCGGGCAAACCTTTGCCGCCGCAGCGCTCGGCCAGCGAGGTTTCGGAAGAAGCTTTGGCCAATGTGAAAAAGATCGAGGAAAAAGCGCGCAAGCTTACCTTGATGCAACTCACCGAGCGCACCTGCAAATGGCCCATCGGTGACCCGGCAACAGAGGAATTCTGGTTCTGCGGTCATCCGGTCGAGCCGGGCAAGCCTTATTGCGAGACCCATGTATCGGTGGCGTTTCAGCCTATGAGCAGCCGCAGAGATCGCCGCGCCAGCCGGTAGCGGCGCGTCGGGCCTTTATGGGCTTGGCGAGGCTACACCCGCGCCGCGCTGAAGCCTTTTCGCTTGTGGTGAGGGCCGGATTTCGAGTGTTTTATATAAAATGGGCCTGCTTTAGCGGGCCTTTAAGTATGTGTCTTCCGCGAAATACTGGAAGCTGTCTGCATTATGGGCGGCACGGGTCGGGTAGGTGCGGGCGAAATCGCTGCATGCGTCTCGGTTATAGCAATTATCATTTGTGCCGCCCACGCTGTCATAATGTGACATTTCATGAATGATGGTGCCGCCACGGGTGCCGGAATTGAAGACCTCGAGAAATGACGCATCTGCCAGCGAGGGGAGTTCAAAATAGGGGGCGCAAAGGTAAATCGTGCTGGAATCATCGGGATATACAAAGGCATAGGTGCTGCCATCGCAGGCACCTGCGCCTTCGCGCTCACATACAAAGGTAATTTTGCTGGTGCGGATGTGGTTTTTGAGGGCCGAAATGGTGGTGCGCACAAATTTGGCCCGCACCGGGTCCCAATGGCCAAACCACGTGCGATAAGCACCGTTTTGCGCGGTGATCTGCACGGTGGCGGCGGAGAGCGCATCAAAGGCATTAAAACGCGCTTTTTCAATGGCGGATTGCTGTTCAGGCGTGCATTGGCTGAAGTCGGCATTGGCGGGGGTGGTAAGCCCGGCCAGCAGGGCTGGAATCATGAGAGGGGCAGCGAAAAACCGTTTAATCATTATTTTCTTCCTATATATAAGGCTGGTGATGCAGCGCCGCGACCCTTACAATGGGCCCACCTAGAGTTTAGCAGCGAATGACACATGATCAAGTTTAACCTTAAATGCGAGCACGGTCACGGGTTTGATTCGTGGTTTGGCTCTAACGCTGATTATGAAAAGCTCCAGCAACGCGGGCTGATTTCTTGTGTTATTTGCGGGAGCTGCGTGGTGTCCAAGGCCATAATGGCCCCGCGTGTGGCGCAAAATCATACCGCACCGGACTTGCGCGAAAAACCGCCCGTTGAGGATGTGGGAACAAAATTCCCTGAAGAAGCCCGCAAAATGCATAATGGAGATGCCCCCAAGCGGGCCATTATGGGCGAGGCTAAAATCGAAGAGGCGCGGGCGTTATTGGAAGAGGGCGTGCCAGTGGTGCCTGTGGGGATTAAGCCTAAACTGGTGAATTAGGCGGAGCGCCGCCCAGCTCGTGCGCTCCGCGTTGACAGGCGCGGGCGGGCGTGGTTTCTCGGGAAGAATTTGTAACTTATGGGGAATGGTATGGCTGTGCGCTCAGGAATAATTGGATTGGCAATGCTGGTAGGCGCGTGCGGGGGCGGGCAGCCGCCAGCCGTGCCTGAAATGGGCCTGCCCGCATGGGATGGCACGCAGATCGTGTGCAATGAAACCGTGAGCTTTGCCCCCACAGCCACCGAGACGTTGCCGGAGTTCGCCTCCGAGGAGCGCCTTGGGCTCTGCGCGCGCTCGATGCGCTATATCGCGCTTAACCGGCAATATGGCGAAGAAATCAGCTATTTTGGCGTGGCCGCGGCCAGCACGGCCAGTTTGGCAGCCACCTATGCGCCGCTGGTGCGCCGCGCCTATAGCGCCAGCACGTGGGAATTTCTGGATAATCTGAACGGCGATCTGGAGGTGTTGGTAAATGATGCTGCCGCCGAGATGGCCACTTCCGGTGGTTTTTTCTCGCGGCTTTCCGGCAGCAAGCCTGATACCGACGCCCTGATCCTTGCCGAGCAGGCGGCCGTGCAAGCGGCGCTGGATGCGCTCGCCTCAGATAACCCAGCGGCCTATGCCCTGCTGATTCAAGAGGTAAACGCCACCCTTAATCCCACCAACCGGCTGCTGATCGCTGCGATGAACCGCAATCCGTTTTTCAAGGCGTATGGCGACGGGCTGGCGCAGCTGCGGCAAAGCCATGGCGGCGCGCTTGATTATGCCGATATGGCGCAGCGGGTTGAAATAAGCCATGTGCTGCAAGCGCTGATAGAGGGTATTCCGCCCGCATAGGCCTTGGGCTTGAAGCGGGCTGCAAACCCCTGTAAGACACGCCGGAACGTAAGTATTTGGAGCCTGAACCATGGCTTTGCTGGTAATGAAATTCGGCGGCACCTCGGTGGCCGATCTTGAGCGCATTCGCAATGCGAGCCAAAAGGTAAAGCGCGAGGTTGAGCGCGGCCACCAAGTTGTGGTTGTGGTGTCGGCTATGTCTGGCGAAACCAACAAGCTTGTGGGCTTGGTCGGCGAGGCCGCAACCGGAGCCGAGGCCGAAGCGCCGGGCTTTTATGATGCGCGGGAATATGATGCGGTGGTCGCTTCGGGCGAGCTTGTGACCTCGGGCCTGATGGCGATTGTGTTGCAGGAAATGGGTGTGCAGGCGCGCAGCTGGCAAGGCTGGCAGGTGCCGGTCAACACCACAGACGCCCACGGGGCTGCCCGCATAGAGAGCATTCCGCGTGAGAATCTGGACGCTAAATTTGCTGAAGGCATGGAAGTGGCTGTGGTCGCGGGCTTTCAGGGTGTGGGGCCGGATGGCCGCGTAACCACGCTGGGGCGGGGGGGGTCTGATACCACTGCCGTGGCTTTTGCGGCGGCGCTCGACGCGGAGCGCTGTGATATTTACACCGATGTAGACGGAATTTACACTACCGACCCCCGCATTACCGCCAAGGCCCGCAAGCTTGAAAAAATCGCCTTTGAGGAGATGCTGGAGTTGGCCTCGTTGGGCGCGAAAGTGCTGCAAACCCGCTCGGTAGAGCTGGCGATGCGCAACAAAGTGCGCCTTCAGGTGCTTAGCAGTTTTAATGACGAACCCGGCACGCTGGTGTGCGATGAGGAAGAGATTATGGAATCAAATGTGGTAACGGGCATTGCCTGCTCGCGCGACGAGGCCAAGCTAACCCTGATTTCGGTGGCCGACCGCCCCGGGGTGGCCGCCGCCATTTTTACGCCCTTGGCAGCGGCAGGGATCATCGTAGATATGATCGTGCAAAACGTGGCCGAGGAAGGCCGCACCGACATGACCTTTTCTTGCCCCGTGGGCGATGTCGCCAAGGCCGAAGCCGCGCTGGAAGCGGCCAAGGCGCGCGGCGAGTTCAATTATCGCCAGCTGGATAAGGATATCGACGTGGCCAAGGTGTCTATCGTCGGGGTTGGTATGCGCAGCCATGCGGGTGTTGCGCAGAAAATGTTCAAGAATTTGGCCGATGACGGGGTGAATATTAAAGTGATCACCACGTCCGAAATCAAGGTTTCTGTGTTGGTAGACCGGAAATACATGGAACTCACCGTGCAATCATTGCATGATGCGTTTGATTTGGATCGCGCCCCATAAGCGCGGCAAGCGCGAGGTATTATGGGTAAAAGCAAAGGGATAGGCTCCCAAACACTTCTGAAAAGACTTCGCGACGCGCTGGCAGAAGCCGGCGAGGGGCAAGCGCGGCTTGATAGAATCACCTACCTCATCGCCTGTTCGCTGGAGGCCGAGGTGTGCTCGATTTACCTTAAGCGTGATGAAACCACGCTGGAGCTGTGCGCGACCTATGGCCTAAAGGCCGAAGCCGTGCACCAGACCCGCCTGCGCGTGGGGCAGGGGCTGGTGGGCCGCGTGGCTGAAAAAGCCGTGCCGCTAAACCGCGCCAATGCCCCTGCCGCGCGTGGTTATCGCTACATGCAAGAAACCGGCGAGGAAGTGTTTTCGTCTTTCATCGGCATTCCTATTCAGCGCTTGGGCGAGGTTTTGGGCGTGCTTGTGGTGCAAAGCAAAGACGAGCGCACCTACACTGATGACGAGGTTTATGGGCTGGAAGTGGTGGCGATGGTGATTGCCGAAATGACCGAGCTTGGCGCTTTTACCGGCCCCGATAAAATGTCGATCGCCGCCCAGCATCAGCTGCCGTTTTTTGTAAAAGGCCTGCGCGGGCAAGAGGGCGTCGCCGAGGGCGTGGTGCTGTTGCATGAGCCCCATATCGTGATCGCCAACCCGGTGGCCGATGATCCGATGATCGAAACAGGGCGCTTGCAAGAAGCGCTTGATCTGTTGGTTGAGGAGATTGACGGGTTGCTCGACAAGGGCGCGACCATCGGTGAGCAACGCGATGTGATGGTGGCTTATCGCTTGTTTGCGCAGGATAAAGGCTGGCGTAACCGGATGTTTGATTCGGTTGATAGCGGGCTGGCCGCCGAAGTGGCTGTAGAAAAAGAGCAAACCCTGACCCGCACACGCATGGCGCGGGTGCAGGATGCTTATCTCCGTGAGCGCCTGCATGATCTGGACGACCTCGCTAACCGCCTGCTGCGGATTCTCACAGGGCGGCAAGGTGCCGAAGAGCGCGGCATTCCTGAAAACGCTATTCTGGTGGCGCGCAATATCGGCCCCGGTGAGCTGCTGGATTATGGCAAAAAACTCAAGGGCGTGGTGCTGGAAGAAGGCTCGGTTGGCTCGCACGCGGCGATCGTGGCACGCTCTCTCGCCATTCCGCTGGTGATCCACGCGGCGCGGATTACGCGCGAAGCACTGAATGATGACCCGATCTTGGTGGATGGCGAAACCGGACTTGTGCATCTGCGCCCCAAGGATACGGTGGCGGCGGCTTTCCGTGAAAAAATCGCCATGCAGGCCGAGGCGCAAGAGGCCTATAAGGGGCTGCGTGACAAACTCTCGACCACCACTGACGGCGTGAATGTCGCGTTGCATATGAATGGCGGGTTAATGGTTGACTTGCCGAGCCTTGAGCCATCAGGCGCTGAGGGTGTGGGGCTTTATCGCACCGAATTGCAGTTTTTGCTGCGGGCGCGGGTGCCACGGCGCGGCGAGTTGGTGAAGCTTTATGGCAAGGTGATGGATGCTGCGGGCGAAAAGCCGGTGGTGTTTCGCACACTGGATATTGGCTCCGACAAAGCGCTGCCCTACATGAAGCGCCCCGAGGAGCCAAACCCCGCGCTGGGCTGGCGCGCGATCCGCATCGGGCTTGATCGGCCTGGCGTGATGCGAATGCAGCTTCAGGCGCTTATTCGGGCGGCCAACGGGCGGCGGCTGAATGTTATGTTTCCGTTTGTCGCGCAGTTTGAGGAGTTTCGCGAGGCACGCCAGAAACTATTGGACGAGCTGGAAAGGGAAGCCCGCGCGGGGCATGTCTTGCCAGCAAACGTGCGCATTGGCGCGATGCTGGAAACCCCGAGCCTCGCCTTTGCCCCGGACCAGTTTTTCGAGCTGGCGGATTTTATCTCGATCGGCGGCAATGACCTGAAGCAGTTTTTCTTTGCGGCAGACCGCGAAAACGAGCTGGTGCGGGCGCGGTATGACACGCTGAATGTGAGCTTTTTGACCTTTATCGAGCAAATCTCCGAGCGCTGCGACCGCCTAAAAACCCCGCTTTCGTTTTGTGGGGAAGATGCAGGCCGCCCCGTGGAGGCGCTGGCCTTTGCCGCGATGGGCTTGCGCGCGCTTTCTATGCGGCCGGCCTCTGTGGGGCCAGTTAAGCGGCTGTTGCGAGCTGTGGATCTAGGCGAAGTTAAAGCCGTGATTGACGAGGCACGCGCCTCGGGCGACCAATCGGTGCGCCCCGCCTTGGAGCGCTGGCTGAAGGCAGGCCGCTATCCGCGCTAGGATGGAAAAGCCATGGTTTTAGGTGGCGACAAGGACTCACTTGAAAACCTGTTTAAGCTGAACGGGAAAGAACGGGCTGGAGGGCTAGCGGCCGATTACGGCACCGAATTGTCGGGTGCGGCTATGGAAGTTTTTGAGCACGTCTGCGAACACCTCGGGTGAAAACTCTGGCCATGATTCCGGCAGGAACGCAAACTCGGAATAGGCACTTTGCCAGGTCATGAAATTCGAGAGCCGCATCTCGCCCGCCGTTCGGATAATCAGGTCCGGCTCGGCTTGGCCTTTGGTGTCAAGGTATCCGGCAAAGCTGTGCTCGGTGATATCATCGGCCGCCATTCGGCCCGCGGCGACCTCGGTAGCAATCGCCTTGGTCGCGCGCACAATTTCGTCTCGCCCGCCGTAATTAATGGCGACATTCAGGTGCAGCCCGGTGTTGTTTTCGGTGAGGCTACGCAGGCGCTCCATCAGCACCAGAATTTCTGGGGAAAGCGGGGTCGGGTCGCCTAAAAACCGCACCTGCACGTTTTTTTCGTGCAATTCCACGAGGTTGTTGGATAGATAGCCGCGAAACAGCTTCATAAGCCCTTCAACCTCATGCGCCGCGCGCTTCCAGTTTTCGGTGGAAAACGCGTAGAGCGTAAGGGTATCAACGCCGAGCTGGGGGCAGGTTTTGACAATCTTTTTAACCTGCGCCGCGCCGCGCTTATGCCCGATCAGCCGCGCAAGGCCACGGCGGGTGGCCCAGCGGCCGTTTCCGTCCATGATAATTCCGACGTGCATTGTCTTGTCCTCTAAGCGTCGTGGCGCAAAGCGCGGTTACGGTTGGATCAGGCGCGCTGAAGTGAATGCTCACTCTAGACAAGGTGTAGAATTTTACAACCGTGCAATTATCGCGCTTGTGGTCCCGTCTTGGTTAATGGGTGGCGTTTTAGATATCAATATGGGGTTAATGGAAATGGTTGTATTGGCCATAAATCGCCCGATGGCAAAGTGGCTGCCCGCCTGTGGCAAAATGCAGGTTTCCAAATTGTGCGAGATTGCCTATACCTGACTGGAATCATCAAGTATGAAAGAGGTGCGCCATGGGTGTGACACAAGAGCAAGTTTTAGCCGCATTGCGGCAGGTAAAAGACCCGGTAAGCGGCAAGGATATTGTGGCCGCTGATATCGCGCGGGCGATCAGCATTGAGGGCGACACAGTGCGCTTTGTGCTTGAGGTGGAAGCCGCGCGCGGCGTGGCCATGGAGCCGGTGCGCGTGGAAGCGGTGGAGGCGGTGGAGGCGCTGGCCGGTGTTGCCAAGGTCTCGGCGCTGATCACCGCCCATTCCGAGAAAAAGGTGCCGGATTTGAGCACCGGTAAAAAGCCCGCAGCGCCTGAAGGGCCGCAGGGCATTCCGGGGGTTAGGCATATTATTGCCGTGGCTTCGGGTAAGGGCGGGGTTGGTAAATCAACCGTGTCGGCAAACCTTTCGGTGGCCTTGGCAGGCATGGGCCTGAAGGTGGGCCTGCTTGATGCCGATATCTACGGCCCCTCGCAGCCCCGTATGATGGGCACGCTCAAGCGCCCGCAATCGGTGGGGGAGCGCGGCATGGCGCCCGTGGAAAAGCACGGCATTAAGCTGATGTCTATGGGCCTGATGATGCGTGAAGACGAAGCGGTGATCTGGCGCGGGCCGATGCTGATGGGTGCCTTGCAGCAAATGCTCAACCAAGTCGAGTGGGGCGTGCTTGATGTGTTGATCATCGATCTGCCCCCCGGCACCGGCGATGTGCAGCTGACCCTGAGCCAGAAAACCGCGATCACCGGTGCGGTGGTGGTGTCTACCCCACAAGATATCGCCTTGCTGGATGCCCGTAAGGCGCTGGATATGTTTAGAAAAACCAACACAACCGTGCTTGGGATTATCGAAAACATGTCGACCCATATTTGCTCTGAATGTGGCCATGAGGAGCATATCTTTGGCCATGGCGGCGCTGTTGCCGAGGCGACCAAGCTCAATGTTCCTGTGCTCGGCGAAGTGCCGCTCGACATCGAAATCCGCCTTGCGGGTGATAAGGGTGCGCCAATTGTGGTGGCCGCGCCGGATAGCGCACAGGCTAAGGCGTTTAAGGATATTGCCGCAAACCTGATGCAGGTGAAGGCGCTACAGGGTTAACGCCTTGGTAAACATGCCGATGAGGAAGGTTTTGGCGGTCTCGAAACGGTCGCTATAGCCTTCGTCCATCATCGCCTCGATCTGGGTGTCAAAATCCGAGTAATGCTGGGTGGTGGCCCAGATCGAGAAAATCAGGTGGTAGGGGTCCACTGCCGCTATTTTGCCTTCGGCAATCCAGCGGTTGATCAGGGCCACCTTCTCGGTGACCAGCGCTTTAAGTTGACCATTCAGCGCATCATGGCTGCGCCGGGTTTCCTGAATGATCTCGTTGGCAAATAGCCGGCTTTCGCGTGGATATTGCTGCGCGAGGGCCAGTTTGCGCTCGATATAGGCGCAAATTTCGGTGATCGGCTCCCCATCCGCCGTGATTTCAGCCAGTGGCGTGAGCCATTTTTCCATCAAACCGGATAAAAGCTCGGCGTGCAGGGCGTCTTTTGAGGCGAAATAGTAAAGCAGGTTGGGCTTGGAAAGCTTGGCCTCTTCCGCGATCATATCCAGCGTAGCCCCCCTGAACCCGCGCTTGGAAAACACCTCCAAGGCCGCTTCCATAATGGCAGTGGTTTTTTCCCGTTGAATGCGGGTGGGCTTAAGGGTGGCTTTCGCGCGCGGCTGGCTGGGGGGCTTTGGTTTTGTCACGCTTTGGCTCTCGGTTGGGCAATACCGTTAAAGTATAGGAAAGCCCGCCCCGAGGCGCAAACCTTTTAAGCAGGCAGGCGCAAGCTCTTGAGATGGTCACCAAAATCGCGGGCATCTATGCGGGCGGCGCGGATGAGCCAGTCAAAATGGTTGGTCATCGCCTGCACGCGGGTCGAATCGCGAAATACGATATAATGGCGGCCCAAATAAAGCGCGCTCATCAGAGGGCCAAAAACGGTCATCGGGGCGCTGAAAACCTGATGGGCGTCAAACTGAAAAACCCGCAGGGAGGGGTAGAGCGCTGCGTGCAGCTCGATGAATTTCTCGATTTGGGCGGCGCGAATACCGGGGGGCAGGCCGTGGTAATATCCGGTGCCGCTGGCAAATGATTGCAGCTCGTCAAGCGGCATCGCGATCTCGTAATCGGAGTGCTGTTGGCGCATCCATGTCAGGTGGTCTTGCATCGCGCCAATGGCTTGGTCGGGGGTTTTGCCAAGCTGGGTTTGGTATTCCCAGCGCAGCAGCTCGGGGGTTTTTAGAAAATCGGGCAGGGTGGCCGGCACGTGCCGAATTTTATACCCCGCCGCCTCACGATGCCAGCGCACCAGCTGCTCGTCTTCCGAAGAGCGGGCGGCTTCGGGCATGTTCATCACGATATCCAAAAGGTCGTTGGCTTGCTCGGGGCGCTGGCTTAGGCCTAGCAGCCAATCGGCCGAGACCTTAAGCGCGCGGGCGGCCTCAGCCACCAGTTGAGCATTGGGCAGGCGGGTTTGGCCTTGGGCAAGCAGCTGCGAAATGGTGGAGCGGTCCACCCGAATGGCCGCCGCGAGGGTGGTTTTGTTGAGGTCCGCACGGGCCATGGCCTCGGTCAAGCGCTGCCGGAAGATCTCGGCGCGGGCAGGTTTGGTGATAAAAGTCACGGCGCGGGGGTAAACTCCTGATGCGGGGGTAAATTAGGAGTAAGCCCAGAATGGCCCGCCGTCAAGCCAGCGGCTATAAAGCACGGGAAGGAGCCTACATGGACAGCGCAAAAAGAACCCTCGTGAAAGCGATAATTTGGCAGCTTGTGGGCGTGGTCACCATGGGGCTGGTCGGGTTTTTAATGACAGGATCGGCGGCGCAGGGCTTGGGGTTGGCGCTGGCCAATACCGCGGTCGGCACCGTGGCCTATATTTTATATGAACGCTTTTGGGCGCGAGTCCGCTGGGGGCGCTAGCGGGCCTGCATTTGCACATCGGCAAAATAGGCCACACTGCGCGCGCCGGTGTTATCACTATCGCACATTACCCCGATGGTTTTGAGAATCGGATAATCATCGCGGCCAAAAACATCGCGGTAAATTTGCATCAGGTCCACCTCTTGATGCTGCCAAACACCGGCATTTTCATCTAGGCCATTGGCAACGTAATGGGCGAAATCGCCGATGTATTTATAGTCACCCGGCTTATATTTCTGGTTGCTCCAGATGATCTCGAAGGCATATTCGCCGCCCTCGCGGTCTTCCATTTTCAGAAACAAGCGGGCGGGGTGGTCATCTCCTGCTTCTGTGGCTTCGTCGGCGCTGGCAGAAATTGGAAAATCAATCAACCAATCCCATGCCAGAATCGGAAAATCGCCAACCTCGATATCCGTCGTGCGGGTCAGCATGGAGGCGGTGCTGTTGGTCTCGCATTTCAGGGCCGGCTTCCCCAGCATTTCGCCGTAAGAAAGCCGCATGGGTTGCACCATCCAGAATTGCGTATGCACCCAGCCAAGGTTGGGGTTCATATAGTCACCCACGCTCTGCCATGGCAGCACCACCATGCTTTCAGCACCAGCCTTGGCCACAATGGGGTTGCTTTCGGCGCTGGGGTTGAAATAGCTATATGCCGCCCAGCCGACCACGCCGAGCCCTGCAAAAATGGCGGTAAGTCTTGCCCATGACTGCATGGTGGTATCCTCAATCTGCGCTAAAAATCGCGGCCATATTCATCGGTGTTAATCGGTTTGGCCGAAAGTTCATAGGTCACGTCCCGCAAGAAATCCATCAGGCCGCGCGGATCTTTGGCATAGGGGGCAAAGACCTCACGGTTGAGCGGCTCGCCCACGGCTATTTTCACCGGCTTGTTAATGCGGCGCTTGAATTCATTGACCAAAAGTGCTGTGCGGAGGGTGCGGCTCATGCGGCCCGCGACATGAAAACGGCGAGAGTTGAAGCCTTCGAAAAATACAGGAACAACCGTTGCTTGCGAACGGGAGATCATCTTGGCGCTGAAAGTGCCCCATTCAGGGTCCATCGGGCGGGAAAACATGCGCTGGGGCGAGGAAACGGAGCCGCCGGGGAATATGCCGACTGCGCCGCCGCTATTAATATAGGTTAGCGCGTCTTTGCGGGTTTTCAGGTTCATCGCCATGGCTTCACGGGTGCCGTCAAAGCTGATCGGCAAAATCGAATCGCTAATTTCATCGGCTTTGGAAAACACCTTATGCGCCATGATTCTAAAATCGGAGCGGGCGGTGCTGAGGATTTTTCCCATCATCAAACCATCGAGAATACCGTAAGGATGGTTGGAGATCACCACCACCGGCCCCTCGGCTGGAATATTGCTGAGCGACCCGGAAACCACCTCAAGAGAAAGCCCGTATCGGCGGGCTACGACATCCCAAAAGGTGTTGTTTTCGTTGATGTCTTTGTCATATCCGCGTGCGCGGTGGATAAGCCGAAGCCGCCCCGTTGTGTTTTCAATCGAGCGGATCAGCACCCGCCCCTTGCGGGACTTGGCGGTGACAGCATAACTAATTTCGCGGGTCGCAGAAAAGCGGGACGCCATGGGCAAACCTCAGATAGTGGACTTGCCCTTATGTAAGCCAGATGGGCGGTAGTTTCCAGCGGAAAGGCGCACACCGATCTGCGGCAGTTTTTCGTGCAAGACGCCCGCCTGTTCATGGTCGCGGATGAGCGCCTCAACCAATGGGCGCGCCGCCCGAGCCAGCGCACCACGCGGTCTATGGCCGAGATTGTCGACAAGGGGGGCAATACGGGTGTGATTATCGGGTCGTTTGACGAGGGGGATGTGAGCACCAAAGACATGGTGAAATATCGCGGGCAAAGGCCTAGACAGGGCGGCCTGTTCAATACCCGCCTCTACCAATGGTGCGCTAGTGGTTCATATAGGGCGCAATATTCGGTCCCGAGCTTACCGAAACCAGCCCGCCCAGCACCGATAGCGCCAAAAACCCGACCAGCGCCCCGATGGCCAGTTTTTTTACCGAAAAGGGCCGCTGGCCATATACTTTGCCTGTCTGCCCGTTCACCGACATCCGGTAGCGCTGCTGCGCCAGCGTATAATGCGTGATCCAGACCGGCAGCAAAATATGCTTGAAGGTTTCGCCCGAAAATCGTGTTTCGCTATGGCTGATGGTCTGCCGATCGCCGCCAATATCGGCTTTAATCCAGTCCCGAATTTTTACCCGCATAAATTTTTGGCTCTCCGCATAGCCCTCTTCCAGCCCGAAGGTGTGGTTTTCAGCCCGAAACCCCGCCAAAAACTCGGTTTGATAGGTTTCGAGGTCGCGTAGCGGCCACGGGGCCAATGCATCTTTGAACTCGAGCGAAACCGATTGCGAGGCCGAGACCAGCACATCATCAAAATCGCCCTGCACGGTGCCGGAAACGCGCGTCCAGTGAATGCGCCGGTTTTTGCCGCTGCCCCGATACACCCCGCGCTTGCCGCGATAATCGGTTACGGTTTGGGCGTCATAGGTCCATGTGGGCACGTAAACCCCGTTAAAATGCTCGGTATCGGCGTTTTGCGTAAGGCCGCTCGGGGCGAACCAGCGAGATTTTAGCCAGCCATACATTAGATCGTGGGCTTCTTTTTGCTGCACCTTGAAGGGCAGCAGGCCTTGGGGCACAATATTGCGCTGCAGTGTCACATCAGCCACGATCGCACTGTCGCAAAACGGGCAGAGCCGCGAGTGCTCGTCGGCGTTAAACTCAACGCTCGCGCCGCAGGTATTGCAGTTCAGCGAGGGGGTTTCGACGGTTTCCATCTCCACCCCGTTGGCGATTTGCGCACGCAGGTCGTTTTCCACCTGTGCTGCCTCGTCGTCCAGATGGGGCACGTCGACTTCGGCCTCGCAATGGGTGCATTTCATGGCCTCTACGCCGGGGTCAAAGCGCAGGTCGGCACCGCAATTCGGGCAGGGGAAGTCTCGCTTATCGGTGCGGGGCCGGGCGGGCTTTGCGGCTTTGGGGGCAGGGCGGCCCCACGGGGCTGGTTGGGGTGCTGGTGGTGGGGTGCTCATATTAATTCCTCGACGATTCCATGATTTTCTCAATCCGGTAAGCCAAGGCATCTTGGGCATATTCGATATTGCCCGCCCGCAGCCAATCCACATAAAAGCTCCAGATCACAATCGCGGCGAGCGACCATACCAGCGCGCCAATCCAGCCGCGGGTTTTCTGGCGGCGGGTCAGGCTGTCGCCCTTGAATTCCCGGTGGCCCTCAATGGATAACGTGAGCGATTTTAGCAACGGCACGCCGATGGTCAGCATACCCCCCGCCACTACGGCCAAGGATATTATAAAGCTCATCCAACTATCCATGCTTAATACCTCAATAAAAAACCCGCCCCGCATATGCGGGACGGGCTTATATGTAGCTATTTTCCAGCTTAGTTCAATGCAGCATCGGTGATGATGTGGGTAAACGCGCCTTCTGGCTGGGCGGTGATCACGGGGTCATCGCCACCGGCCAGCAGGGAGTCAACGGTGCGCTGGTAATCAGCTTCGTCCAAAGCGCCGTTAGAGCCGGCTGTCAGCTTGGCAATTTCGCCCATCATGCGGGTCTGGTGCTCAATCGTCTGCGCGCCGGTTTCGTCATATTCGATCACGATCGCGGCTGCGGCATCCGGGTTTTCTTCAGCCCATTTCCAGCCCATCATCGAAGCGCGCACGAAACGGGTCATACGGTCTACGAATTCCGGGTCAGACAGGTTTTCTTCAAGCACATAAAGCCCGTCTTCCAGCGTGGCCACGCCTTGGTCTTGGTACTTGAATACCACCAGCTCTTCGGGTGTCAGGCCCGCATCAATGATCTGCCAATACTCATTGTAGGTCATAGTTGAAACGCACGCCGCCTGGCCTTGCAAAATGGGGTCCACATTAAAGCCCTGCTTCAGAACCGTAACGCCGTCATCGCCGCCATTGGTGGAGAGGCCGAGATGCGCCATCCAGCTCAGGAAGGGGAATTCGTTGCCATAGAACCATACGCCCAGGGTTTTGCCCGGGAAATCGGCGGTGGTTTCAACGCCGGCATCACGGCGGCAGGTCAGCATCATGCCAGAGCTTTTGAACGGCTGCGCGATATTCACCAGCGCCAGACCTTTTTCACGGGCAGACAGCGCCGACGGCATCCAGTCAACGACGACATCAGCCCCGCCACCGGCGATCACTTGGCTTGGCGCAACATCAGGGCCACCGGCCTTAATCTCTACATTCAGGCCTTCATCCTCATAATAACCGTTTTCCAGCGCCACATAATAGCCCGCAAACTGCGCTTGAGTGACCCATTTCAACTGCAAGGTTACATCATCTTGCGCTTGGGCCGCAAAGCCACCCAATGCAAGTGCACCCGTCAGCAGGCTTGTTTTAACAATATTCATAATCTTCTCCCTAGTTAGAGGCCCCGCCCTTTTCTTTGCGACGGGTGCCAGAATGTAGCTTTACGCTCAATGAGCGCAACGATACCATAAAATGCGGACCCGGCAACCGCCGCGACCACAATTTCTGCCCAGACCAGATCCAGCTCCAGCCGCCCCGCTCCGGTTGAAATGCGAAAGCCCATGCCCACAATAGGCGAGCCAAAAAACTCGGCGACAATCGCGCCGATCAGTGCCAAAGTGCTGGCGATTTTCAACCCGTTAAAAATAAACGGTGCGGCAGCGGGTAGGCGGAGCTTGAACAGGCTCTGCCAATAGGTTGCCGCATAGGTGCGCATCAGGTCTTTTTGCATTTTGTCAGCCGCATCAAGCCCCTGCACGGTGTTAACCAGCACCGGAAAGAAGATCATAATCACCACCACGGCGGCTTTTGACTGCCAGTCAAAGCCAAACCACATTACCAAAATCGGGGCCATGCCAATGATCGGCAGCGCCGCCACAAAGTTGCCAATCGGCAGCAATCCGCGCTTGAGGAAATCCGAGCGATCAATCGCCAGCGCGGTGAGAAACGCAGCGCCCCCCCCCATAGCATAGCCCGTCAGCACGCCTTTCATAAAGGTCTGGATGAAATCCGCTGCCAGAATGTCGGTCGAACTCACAAATGCCCCGTAAATCATCGAAGGCGGCGGCAGAATCACCGGCGAAATCCCCGAGCCGCGCACAATAAGCTCCCACATCAGCACCACCGTTATGCCAAAAATGGTCGCCGAGACAATGCTCTGCCAGCGCCCCGATTTCTGCCGCGCAATCCAGATGTTCATGCCCCAGCCAATGGCCCACACGCCCAGCGCTGCCAGTATCAAGCTCATTCTACAAACCCCATCCGCTTTTTCGTGATCCGCTCAGCCAGCCCCACGGATGACACCAGAAAAGCCGCCATCGCCGCCGCAAATATCAGCGCTGCCCAGATCAGGATCGTAGTGCCATAATAGTTGCCTTGCAGCATCCGCGCGCCAAGGCCACCATCTTGCGAAATGGTCAGTTCCCCCACAATCGCGCCCACCAGCGAGGCGGCAACCCCGATCTTGAGTGAGGTAAACAGGTAAGGCACGCTGGCTGGCAGCCGCAGCTTCCAGAAAATCTGCGCCTTGGATGCAAACCACGTCCGCATCTGGTCAAGCTGCATCGAATCAGGGCTGCGCAGCCCCTTTACCATGCCCACAACCACCGGAAAAAAGCTCAGGTAAGCCGAAATAACCGCCTTGGGCACCAGCCCCGAAAGCCCCACCGCATTCAGCACCACAATAATCATCGGGGCCAGCGCCAGTATCGGAATGGTCTGGCTGGTAATCACCCACGGCATCACCGAATTATCCATCGCCTTATTGTGCACAATCCCCACCGCCAGTAAAATGCCAAGCCCCGTGCCAAAGATAAAGCCCAGCATGGTCGCCGAAAGCGTCAGCCACGCGTGCCGCAGCAGGCTTTTCTTATCCCCCAGCACCTTGGAAACCCGCTCCGAAAAAGGCTTGCCTTCCGAGCGCCCCCATTTCTTGATCGCCGCCGCGCCGGTCGATTTCCAAACCTCCGCCGCCACTTGGTCGGGCGTCGGCAAGCGCGGCTTTTTCTGGCTCCATGTGTCGGCCACCAGCTCCGTAAAGCTCAGCTCATAGCCCCCCCGCGTGGCCTTGTCATAGGCCCAGTTTTTGTTCAGCACGATGGCAAACGCATACCACAGCGCAAAAATCACCAAAGTGACCGTAAGAACAGGAAAGAAATTACGCATACCACCCCCGTAGGGTGCGTGGTCCCCACGCACCATTGCTAAAGCCCCTACGCATCATCACCATGCCCCGCCCGCAAGCCTTCCCGCACCCTATGCGCCAGCTCCAGAAATTCCGGCGTTTCCCGAATATCCAGCGGCCGCTCTTTGGGCAATGTGCTTTCAATCACCTCTGTCACTCGCCCGGGGCGCGGTGACATCACCACAATTTTGGTGCTCAGGTAAACCGCCTCCGGAATTGAATGGGTCACAAAGCCGATGGTTTTATTGGTCTTCGCCCACAGTTGCAAAAGCTGCTCGTTCAGGTGGTCGCGCACAATTTCATCGAGCGCGCCAAAAGGCTCATCCATCAGCAAAATATCGGCATGAAAGCTGAGCGCCCGCGCAATGCTGGCCCGCTGCTGCATCCCCCCCGAAAGCTGCCACGGAAACTTGTTTTCAAACCCCTTCAGGTCCACCAGTTCCAGCACCTCCGCCACCTGCTTTTTCTGCTCGTCTTTAGAGATGCCCATAATCTCCAGCGGCAGCTTAATGTTGCCACCAATCGTGCGCCACGGGTAAAGCCCTGCCGCCTGAAACACAAAGCCATAAGCCCGTTTCATGCGCGCCTCCCGCGGCGTCATCCCGTTCACACACACCGAGCCGCCGGTGGGCGTTTCAAGGTCCGCCAACACCCTTAGAAACGTAGTTTTTCCACAGCCCGAAGGCCCGATAAAGCTGACAAACTCCCCCTTGTTGATGGTCAGGTCCACGTCTTTGAGCGCATGCACCGGCCCGTCATTGGTTTCAAACGTCAGGCTAAGCTTTTCAGCCTTTATTACTGCTTCAGACACATTAAACCCCGCTCGCCGGAATGCCAGCCCGCTCGACAGGCCGCGGGGCCGTCAAGTCTTTCCACTGGCTCAAAGCCGTATTCACCGTCGCATTCGGCGCCCGCGCCACAAATTCCCCATGGCCTTCTTGGGGGCGAATTTCCCCGTCCATCACTGCCACTTGCCCGCGCGTCAGCGTATAGCGCGGCAGGCCCTTCACCTGCTTGCCCTCGAACACGTTATAATCAATGTTGGATTGTTGGCTGCTGGCCGCAATGGTTTTTTCCTTCTCAGGGTCCCAGACCACAATATCCGCATCCGCCCCCACCATCACCGCGCCCTTTTTGGGGTAGCAATTCAGGATTTTCGCAATATTGGTCGAGGTCACCGCCACAAACTCGTTCATCGTTAAACGACCCGTCGCCACCCCGTGCGTCCACAGCATCGGCATCCGGTCTTCCAGCCCGCCAGTGCCATTCGGAATCTTGCTGAAATCCCCCACGCCGAAGCGCTTTTGCTCGGTGGTAAAGGCGCAATGGTCCGTCGCGACCACGCTCAAGCTGCCCGATTGCAGCCCCGCCCACAGGCTATCCTGATGCTGCTTATTGCGAAACGGCGGAGACATAACCCGCCGCGCCGCATGGTCCCAATCGGTGTTAAAATACTCGCTCTCGTCCAAGGTCAGGTGCTGAATTAACGGCTCCCCCCACACCCGTTTGCCCTGCATCCGCGCCCGCCGAATAGCCTCATGACTGTCCTCACAGGATGTGTGCACCACATAAAGCGGCGCGCCCGCCATATCAGCAATCATAATCGCACGGTTGGTCGCCTCGCCCTCCACCTGCGGCGGGCGGGAATAGGCATGGGCCTCAGGCCCGTTATTCCCCTCAGCCAACAATTGCGCCGTTAGCTCCGCCACCACATCGCCGTTTTCGGCATGCACCAAAGGCGTCGCCCCCAGCTCGGCACAGCGCTTGAACGATGAATAAAGCTCATCATCATTGACCATCAACGCGCCCTTATAGGCCAGAAAATGCTTGAACGTGTTAATCCCGCGCCCGACAACCTCTTTCATGTCATCAAACACCTGCTCGCCCCACCACGTCACGGCCATGTGGAAGCTGTAATCACAATTCGCGCGGGTCGATTTATTATCCCAACGCTTCAGCGCATCCAGCAGGCTCTCGCCCGGATTGGGCAAAGCAAAATCCACCACCATCGTGGTGCCACCCGCCAGCCCCGCCCGCGTTCCGCTCTCGAAATCATCGCTTGAATAGGTGCCCATAAACGGCATTTCCAAATGCGTATGCGGGTCAATCCCGCCGGGCATAATATAGCAGCCGGTGGCGTCCAACACCTCGTCGCCCGAAAGGTTCGGCCCGATCTCGGTGATCCGCCCCCCCTCGATTTTTACGTCAGCTTTGTATGTCAGGTCAGCGGTAACGATAGTGCCGCCTTTGATTATTTTGGTCATTTAATATCCTCCGGATCAACAGGATTAAGGGAACCCTCATTTGAAAAATGTCTACGGTTAAGGCGTGTTGGTGCGGAAAAATAGACAGGAACCTCAAAAGAAATTCTATTTACAGTTTCTTTTGAAATTCCCCCCTTTAATTCCCCCATACTGAAAACAGATATGCCGCCGCCCCCACTAGAATTTAACGTGACTGCCACCTCAAAAATTACAGACTGGCCATCTTTTTTCGTTTCACCCTCGACAACACCTGGAGCTATAAATAGTTTAGTTTCTTCTTGTGCTGCCGCAACGCCGTTTGTGATATCCAACAAGGCTTGCTTAACGAAATCATCTAGTTTCACTCCACTATCCCCGCCGTTTCC
>Ga0256840_1000858_pt1 | contig 30278 bp, 31 predicted proteins | sample 355202metaG_FD_185969 | JGI IMG/M metagenome (GOLD analysis project Ga0256840, IMG submission 185969) | Hydrothermal vent microbial communities from Mid Atlantic Ridge, Atlantic Ocean - 355-202 | ecosystem: Environmental > Aquatic > Marine > Hydrothermal vents | place: Atlantic Ocean: Mid... | reverse complement strand
CGAATAAACAGTTACATAGTCTTTGCCAAATAATCTAGCATTACCAATATATTTTTGTTTGTTCATGATAGGTTTATATGCAGGACTTTTTTTACCCAAATATGTTCCCATTGCCCTTGTTCCATCTTCTTTTAGTAAAGATGTAGATATACGAACAAAATCATCACCATCTTTTACAAAAACAGTAGCTACATCTCCAGTCAAATCAGTAAAATTTCCAACTTTTGTAAAGTTATTATTTATCATAGCTCCTCCACTTGCCAATAATGGCGTAGGAACACCGTTAACTTCTATTTTTTCCTCAGGATCAGTATAAAAACCAGCAAAGTTTTTTTGAAATATATTGAAAAGTTTTATTACACCACCTTCTAAAGCACTATTATAGGTATCGATAGTATGTATCATATTCATTTCATATGAGTTTAGTTTAGTTTTTGTTTCATGATGTATATAGTTAGATATATATCCACTAATATAAGTAATCAATCCCGTCATAGCAATAATAATTACTAACACCTGTATATAAGTTACCTTTTTGGTAATAGAATTAAACATGTTTATCTCCGTTATGTTATTTGTTAAGTATGTTACTACATTCTTAGTAAATTTAACTTTAACAAAACTACAAAGTAAAATACAAATTTAGATTTAAATATATATTTAACTAAGTTCTGATATAGTTTCTAAATCAAACATATTATAAGGAGAAAAAGATGGCAGTAAAGATTACAGATATTTGTATTAGTTGTGGTGCTTGTATCGATGAGTGTCCAGTTGAAGCAATTGTAGATGAAGATGATAACCCAACAGGGGAAGATATATATTATGTACATGCAGACAAATGTGTTGAGTGTATAGGTCACAACGACGAACCTGCATGTGCTGAAGCATGTCCAACTGAGGGATGTATAGTTTGGGATGACCCAAAAACAGAAGGCAAAGTTAGTGGCGAGCCTTGCGTAGAGTAGTTTAGACTATATTTTGTGAGAGAACTTATGGTTCTCTCACTCTTCTTTTTTTAAAACTTCAAATTTAACTCTTTGTTTAATAATACTCAAATCTTTTTTTTGGTATACTCCCAAGTTCTGATAAGTCAGAATATATTATTATAAAAATGGAGATATTTATGGAACAAACTTTATCTATTATAAAACCAGATGCAGTTGCAAAAAATGTTATTGGAAAAATCGTTGATAGATTTGAGTCAAATGGACTTAAAATAGCTGCGATGAAAAGACTTCAGCTAAGCACAGCTGATGCTGGACAGTTTTATGCAGTTCATGCAGAGCGTCCTTTTTTCGGTGAACTTGTTGAGTTTATGACAAGTGGACCAGTTGTAGTTATGGTTCTTGAAGGTGAAAATGCGTTGGCTAAAAACCGTGACCTTATGGGTGCAACTAATCCCAAAGAAGCAGCAGCTGGAACAATCAGAGCTGATTTTGCAGAGAGTATTGATGCAAATGCAGTTCATGGAAGTGATTCTTTAGAAAACGCAAAGAACGAAATCAACTTTTTCTTTAGTGCAAGAGAGATAGCGTAGTTTAAGATGAAGATAAATTTCAAAAAAATTCCACAAACAGGAGTTGATTTTGAAACTTCATCTGAAGAGATTAAGTTTTATGGAAAACTTGAAAAACACTCTAGAGATTTAGTCCATTGTATTGGTTCATTAGAAGGGATTTTAGTGTGCCAGTGCGATAGATGTGGTGATGATATGTCTTTACATGTAGATGAAAAGATAGACTTATTTGCCAGCGATGGATTATATAAAAGTGGTAAAGAACTACTTGAAGTTATAGAATTTTTTGAAGAAACCATAGATTTAGATACAATACTATTGGGCGAAGTAGAAACACTGAGAAGTGATTATCACTATTGCTCTACATGTAGTGATTAAAATAAAATTGTAATTAAGGATATAAAATGGCAGTACCTAAGAGACGTGTAAGTAAGACAAGAGCAGCAAAAAGAAGAACGCATTATAATGTAACATTACCAGTACCTGTAAAAGATGCTGATGGTACATGGAGAATGCCTCATCGTGTAAACAAAACTACAGGCGAATATAAAAGCTAGATGATAAGTATAGCAATAGATGCTATGGGTGGTGACTTTGGTCCATCTCCTATTTGCGAAGGTACTATAAAAGCTCTCAAAGAGAGAGATTTTAAGGCCATCTTAGTAGGAAATACCGAACTTATACAACCACTCATCCCTTCTCGTTATCTTGATCGTGTAACTTTTGTTGAAGCTAGTGATGTTTTAAGCATGAGTGATAGTGCAACTGAAGCACTAAAAAGAAAAGAGACATCTATATATAAAGCTGTAGATTTAGTAAGACAAAAAGAAGCAGATGCAGTAGTGTCTGTAGGTCATAGCGGAGCTACAATGAGCTTAGCAACACTAAGAATGGGCCGTCTAAAAGGTGTCTTGAGACCTGCAATTGCAACTCTTATGCCAAGACCAGTTGGCATCCCAGCCTTGGTTTTAGATGTTGGAGCAAATGTTGATTGTAAGGCTGAACACTTAGTTCAGTTTGCAGTGATGGGTGAAGCATATGTTAGAGATGTTTTAAAAGTAGAAAATCCAAAAGTTGGTTTATTGTCAAATGGCGAAGAAAAAAGCAAAGGCAATGAAGTAACAAAAAGTGCATACGAACAGCTAGAAAACATGAATAGTTTTTACGGAAATATAGAAGGAAACGATATATTTGGTGGACTTGTAAATGTAGTTGTATGTGATGGTTTTGTAGGTAATATACTTTTAAAAACAAGTGAAGGCGTAGCTGAATCTATAACAAAAATCATAAAAAACAATATCCGTAAATCACCATTAGCATTAGCTGGCGCACTTTTAATGAGAAGAGTTTTTAAAAGTTTAAAAAAACAAGTTGACTATGCTGAGTATGGTGGAGCACCACTTTTAGGCATAAATGGTTGTGCTATTATAGGACATGGAAAAAGTAATGCAAAAGCAGTCAAAAACGCTATTTTCCAAGCTATAAACTTTTCAGATTCAAACATAAATGAAGATATCCAAATAGGACTATCTAAACTAGAAAATTAAAGGATTTTTATTGTACGCAGCACTTAAATCTATCGGTAGTTATATACCAAAAAATATTTTGACAAATCATGATTTAGAAAAGATGGTTGATACTAGTGATGAGTGGATAGTAAAGCGAACAGGCATCAAAGAGAGAAGAATTGCTAGTGATGAAGAGGTAACAAGTGATCTTGGTTACAACGCAGCTTTACAAGCAATCGAGCGAGCAGAGATCGGTACAGATGAGATAGATATGGTCATATGTGCAACTTTGTCACCAGATTATTTAACAATGCCTTCAACAGCAGCTATGATAAGCAAAAAATTGGGTATAAAAAATGTAATGGCATTTGATATCAGTGCAGCTTGTACCGGCTTTATATATCTTATATCTTTAGCAAAAGTTTTTATAGAATCCGGCACTAAAAAAAATATACTGATAATCGGTGCTGAGAAAATCAGTAGCATAATTGACTATGAAGATAGGTCGACTTGCATACTTTTTGGTGATGGTGCAGGAGCTGCAATTATCGGTTCAACTGAAGATAAAAATGAAGCTATCATTGATGTGCTTGCAAGTGCAGATGGTAACTTTGGCGATCTTCTTATAACTCCAGGTTGTGGTTCAGCAAATCCTATTAGAAAAGAGAATATTCACGAAAAACTTCAATATATGAAAATGGCAGGAAATGAAGTTTTTAAAGTAGCTGTAAAAACTCTTACAAATGATGTTATAGAAATACTAAGAAAAAATAATATAGATGCTAGTGCAGTAGATATGTTTATACCTCATCAAGCAAACTATAGAATTATTGAAGCAGTTAGAAATAAACTTAAATTTCCGCTAGAAAAGACCGCAATGACAGTTGCAAAATATGGCAATACCTCTTCAGCCTCAATTCCTATGGCCATGAATGACATGTATGAAAGTGGAAGAATTAAACATGGTGATTTGATGCTTCTTGACGCATTTGGTGGCGGATTTACTTGGGGAAGTGCTTTGTTAAGATTTGCAGGAAAGAATCATAACTCTTTATAGTTAAACACTTATTTTTGCATAGGTGTAGAAGATTTACCTCTACTCAAGAAATGAAAATAACCACAACGGTATTTTTTTATCACTAGAAGTAAAATCTATATCAATTACTAAGTAACTATTGACCAAATCTTTTATTTGTGCAAATGATTTGTTTTTACCACCAACTTCAAAAACATAATTATCTACAACAAAATCTCCAATATCACTATAGTAGATATTTTTAAAGCAGTTTGCAAAATATGTCTCTCTAATGACCCCAATATCTAATTCTAAATCAATTTTATCTGCATAGGCGTATAATATATTTGTATTTGAAAAGAGAAGTTTTTGAGGTTTTTTTGAGACCTTTTTTGATTGTTTTCTCATAGACTTAAAGATGCCTGTACTCTCAAGTATATCGAGATATGTATAGAGTGTAGGCTCACTAACACCAAATTCACGAGAAAGAGAAGCCACATTGACTCTAAAAGGCTTGTTTGCTGATACAACAAAATATATAAGTTTTTCAAAAATTGATATATGTGTATAATCAATCTTGTTAAGAGATGGTATATCTTCGTATATGATTTTATCAAGAGCATTATAGAGTTTCTGATTAAAACTATCTATGCCTTCGAGATAAAAAGGGTATGCCCCATATTTAAGATATTGTCTAAAGTTTGAGTATAAATCATCATGTTTGAACACCAATTCTTTAGAGATAGTGCTACTGTTATTTAAAATCTCTTCAAATGAATAATTTTTTAACTTAATATTTTTTGTAATTTCAAAATACTCTTTAAAACTAAGTGTAGGCATGGCGTAGATTGCCAATCTTCTACTCAAATCATATTTTTCATATAAGATATTTAGCATTGATGAACCACTAATTCTTATTTTTAAATCCGGGAAACTATCATATATATTTTTTATCTCTTGAGCCCAGTTTTTATATTTGTGCACTTCATCTACAACTACAATTCTACCACCAAAAGAGTAGAACTCATCAACTAAATCATATATTTTTGAGTTTGTAAATTCAATATCATCACCACTCACATAAAGAGCTTTGATATTTGAAGATTTGACATACTGTAAAAGAAGTGTAGTTTTACCAACTCCTCTAGCTCCAACAATACCTACAAGCCGTTCGTCTGTATTTAAAATATTTAAATATTTCTCTCTAATATAATCAGAAGTAGTTTTAGATACTAATAGCTCTTGTTTTCTTATAAAATAGTCTATATTCACTTAAAATCCTTAAATATATTTATGTATTATATCATAAAAAACATAAATATACTTTATTATATTTTAAATAATATAAATATGTACCAAACCCACTCCTTGCTTAAAAGGAGTATAGTTATAACTATTAAAGAGGTAATATGAACCAAAAATTACAAAATTTTACTTAATGAAAGAATATATCTAAATAAATCAACAAAGATTTAAGTCTTTTTAAAGTGGGGGGGTTATAATCACTATATCTTATTTCTAAAAAGGTTAAATTATGTTAAAAACAATAAAAGCAAAAGTTTTAGGTCTGCTTGTCTTAGTTATGTTGCTGTTGACTGCTATTAGTACTTATAAGGCTGTCTCTTCTTCTCAAAAGGCTTTAGTGGATTTTAGCTATAATTCTTTGTCTGCATCAAATAATATTAAAAAAACACAAATAAAACAATTTTTTCATTTTAGAGCAAATGATATAGATATTCTCTCAAGAAGTATGAATATATTTGAATTTATTCATGAATTAAACTCTATGGACGATCAACTCAATGTTGACCCTAAAGGTAACTACCCTGTTAAAAATCCAATTGTAAAAAACATAACCGACAAGTATGAATCCTATTTTAAAAAATATGTAGATGCCTACGGCTACTACGATGTGTTTTTGATTGATGCCGAAGATGGACAAGTTATATACACACAAGCTAAAGAGTCTGATTATGGAGCAAATCTTAAGTATGGTAGCTTAAAAGATAGCGGTCTAGGTGAACTTTTTAGAAAAGTAAATAAGTTAGATAGGGTAGTATTTGTAGATATGAAACCATATGCAGCTTCTAATAATGAGCCAGCTATGTTTATGGGTGCACCAGTTTATGAAAATGGTCAAAAAATAGCAATAGTTGCAATCCAGATTTCAGACAAAGCTATAAATAAAATTATGCAATCTCGCGTAGGGTATGGACAAACTCAAGAAGATTATCTTGTAGGTCAAGATAAACTCATGAGAAGCAATAGCTTTTTAGACCCTAAAGGACACTCTTTAAAAGCCTCTTTTGCAAATCCTTCAAAAGGCAAAGTTGATACAGTGGCATCAAAAAGTGCATTAGAAGGAAAAAAGGGTACAGAAATTATCATAGATTATAATGGTAATCCAGTTCTTTCGGCATTTCAACCACTTAAAATTGGGAAAGATTTGACATGGGCTATTATAAGTGAAATAGACGAAGCAGAAGTAATGGAAGTCCCAAATAGTCTTAGAGATTCTTTGCTGTTGTATGCTGTTGTTCTTTTTATAGTTATTTTGATAATAGCTATCCTTGTTTTAAATAAAATTCTAGTAAAGCCGTTGAAATTTTTAGAAGATACCGTAAAAGATTTAGCACAAGGCGATGGAGATTTGACTCAAAGGCTAAAAGTTGTCGGAAATGATGAAATAACAAAAATCAGTGAGTATGTAAACACATTTATACAAAAAGTCCAAACAACAGTAAGAGAAGCCAAACAAAGCAGTGCAGAAAATAGCTCTATCGCAGAAGAGTTATCACAAACTTCACTTACTATTGGACAAAAAGCAGAAGAAGAGGCAAATATAGTTCAAGGGGCAGCACAAAAAGGTAAAGAGCTTCAGATTGTACTAAATACCTCTATAGAAGAAGCAAAAGAGACGAAGCAAGATATAAGCCAAACTGGTAAAAAACTAGAATTTGCAAAAACAAAACTTACAGAACTTTCAAAAGGAGTTAATGAGAGTTCCGAATCAGAAACACAAATGGCACATAAGCTACAACAGCTTAGCACTGACGCAGAACAAGTAAAAGGAGTTCTAACAGTCATAGCTGATATAGCAGATCAAACAAACTTACTAGCACTAAATGCTGCAATAGAAGCGGCACGTGCAGGAGAACACGGAAGAGGTTTTGCGGTAGTTGCTGATGAAGTAAGACAACTAGCAGAGAGAACCCAAAAGAGTTTAGCCGAGATAAATGCAACTATCAATGTTATAGTTCAATCCATAAGCGATTCAACAGACCAAATAACAAGCAATGCAAAAAAAGCTACCATTTTAGCCCAAACTTCAAGTGAAGTAGAGCACGAGATAGATCAAAGCGTAGACAATATGCAAAATGCTATATCTGACATAGAAAACATCATAAATGGCTATGTAAAAAATGCAGAATCAACCAATATTATTATAACTGAAATAGAAGAGATAAGTCATCTTTCAAGTGATAATGCAAGAAGCGTAGAAGAGATTGCATCAGCAGCTGACCATATGTCACAGATGGCAGTAAAACTCTCAGATTTACTTGAGCAGTACAAGGCATAATTCTTATTAACTTTCTATTTATTTTGAGAGAGTATCATTTTTCTCTCTCTCATATGAAAAATTACAAGATGAAGAGATTGAGATAGTAAAAAAAGCTTATGATATCTTATGAAGTGTAGTGGCGTTACCCATCCAATTTTCCAATTCATCCCATTTCTGGTCTTTTATCATCTCTTTACATGTAAGAAGTTCTTTTTCAAAAAGCTCTAACGAATTGAGTAAGTTTTCTCGGTTTTGTTTAAAGATATCAGACCACATAGTAGGAGAACTTTTTGCAAGACGACTCATGTCATCAAATCCACCAGCTGCAAGCAAGAGTATGCTTTTTGGATCTTCTTGTCCTATAACACTGTTTGCTAGTGCGTAACTAATGGCATGAGGCAAGTGGGAGATAAAACTAGCATGTTTATCATGTTCATCTTCTTCCATAAAAACTATACGCATTCCTATATGTGAAAAAATTTGAGTTGCTCTGTCTTTGTGAAAATCTGCCGTATGTTTAGTATCACAAAAGACTACTATTTTGTTTTGATATAGGGTTTTAAATGCTGCATGTGGTCCAAATTTTTCAGTTCCTGCCATAGGGTGAGCTGCAACAAAATTTGCTCGTATTGAATCTGGAACACTTTTTATGATTTTGCTTTTTGTGCTTCCCAAATCAACTATAGTTGTGTTTTCATCTACATCACTAAGCAAATCAAGAGTTTTTATAATAGCCTCAACAGGGATAGCAAGAAAAATAATATCACATTTTTTTATCTCATCAAATGAAACTATTTCATGGATGAGATTTAAAGAGAGAGCATCTTCGCAGTTTGTTAAATTGTGATCATATCCTAAAACTTTTGACACTAATTTAGTATCTTGCAAAGCAAGCCCAAGTGAACCACCAATGAGTCCTAATCCTACAATACCAATTGTCATTTTTATGCCTTATTAATTCTTTTAGTGCTATTATATCTACTTTATTTTAAAATATAAGGTATATAATGAAAAAACTGTTGATATTATCTATTTTACTGGCTTCATTTTTGCAAGCTGCAGTAGTAAAGAGTCTAAAATTTGATGGATTGATTCATATTTCTCATGAAGTTGCTTCAGAGATGATAGGTATTAAAAAAGGCGATTCAGTAGATATTGAGGTTATTGATAAGGCAGTTAAAACACTATATAAGCAAGGATATTTTAAAGATGTTTGGGTTGAAGAAGTTGGTGATGGAGAAATAGTATTTCATTTTAAAGAGAAGCCAACAGTAGCTCGGATAGTTCTTGATGGCATGGGTGACAATGATAAAAAAAAGGTTCTTGGGTTTCTTGATATGAAAAAAGGTGAAGTTTACGATGCACAAAAAGCAGCATTAAGTGAACTAAGAATTATAAAATTTTATGAAGCACAGGGCTATTTTGATACAGTAGTGGAACATGACACAGAAGTTTTAAATGGTAGCTCTATTGTAGTAAAGTTTCTTATAAATCGTGGTGAAGAAGTATTTATCAAATCAGTAAAAATGTGCGGAGTCAATAATCTAGAATATAGTGATTTTGAACCAAAGCTTGCAAACAAAGAGGCAGAATGGCTTCCTTGGATGTGGGGATTCAATGATGGAAAATTAAGACTTGGAGATTTGCCTTATGATTCTTCAAGAATAAAAGATGTTTATATGGAATATGGCTACTTAGATGCGAAAGTAAGTGAACCATTTTTAAAAGCTTATATGGATAGCTACACTGCTTCGTTAACATATAATATTGATGAAGGCAAGCAGTATAAAATAGGTCTTGTGGATATAAAAATACCAAGTGATTTAAATGTATCTGTTGATAAACTCAAAGAAGAGATGGTTCTTAAGAGTGGAGATGTATTTGATGTAAATCGTCTTAGGCGTGATATAAAAAGAGTTGAAACTGCAGTAGCAAATCTTGGTTATGCTTATGTGCGAGTTATACCAGACATCAATAAAAAAACTAAAGAGGCTCTAGCAGATGTTTACCTTAGAGTAATACCAGGTGATAAAGTATATATAAATGATGTACGAATTTCTGGAAATAGTAGGACAATAGACAGAGTAGTAAGACGCGATGTCTTTTTGGCAAGTGGCGATTTATACAATAGAACTGATTTAAAAGATTCCAAATCGGCACTTGGAAGAAGTAGTTATTTTGAAACTGTAAAGATACTAGAAAAAAGAGTAAGTAAAGACAAGATAGATTTAGTAGTAAAAGTAACTGAGGCATCAACAGGAAGTATTGGTGGTGGTATTGGTTATGGTTCATCTGACGGACTTCTTCTGAGTGCAAATCTTTCCGACAGCAATATTTTTGGTTCAGGAATGACAGCAAGTGTTGATGTAGAGAGAAGTGATAAAGAGTTAAGTGGAAAACTTTCTCTTCAAAATCCTCGTGTTTTTGATTCTATTTATAGTTTGGGTGGAAGCGTATACAGAAGAAAAAATACGTATGATACAAGCACTACAACAACTGCATATGATGCAACAACAACAGGTTTTAATATCAATGTTGGAAGACGCTTTGGAAGACGCTGGCATGCATCTGTTGGTTATATTTTAGAAGACAAACAGTATGACTATACTGATATCAATACAACTAGTTATATTTACCCTGACCTACTTAAAAGTTCTATAATCCCATCTGTGAGATATAATAGTACAGACAATTATCAGCTTCCGCGAGAAGGTATCAGTTTTAAAAGTTCTTTAGAATTTGCTGGAGTTGGTGGAGATGCTGAGTTTATTAAGAGCGTAACAAAGTTTAACTACTATTATGGTTTTAGAGATATTATTAAGTATGATTTGATTTTCAGATATAAAATGCAAGCACACTACCTTTATGACAATGGATTTGTTCCTATTGATGAGTATTTGACTATGGGTGGCATAAGCACAGTAAGAGGATATGAATCTGGTTCTATCGGACCTACTGCAACGACAGGAACTGCTACATATTACAATGGTAATACAATGCTCGTAAACACAGTGGAAGCAAGTTTCCCTCTCATTGAGAGACTTAAGATGCGTGGAGCTATATTTTTAGATTACGGAATGATAGGCCATGATAGTATAAATGATGAAGCTAGAGCTGGTACAGGTGCAGTTTTAGAGTGGATATCTCCAATGGGTCCTATATCTTTAATATTTGCACATCCACTATTAGAAAAGGCAGGAGATAAAACTGCAAGCTTTGAGTTTACTATGGGTAGGCAATTCTAGAGGTTAAACTGTTTCAACAACTATCGCAAAAGAGGCTGGTTTAACTAGCTTCTTTATACACTCTTTTGACAAAAAGAGTTTTTGTGAGCTTTGTATGGTCAGTGTGTGGTTTTCATAAGAAAAGATAAGTTTTTCATTTGAAAAATTAGCATTTAAACACTTTGATAGTGCAATTATAAAACTAAGCCAATTTACTATTTCAATCTTTGGAAGTAGTTTTTCATATGCTTTTACATCTTCAAAGCTTGGTAGTTTTTTGGTGTGATATTTGACTAAAAGAGCTATTAAAACTTTTTGTTGGTGCGAAAAATTATAATTTAAATTATTGATTATAAAATAAAAGCTATGAAGATGTTCTTGGTAAAAACTAAGGCTTCTACCCACGCTATAAAGTTTTGCAGCAACTCTCAATTCTTCTTTATATTTTGGTTCAATTTGGTGTATATATTCAAGGGTATCAAATAGTTTGATAGCAGTGCTACTTACGTGTAAACTCTCTTTTGTGTCTGATATAAATCTATCACTAAGACTTTTTACACTAACTTTAAAATTTTGAGGAAATCTTTGATTGGATGAGCGAAGTAGATCTTGAAGGTAAACGCCTTCTCTTACTCCTGCTCCATTTGTAATGACCTCTTTTGCTTCAAGGCGATGAATTATAGTATTAAAGATAGTACAACCCTCTCTTATAGTATCATATCTCTCTTTTTTTATCTCGTATTCCTTTAGCCCTAGCACATCAGAGGTAATAATCTGATTTAACAGATACTGATACTCCCCTATGTTGTATCGGAAGCCATGAAGCGTTTTGAGTGGATAGTCCATCTTGTGCATAACCATATCTGAAAAAGCTCTTATTGTTCCACCAATACCTATAATGGTTTTTGATTTAAAGTGATTTGGGAGTTCTGCAAGAGTTTCATTTATGAAGTTTTGTGCTTCTTTAAACTTATTTGTTTTATCAAAAAATAGTTCTTTTAGTCTAACGGTACCTATGTTTATAGAAATAGTATCTACAATCTTACCATCTTCTATACAAGATAGCTCTGTTGAACCTCCACCTATATCTACTGTTATAGCATTTTTGATTGGTTCAAGAAGATTTATGGAAGCTAATGCACCAAATTGGGCTTCTACTTTTCCATCTATGATTTTGATATTCAGGTTTAAATCTTTTTTTACTTTCGCGATAAATACATTTGCATTTGGTGCATCCCGTAAGGCAGAAGTTGCCACACAAAAAGTCTTACGGCATTTTAGATTTTTGATAATTTTACAAAAATCTTCTAAAGTATCATATGTTCTTTGCATAGGTTCTTCTTGAAGAAACCCACCATTTTCATAAGCTCCTTCCCCAATCCTGATACGACTTTTAATCTCTTTAATAAGATGAAAAGCATAAGCACTACTTTTTTCAAAAACAACCATTCTAGCTGAGTTAGAACCTATATCGATAACAGCCGTAAGTTTTGCCATAAATTAGTGGCTACTCTTCGTCGCTAAGCTGTTCAAACTTTAGCTTAAGTTCAGCCATTGATTCAACATTATCTGGATCCGAAATAATACATTCAACAGGACAAACTACTATACAAGAAGGCTCATCATAGCTTCCAACACACTCTGTGCATACGTCAGGATCGATTATATATATGGGATCTGCTTCTTCAATAGCAAGGTTAGGACACTCATCTCTACAAGCATCACATGCTATACATTCATCAGTTATCATTAGTGACATTTTACATTACCTTAATTTTTTTCAACTTTATACACTAATAAAACTTTAATGGGGCTTATATATCACATTTTTTGGCATTTTTTGATAGTTTTTTGTTTGAAATAGGAATATGAAGAGATGCAATTGCACCATTGTTATCTTTTCTATTTTTTATACTTATTGATGCCCCAATAGCATCAGCTGCACCTTTTGCCAAAAATAGTCCAAGTCCAGCCCCCTCTTTTCCTCCATACCTTTTAAATGGAGCAAAAAGGTCTTGAGACTCATCTACGCCTATGCCTTCATCTATGACTTCAATATTTATGCCATCAGAGTCAGTAAAGCTCTTTATCTCAATGGTGCCACCTTCATGAGTAAATTTTATAGCATTTTGTACAAAATTTTGGAGTATATGAATCAGAAGTGTTGGTTGTATCATAATAGGGAATGATCTTGGCGAGAGGTTGTTGATAATTATTTTTTGTTTTTGAAGAGCAAGAATTTTAAAATTAATTATTCTCTCTTTTAGAAACTCGATTAAATCTATCTCTATAGGTTGTTCAAACTGCGCACCTTCAAGTCTACCTATCTCAAGGATTGATCCTATCATTTTATTCATTTCATCTATTGTTTTGTTGTTTTGTTTTAGTGCATCTATATATTTTTCTTTATCTCTAGGCTTCAAAAGAGTTACCTCATTTGTAGTTTTCATAACTGCTAGCGGAGTTTTAAGCTCATGTGCAATTCCTATAAAAAGTTCTTTTTGATACTTTACAAAGGTATGAATTCTATCCAATAGTTTATTGATACTTAGTGCTAATGGCATAAACTCATCAGGTATATTTTTAGTATTGATCGATTGAAAAAAGTTCTCATCCATAGCTGCTAGTTTTGTTGTTAGAGAACTTATTGGGATGATTAACATTCTTGAGAGAAGAAGTGCATAAAATATAACCAAAAATATAGTTATAAAATTGATAACTATGATGCTTTGGAGTATATTATTAAGAAGATTATCTGTGTTAGAAGTATTTTTAGTTAATTTCAAAAATGTAGAGTTTGTTTTATTTAGTGGGTAAAATATTTTTAAAAAACTCACTTCATTTTTTTTATATTGTTTGAAAGTAATTTTATATTTTTTGTCTGTTCGAATTACAATTTTTATATTGCTGTGAGGCAGTATTATATTTCTTAAAAGTGAATTTGTTAAAGAGTTATGTTGTTCTGTTGCAATTTTTTCGGCTTCTTTTGTAAGTTCAATATTTAAGTCTTCATAAATAGAAATTTTTATATAGTTATAGAGGATGGCGGAGAAGATTACAATTAGTGTGGCAGAAGCCATCACTAATTGTAATGCAAATTTGTTTCTTATACTTTTTTTGGAAAACAAAATCTATAACCTCTACGTCTTACCGTTTCGATTGTAGAAATTTCTAATGGTTTATCCATTTTTTGGCGAATTTGGTTGATTGCAACTTCTATTACATTTGGAGTTACTAATTCAGGCTCTTCCCAGATAGCATCTAGTAGTTGTTCTTTAGATACGATTTGGTCACTATGGCGTGCTAAGTGAGTAAGTACTTCAAATGGCTTACCTTTTAGTTCAATCTCTTGACCTTTGTATGTAATTTTCTCTTCATCAGGATCAATTACTAAATCATCAATTTTGATTACATTAGTTCCCCCAAATCTAAGTCTTGCTTCTATTCTTGCAACTAAGATATCAAAATCAAATGGCTTTTTGATATAGTCATCTGCGCCAGCTTTAAGTGCTTTGATTTCACTCTCTTTATCGTCTTTTGCTGATATCATAACACAAGCAGTTCTTGGTGCTTTTTGTTTGACAAGTGCAATAAGGTCAAGTCCATCACCATCTGGAAGCATCCAGTCAGTTAAAATAAGGTCATAATTTCTAATGCCTACATAATACTCTGCATCTTTATAATTCTCAGAACTATCAGTTTGGTAACCAAATTCTTGTAGTCCTTCAGCAATTGTTTTGTTTAGAGTAACTTCATCTTCTACTATTAAAATTCTCATTATATTCCTTTAAGGTTTGTTATTAAAAACGAATTATAGCATAATTTTAGCTAAATTTAAAGTTTTTTTTATAATTCTTTAATAATCTATTTTTGATTCTACTGAAACACCGCAGTGGTCGAGAATAGTAGGTTTGGAAATTTTAAGTTTGATTGAAGAAATTTGAGTAAAATTATCTTTTAGTACACTATTTAAAGATAAAAGTGCATCTTCTATGAGTCTGTATTTAGATTTTTTAATGTCATTTTCTATAATCTTAGCAGCGTCAGCGTAGTTGATAAAAACATTTTTTTTGTAGTCATAATCAAGTTCAACATTGATTATGACTCTTTGAGGAGTTATTCTCTCCTTAGGCAAAATACCGATGATTGCATCAAATGTCAAATCTTCGATATAAATTCTCATACGACTTTAGATTCTTTACCACTAAATAGCCTTAAGATATTTGGTATATGTTTATAGGTAATCAAAAAAGCTATTATGATTATTGGTGCATGCGTTCTTATCTCTGGTATGTCTGGGTGGATTATAAATGATGCAATTAGAAGAGTTAAAAGTGCAATTAAAGATGATATTGAAGATATTTTTATCGTTTTCCCAGCGATAAACCAAGCGATTAATGCAATCATAGTTTCAATAGGAAGCATAAAAAGCATAACCCCCATGCCAGTTGCAACTCCTTTTCCGCCTTCAAATTTTAAATAAGGGCTATAGCAGTGACCTAAGATTGAGATTATAGCAATCATCCACATAGTTTCTTGAGATAAGTTCATTACATAACCAACAGCCAAAACAGCTATGCCTTTTAAAGCATCTAAAAGCAAAGTCGCAATCGCAATCTTTTTTGCTAAAGCTGGATTTGATTCTTTGAGAACTCTTAGAACATTTGTAGCACCTATACTGCCACTGCCACTCTCTCTCACATCAATAGATGTAAATCTTTTAGCTAAAAGAAGACCAAAAGGGATACCTCCAACCAAGTAAGCGGCGATATAAAACTGTATATTGATGTTTAATAAGAATTCCATTTAAAACCTTTATAAAATAATTTGGGATATTTGGATATTATTATACTAAGTTTGTTATAATGTTAAGCTTTACAAAGAAAAAGAAGGATTTTATATTGAATAATGAATTACTAAAAGAAGAAATTTTAAAATTAAAAAAAGAATTAGATGTAACTATAGTTGCGCATTTTTACCAAAAAGATGAAGTGTTTAATATTGCTGATTTTACTGGCGACTCACTAGAGTTAGCTAAGTTTGCAGCTCGTGATGAGAAACCAAATCTTATTTTTTGTGGAGTTGGTTTTATGGGTCAAAGCGTAAAAATACTAGCTCCAACTAAGCGAGTATTGATGCCAAAGATTGCATGTTGCGCTATGGCAAAGATGATTGATGTGGATTATTATGATCAAAATATTTCTACTTTAGAAAAAAGTGGCATTAAAAAAGAAGATATTATGCCTGTGACTTACATAAATTCATCTGCAGAAGTAAAAGCGGCAGTTGGAAAGATGGGCGGCTATGTTTGTACAAGCTCCAATGCAAGTGCTATCATCACAAAAGCACTTAAGAGTGGCAAAAAAATACTTTTTGTTCCAGATCGATGTTTGGGGCAAAATATAGCGATAGACATGGGGCTTAAATCCTGTGTTGTTGGAGATGGCAGTGATCCAAAAGCTGCTGATATCATTTGCTACAATGGTTTTTGTTCAGTTCATCAGCTTTTTGATGTGGAAGATATAGAGTTTTATAGAGAAAAATACCCAGATATATTGGTAATAACGCATCCAGAATGTAAGCCAGAAGTATGTGTAGCATCAGACTTTGTAGGCTCAACTAGTAAAATAATAAAATACATAAAAGAGTTGCCACTAGAGCAAAAGATAGCAGTAGGAACAGAGTTCAATATGGTAAATAGACTAAGAAAAGAAAATACTTTTATCTTATCTTCAACAAAACCAGAATGTCCAACAATGAATGAAACTAGGCTAGAAGATGTTAGAGATACGCTATTGAGTATTAAAAATGGTACATTTGACAATGAAATAAGCATAAGCGAAGAGACAAGAAAATACGCTTTTGAAGCACTAAATAGGATGCTTGAGCTATGATACGCAAGTTTGTTAAGGCAGCACTTCAAGAAGATATTGGACGAGGAGATTTGTTTTATCTTGTAGGCAATTCTAAAAAAGCAACAGCTCAGATAATATGTAAAGATGGCGGTGTATTGGCTGGTGTCACATATGCGAAAGCACTTTGTAAAATAGAAAAGTTAGAGTACAAGTTTCATAAAAAAGATGGTGAGATTATTAAGTTTGGCGATGTACTTGTAACCATAAAAGGTAAATCAAAAAAACTTTTAATGTGTGAAAGAACTATTTTGAACCTACTTCAACATGCTTCAGGAATAGCAACCAATACAAATATATATGTTAAAGCCATAGATGGGGCAGATGTAAAGTTGCTTGATACAAGAAAAACCAGACCAGGACTTAGGATATTTGAAAAGTATGCAGTCAGGTGTGGTGGTGGAAACAATCACAGAATGGGACTTGATGACTGTTTGATGCTTAAAGACACTCATCAAGAGACAATAGAAAACCTAAAGTCTTTTATAGAATTAGCAAGGCAAAAGTTACCATATACCACAAAAATAGAGATAGAGTGTTCAAGTATAGATTCTGTAAAAGAAGCGATGGATTGCAAAGTAGATATGATTATGTGTGACAATATGAGCCCTGAAGAGATTAAAAAAGTAGTTACATGTAGAGATGAAAAAGCTCCTCACATACTGCTTGAAGCAAGTGGCAATATAACTGAGAAAACAATAAAATCTTATGCAACTAGTGGAGTAGATGCAATCAGCAGTGGAAGCCTTATACATCAGGCTGTATGGTTAGATTTTTCTATGAAAATAACACATAAAGAGTAGAGTATAGATGGCAGATGATCAGGAAAAAACTGAAGAGCCCACCGCTAAAAAGATTGAAGATGCGAGAAAAGAGGGCAATGTTCCTAAAAGTCAAGATACAAGTAGTTTTGTAACTCTAGTAGTGGCGATAGGTGCTTTTTTTGCACTTTTCCCATACATAAAAAATCACATGTTTAGTCTTTACCGTTTTAGTCAGTCATACATTGGGGTAGATATTGGTAAAAATGATGTACATATCATTATGATGACTGTATTTAAAGAGTTTGCCCTTATGGTTTTACCTCTAGCTGCCATAGTCGCACTCTCTGGAGTTTTAGCTGGTCTTATGCAGTTTGGTTTTTTGACGACTACTAAGCCTTTGATTCCTGATTTTAAAAAAATAGACCCTATAAAAGGTTTGAAAAATCTACTCTCTATTAAAAAACTCATTGAGGGCATAAAAATTATTGTAAAAGTTACACTCGTTTTGACTCTTGCATACTATTATCTGCTAGATTTCACTCGTGAGTTACCTTCAATTGTATTTTTACCTATATATGGTCAATTAGAATGGCTTAAAGAAAAAGCATTGATTATAATCGCAGTTATGCTTTTGTTGTTTTTAGGGCTTGCTCTTTTCGATCTGTTTTTTGTTCGCTATAACTATTTTAAAGATTTAAAGATGAGTAAACAAGAGATAAAAGATGAATATAAACAGATGGAGGGAGATCCTCAAATAAAAGCTCGCATAAGAAGAGTTCAGATGGAGATGAGTAAAAAAAGGATGATGCAAGACATATCAAGTGCCGATGTAGTTATAACCAATCCAACTCACTTTGCTGTTGCTATTAGGTACGACACCGACAAAGAAAATGCTCCAAAGGTAGTAGCCAAAGGTATCAATCATTTAGCTTTAAGGATAAAAGAGATTGCAAGGGAGCATGGAGTGCAAGTTATAGAAAATCCACCACTTGCACGTGAGCTATATAAAAAATGCGAGATAGACGAGATGATTCCAGAGACACTTTACAAGGCAGTTGCTGAAGTTTTAGCTTTTGTTTATAAAAGTTCTAAAAAATCAAGAATGTAAAGTTTGATATAATAGCGTTATTAAGCAAACAGGAGAGTATAAAATGACATACGCAGGATTTTGGATTAGGGTTGGAGCATCTTTGATAGATACTTTTATTATGCTTTTGATTTTCTTCCCACTAATGGTTGCCGTATATGGTATGAATTCTATGAGTACACAGATGTCTAATGGAATGATGAGTTACTCATCTAGTTCTTATAGTTTTGTAGGCAGTGGAAATTTTTCCCTAAACTATCTTTTACCTGCAGCTGTAGTTATTGTTTTTTGGGTTTTAAAATCTGCAACACCTGGAAAGATGATTACAAAACTTACTATTGTTGATGCAAAAACAGGTAAAAAACCAACAATAATACAGTTTATAATCCGCTATCTAGGGTATTTTTTATCTTCAATATTTCTTCTTGGTTTTATCTGGATTGCATTTGACAAAAGAAAACAGGGTTGGCACGATAAGATAGCTGGTACTGTTGTCCTTAGAAATTCCAGTGTTGAAGAAGTAGAGTTTGAAGATGCAGATCAAGAGTAAAATCAAAGAGCATTGGAGTAAAGGATTAGTTTTTTTACTCTCTGTGTTGGTTGTATATTTCGCTACTTTTGCCAAACTTGATTCAGAAGCAAATCACACAATAGACTCATCTTTCAAACAAGCTTTAGGCGTATTTGCTACAGTCAAAGCACTCAATGGCGTTATTTCGTTAGTGCAAGGTACAGAAGTAGGACCTCCAGGAGTCACCATAAGTATAGGAGAGATTTTAGATCCCATCAACGACCTTGTAGAAAGATTTTCTTGGATTATGCTTGCTTCATTGACTTCACTTGGCATTCAAAAGATTTTGATGAATATTGTAGTCTTTAATGGTTTTGAAATTTTACTAATAATAAGTCTAATAATATCCAATATACTTCTATTTTTTAAGCCAAAGAAGTATCTTAAAGGTAAAATGATTTTTTTTAAGTTTACAATTTTATTGATATTTCTAAGATTTAGTATGCCTTTTATGGCGATGAGCAACGAGTATGTTTACATAAACTTTGTGAAGCCAAATTACAATATAGAGAAATCTGAAAAGATAATAACAAATGCTAAAAATGATATTAGTACATTTGATGGTAAAAAAGCTAGCTATTTTTCAACTGATTATTATAAAAATAAAATATCAGAATTTAGATTAACAGCATCCGAAGCATCCAATCATATAGTTGATTTAGTTATTGTTTTTATATTTCAAACTATGCTTTTTCCTATAGTGTTTTTGTTGTTTCTATATAAACTATTTTTGTCTTTTTTAAACCCAAATTATCCCATAGATTTGTAATCTCTATTGAATAATTCGGGTTAAAGTCGTTTCATGCCCCATAGTTGGATTTTTGGGAATCAAAAAAGACAGAGCAAAAGAGCACACCGCAATAGAAGCTCCAATGATAAAAACAAGTGAATGAGAATATAACCAAATCAGCCCAAGAAGTGCAGGCAAAAAGACTGCAGCTATGTGGTTTATAGTAAAACTTACAGCACTTGCACTTGCCAAGTCTTTTGGATTCGCTATTTTTTGGAAGTAAGTTTTAAGTGCAATCGCCATAGAAAATAGTAGGTGATCAACTATATAAAGTGCATAAACAAAATATATATTTTCTACAAAAGCATAAGAGGAAAATACTAAAATAAGACCTATGTATTCAATCCTCAAAGTCATTCTTTCACCCATTTTTGTGATAAATCTCCCAATAAAAGGAGCAAAATATATATTGAGTATAGAGTTCACAAAAAGAAGTGTCACCATGTTTTCAATATTTACACCAAACTTTTCAACAAGCATAAAACTAGCAAAAACCATAAATATCTGCCTTCTTGCTCCTGCAAAAAAAGTAAGAACATAAAATAGCCAATACTCTTTTTTTAGTTTAAGCTTTTTTTCTTGCACTACATCTTCTTTGAAGTGATCAAAGAATATCCAAGCCAAAATCCCTATTGTGAGCGTAACTCCACCAAAAAACAGATATATATATTTATATTCTATGGCGTAAAATTTCATCATCAGAAAAATGATGACAAACACAATCAAACTTGTAAATGATTTTGCAGCAGTTATTTTTCCTAATATGATAGGTGCTTTGGTTTTATCTAGCCATTGCAAAGAGAGTGATTGATTTAGAGTTTCAAGATAGTGAAATCCCAATGACATAATGACTGTAGTAACATAAAGTCCTAATACACTAGGAAACAGACCAGTAAAAGCCACACCAATTCCCAAAAATATCATAGAGATATAAACAAGCCTTTGCTGAGAAACAAGCATAAGAACAAAAATAACCCCAAATGCTAAAAAACCAGGAATCTCTCTTATGGATTGGAGCATACCAATTTGACTTCCATCAAAAGAAGCAATTTCTATAGCAAAGTTATTCAAAAGTGACATCCAAGAAGAAAAAGAGAACATCATAGCAATAGACATGAGGTATAACAATGCTATGCGGGATTTAAAAATATTTTTTATCATAGTCGTATAATACAGTTATTATCCATCTGTTTAACTTCACTCTGTAAAATATACCCAACCTAAGTCAAACTGACGCATAACAGCGTCTCTATTTTATTCACTATTGAGACAGATGTTCTCAAGCATAGCTAGCTATGTTTGGGGTTATCTAACGAAGAGAGTGGATAAAATAGAGACGCCCTATGGGGAGCACAAAGAGGCATAATCTTTAAATATAAAAATATTTGAATTGCAGTAAGCAGTCCTGCATATTTTTAAATTCAAATCTTACGCCTCTTTGCGCTCCTGTTATGCGTTAGTTTGACTTAGGATGGGTATAACATTAAATTTAGTTAATTTTAACTATAATTGTAATTAAACAAATGGAATTAAATGTACAAAAAAGCTTGGGATAAACTTATAAATGCTAGATATACTGTCATAGTCTCTCATATTAATCCAGATGGAGATACTATAGGCTCTACTCTAGCGCTTTTCAATGTCCTGAAAGAACTTGGTAAAAAAGTGGCACTTTTTAATGCTACAAAAGATGAACTACCAAGAGAATTTAGTTTTTTGGATGGTTATTCTAAGATACAAGGCAAGTTGCCTAAGTTTTTTGACCTTTTGGTTTGTTGTGACAGTGGTAGTTTTGATAGACTTGGAGTACAAAAAGGTAATTATGAAATAATCAATATAGATCATCATAAAAGTAATACAAACTTCGGCGATATAAATATAGTTTTAAAAGAGGCTTCAAGTGCTGGTATGGTTGTGTATAAGTTTTTAAAAGCCAATGAGATTAACATATCAAAAAGAACTGCTACAGCACTTTATACATCTATAGCAGATGACACAGGTTTTTTCAGATATGGTAACATCAGCACAGAAACATTTGAAGTCGCATCAGAACTTATAAAGTGTGGAGCAGATCCTAGGAGAGTAGCTAAGTCTGTCAAAAGATGTGTCTCTTTAGCAAAAACTAGATTGATAGCTTTTATGCTTAGCAATTTTGAATTACATTTTGATGCGACAGTAGCATCAATAATCATAGATAGTGAAGTGCTAGAAGCAACAGGAGCAAAGAGAAGTGATACAAAAAATATCATAAACATGCTTAAAGATATCAGCAATGTTAAAGTAGCATTGATGGTATTGGAACAAGAAAATTATTGTAAAATTTCACTAAGAAGTGATGGCGATTTAGATGTTTCTAAAATCTCCACTACTTATGGTGGAGGAGGGCATAAAGGTGCAGCAGGCTTTGAGGTTTATGGTCATCATGCCAAGTCTACATGTAAAGAGATATTGGGTTTAATAAAAAAAGGATTAGCGTGAGAAGAAAGAAAAGTTCAGCAGGAATAATAGTTTTAGTGGTGTTTATTGCAATCATAGCTGCATTGGCATATTTATATAATTCTAAAATGTTTGAAAGAAATGTACCTAGTATAGAGCTGTCTAGCAAGATAAATTGGAATTTAAAAAAACCAATACAAGTAAAGATTAGTGATGAGAGTGGAATAAAATTTATTCGTGCAACTTTGAGCGATGGGAAAAACTCTATTGTTTTAGTAAAAAAACTTTTTGATATTTCTCAAAAAGAGTATACTTTAGACATCAAATTTCCAAGAACGGGATTTGTTAGTAATAAAAAGATATTTGAGTTAACTATAGAAGCAACCGATTCTAGCAAATGGAATTTTTTATCAGGTAATCAAGCAATAAAAAAATCACTCATACATGTAGATACAAAAAGACCAGAACTTGTTATTATTAATAACTCGTATAAAATCATTCAAGGTGGCGCTGCTGCTGTGGTATTTAAAGTAAAAGACGATAACCTAAAAAATCTATATATTAAGACGAGTTTCGGAAAGAAATTCAAGCCAACACCTTTTTATAAAGATGGTTACTATATATCACTATTGGCTTGGCCAAGCAACGAAAAGAGTTTTAAAGCTACAATTATAGCGAGTGACGAAGCTGGAAATATTGCAAAAAGTAGAGTAAGATTTTATCTTAAATCTAAAAAATACAGAGTCTCTACAATAATATTAAAAGATAATTTTTTAGATGGGAAAATACTAGATTTAGCAGAAGAGGACGATTCCAATACTATAAATATGACTAGAGTGGAAAGATTTAAGTATGTAAATGAAAATATGAGAAATAAAAATGAAAATATTATTGAAACAGTTACATCAGCAGTTCCGACTAAAATGTTGAGTTCTTTTAAGTTAAATGCATTTTATCCTTTAAAAAATGGTGCAGCAGTTGCAAGTTTTGGAGATCATAGATTTTATAAATACCAAGGAAAGATTATTAGTGAGTCATTACATCGAGGGTTAGATTTTGCAAGCACTGCTGGAGCTAGTGTGGCAGTTTCAAACTCTGGAGTAGTTGTTTTAGCTAAGTACAATGGTATATATGGTAAAAATATAATTATATCACACGGCTTAGGTGTTTATTCACTGTATGGGCATAACTCAAGCTTTTTAATAGATAAAGGTGAAGAGGTAAAAGTTGGCGATGTTATAAGTAAGACAGGCATGACAGGACTTGCTCTTGGAGATCATCTGCATTTTGGTATGTTAATTCAAGGGATTGAAGTACGACCAGAAGAGTGGATGGACAAAAAATGGATGAAAGAAAATATTTTTAATGTTATTAGTTCGGCAAAGAAGATAATAGACAGATGATAAAAGTATCTGTAAAGCAGAAAAATCTACGAGTCTTTCATATAACAATAGAAGACAAAGAGAGCTTTTTAGACTATTTGAAAAAAAATATTATTATACTAAAGGAATTCTTTTTGCTTCTTGATGGCAAAGTTGATAAAAGCATTGAGAAGATACTTGAAGATGAATGTTTATGTTATAAAAACATATCCAATTGTAAGCTTAAACTTTCAAGTGTTAAAAAAGATATAGAGATAGAAGAGCCTAGGTTAGAGTACAAAAAAGAGCAGACTATAGATAAGCCTATCTCAAAAGAGAAATTAAAGGTTTATGATAGACCAATTCGTTCTGGTGAAGAGATAAATGAAGAGTTACCAATAGTAGTATTTGGTAGGATTAACAGTGGTGCGAGACTTTTCTCTTCACAAAGTATATCAATTTATGGCATAATAGACGGTTTAGTTCAATGTGATGGAGACTACATTGTCTCTCAAGGCATAGGGCAGTTTGGAAATTTGATTTTCAATGGTGAAATCATAGATAAAGAGATTTTTAAAAAAGATGTCTTACAGAAGATAACATTTAATAACTCTAAAATAGAAGTGAAGGAAGTGTAAAGTTGCATCAAACTACAATAGCCAATAAAGTATCTAGTGTTGGAATTGGACTACATAAAGGTGAGCCAATCGAAATAACACTTGAGCCTGTTGAAGCAAATAGTGGCATAGTTTTTTATAGGTCTGATGTAGGCATGAGCGTAAAAGCAACACCTGAAAATGTTATGGATACACAGATGGCAACTGTTATAGGCGATGGACAAAATTATATATCAACTATTGAGCACTTGCTTTCAGCAATCTATTCGTATGGTATAGACAATATTCTCATAACTTTAAATGGTGCAGAAGTGCCTGTTATGGACGGAAGTGGCATAAGTTTTTGTATGATGCTTGATGAGGCCGGAAGAAGAGAGTTGGATGAAAATAAGAGTGTATTAATTATAAAAAGAGAAGTGCAAGTAGTTGATGGAAATAAATTTGCCAAAGTAAAACCATCTCAAAAGCCTTCATATGACTTTAAAATTGATTTTCCTCACCCAGTGATTGCTAAACAAGAGTACAGATTTGAATTTAGCAGACGTGCGTATATCGAAGAGATTTCACGAGCGAGAACATTTGGTTTTTTAAAAGATGTCCAGTATCTTCAAAGTAGAGGTCTAGCTCTTGGAGGATCACTTGATAATGCAATAGTTTTAGATGATAAAAAGATATTAAATCCAGGTGGACTTAGGTTTAAAGATGAGTTTGTAAAGCATAAAATTTTAGATGCTATTGGAGATTTAGCACTTCTTGGAGCACCTGTTTTAGGCGATTATGAGTCATTTGCAGGAAGCCACCAACTAAATCATTTGCTAACAAAAGAGATACTAAAAGATCCCAAAAACTATGAAATAAGAGATTTTACAATGATTAAAGAACTAGAGTTTGTAGAGGTATTCGTATAAAACCTATAATAGATATTGTAGTTATCTCTCTAACTTCTCCGTTAAAAGTGGGTGTTTATGAGCATAATCAGCTTGTAAAAGAGTATGTTACAAAAGACCAAACTAGTGAAGCTTTACCAGATATTTTTAAAGAGATATTGGAAAACTTTACATGTAAAAGAATTTTTTATGCAAGAGGGCCTGGTAGCTTTATGGCGATAAAGATAACATATATTTTTTTAAGAACTTTAAGTATTACAAACAATATAAAGCTTTTTGCCACAGACGGATTTTATTTTAACAATAATAAACCAATAAAAGCGATGAGAAAGACATATTTTGTAAAAAAAGATGCTAAAATAGAGACTCAGCTTTTTGATGAAGAACAGATATGTAAATTTGTAATGCCCAAAAAACTAGAATCAGAACATTTTACAAAAGATATAGAACCACTTTATATCTTACCGGCAGTATAAGGAAATTGATGAGGATAAGAATCCCAGCAACAAGTGCAAACCTAGGACCAGGATTTGATAGTTTAGGACTTGCTATATCACTATATAATTATGTCACTATAAAACCATATACTTGTCAAAGTGTCTCCATAAAAGGAGAAGGCTCAAGTAGGTCTAGATTGAGAGTAAACAATGTGTTTGTGTCTATTTTTGCTGAAATATACAAAGAACTAGTTGGTAAAAAAGATGACTTTAGATTTGAATTTGAAAACAATATCCCTTTTTCAAGAGGCTTAGGAAGTAGTTCAGCTGTTATTGTCGGAGCAATTGCAAGTGCTTATCATATGGCAGATATAAAGATATCAAAAGAACATGTACTTAATCGCGCCCTTGTTTATGAAAATCACCCAGACAATATTGCTCCAGCTGTTTTTGGTGGGTTTACAACATCTATAGTTGTAGATGGTTCTGTTAAAACACTAAAAAAAGAGTTACCAAAATCACTTCAAGCAGTTATGGTTATACCAAATCGAGCTATGAGTACAGCTCAGTCAAGAACTTTACTACCAAAATCATACTATATGTCAGATGTAACTTTTAACAGTTCTCGCGTTGGCTTTATGAGCGCAGCTTTTTTTAACGAGCAGTGGGAATTGCTAAAATACGCTAGTTTAGATAAAATGCATGAAAACAGAAGAATGAAAAATCTAAAAGAACTTTTTGGCGTAAGAAAAATTGCACTAGAAAATGGAGCTTTAATGAGTACACTTTCTGGTAGTGGATCGTCTTTTTTCTCTTTGGTTTATCAAAAAGATGCAAAAAAAGTAGAAGATAAATTGAAAAAATCATTCCCTAATTTTCGTGTTGAAGTGTTTGATTTGGATAATATTGGATTTAAAGTTGAAAAATAGTTTAATTCTGGTATAATAGCACGCGAATATGAAAAAACCTATCCGAATGTGTATCATATGTAGAAAAAGGTATGAGCAAAGCACGCTAATCCGCTTTCAATTAAATAATGGGAAATTAATAGAGTTTTCAAAAGTGGGACGAAGTAGCTATATATGTTTGGAGTGCATCTCTATTGATGAGGAAAAATTGGTGAAGATGCTTAATGGCAAATTTAAATTAAAATATAAAAAATTAGATGAATGTGGCATAATAACCTCATTTAAGGAGACTTGACCGAATGGATAAAGTGCGTATAAAAGAAATTGCAGATGAGCTAGGTATACAGGCTAAAGAAGTTGTTAAAAAAGCATTAGATATAGGACTTGAAGTGAAAGCTTCAAATAGTTCTGTTACCTCCGATGAGGCAGAAAAGCTTATGAATTATGTCCTAACTGGCGTAAAAGAAGAGCCAAAACCAATCAAATCAGAACCTGTGGTAAAAAAAGCTAAATCTGAACCTAAAAAAGAGAAACCTAAGGTTGAAGAAGAAGTACAAGATAAGCCTGTCCTTGAAATTGCTCCTAAAAAAGAGGAAGTAAAAATTATAAAACCAAAAGCCAAGAGTACAGCTAAAGTTGAAGAAACTAAAACTAAACCAGTAGAGAAAAAACTTGAGTTAGAAGTTGAAGAAACTAAAACTAAAGAAACTAAAATAGAAAAGACTAAAGCTGAAGAAACAAAAGTTGAAGAAACTAAGATTGAAGAAAAAATTATTGAAGTAGAAAAGCCAAAAGTTGAACCTAAAAAAGAGAGTTTGGCATCTGCAAGTGTTAAAAAGCGTAGAGGCTTAGTTATCATTAAAAAGAAACACCCTATAAAAGTAGAAGCTGATCCAAAAAGTTTCCCATCTCCATATGCAAAAAAGAAAAATTCACAGCCTTTAGAGTCTGTTTTTAATAGTGCTAGTGAACTTGCAAGAAAGAAAAAAAGAGTTAAAAGAACTCCTGCTGGCAAACAAGATTCCGCTCAAAAAATTGATATTGCATTTAGTGATATGGGAGATATAAAGTTAGATTTGGAAGACAATATGGTTGTTTTACCAGATTTTACTATAAAAGCTGAACCAAAAGTAGAACAAAGAACAAAGAAAAATAGTGATCCTTCTCAGATAAGAACAACTAAAAGACCAAGTTTCATCCAACCTCATGGTATCAAAAGAAGAGGAAGAAAGAGAAGAGTTAAAAAACAAATAGACACTAATGACATAGTTGTAACGGCTGTAGAGATTTCTGAAGATATTAGAGTATATGAATTTGCACAAAAAATAAACAGACAAGTAAGTGATGTTATAAAAGAACTATTTTTACTTGGAATGCTTGTTACTAAAAATGATTTTTTAGACAAAGATGCTATTGATATTTTAGCAGAAACTTTTGAAGTTGAAGTTACGACTGTTGATGACAAAGAAGAGTTTGATTATGTTGGAGCTTATGAAGAGTCTTCGCAAGAGTCTCTAGTAGAGAGAGCACCAATAATCACAATCATGGGTCATGTTGATCATGGTAAAACTTCACTTTTAGATTATATTAGAAGTTCAAAAGTAGCAAGCGGTGAAGCTGGTGGAATCACTCAGCATGTTGGTGCTTATATGGTACAAAAAGATGGAAGAAATATAACTTTTATAGATACTCCAGGACACGCAGCATTTACGCAAATGAGAAGTCGTGGCGCACAAGTAACTGATATTGTTATCATCGTTGTAGCGGCTGATGATGGTGTTATGCCTCAAACGAGAGAAGCAATAGAGCATGCAAAAGCTGCAGGAGTTCCTTTTATCATTGCTATGAATAAGATGGACTTAGAATCAGCAAATCCAGATATGGCAAAAGCAGGACTTGCTGAACTTGATGTTACACCAGTTGATTGGGGTGGAGATTATGAGTTTGTTGAAGTGTCTGCAAAAAGTGGTATGGGAGTGGAAGATCTTTTAGAAGTTGTTCTTCTTCAAGCCGATATGCTTGAGCTTAAAGCAAATCCCAATAGAGAAGCCAAAGCAACTGTAATTGAAAGTTCAGTTGAAAAAGGAAGAGGTCCAGTTGCAACAGTAGTTGTCAATGAAGGAACTCTAAGAGTTGGTGATGTAATCGTTGCTGGTGTTGGACACGGAAAAGTAAGAGCATTGCTAGATGACACAGGTAAACCTGTTAAAGAAGCACTTCCAGGTGAGCCTGTTGTTGTTTTAGGCCTTAGTGAAGTTCCAGGATCTGGAGAGCATTTAGTAAGTGTAAAAACTGATAAAATAGCTAGAGAATATGCACAAAAAAGAGCAGACTATCTAAGACAAAAAGAGCTTTCAAAATCAACGAAAGTAACTCTTGATGAATTGAGTAGTAAGATTGCAGAGGGAGCTATAAAATCACTCCCAGTTATCCTAAAAGCTGATGTTCAGGGTTCTTTAGAGGCTATAAAAGGTTCATTGGCTAAGATAAAAAATGATGAAGTTAAGATTGATATCATAGCTTCTGGCGTTGGTGGTATTACCGAGAGTGATGTTGCATTAGCAGAAGCAAGTGAAAATTGTGTAATCCTTGGTTTCAATGTTAGACCAACAGGAGCAGTTAAAGAAAAAGCTAAATCAAATGGCGTTGAGATAAAAACATATAGTGTTATTTATGATTTGATTGATGATGTTACAGGATTGGTTTCTGGACTTCTTTCTCCTGTTATAAGAGAAGAAAACATAGGACAAGCACAGGTGCGAGAAGTATTTGTTGTACCAAAGATCGGAGCAATCGCTGGATGTATAGTAACAGAAGGTTCTATTCAGCGCGGTGTTAAGGTTCGTCTTATTCGTGATGGTGTTATCATATACGAAGGAAATGTGTCTTCACTTAAGAGATTTAAAGATGATGTAAACGAAGTGAAAAATGGCTACGAATGTGGTATAGGTATCGAAGGATATAATGATATCAAAGAAGGCGATTTTATGGAAAGCTTCAAAGAAGTAGAAGAGCAAGCGACACTATAATGTCTGAGAAAAGTATAAAACTTCAGCGTACCGAGAGTGTACTAAGGGAACTTATTCCCGAAGCACTCTCTACTTTAAATGATGATATGCTAAATGGGCTTTGTGTTATAGATGTAGAGTGTACTCGCGGAAAGTATGATGCTACAGTCTATATTGATAAGATGATGTTTGATGCAGATGAGCAAAAATATGTTTTAAATCATCTTAAAAAAGTAAATTCACATATAAAAAATCACTGTATGCAGAGTGAAGGCTGGTTTAGATGTCCTGATTTTAGATTTAGATTTGACGATAAACTTGAACGCCAAAATGAGATGGATGCACTTTTTGAGCAAGTTGCACGAGAACTTGAAAAAGGTAAAAAAGATGACAAGTAAAGAGACTATTACAAGCATACTACACGACTGCGGAGTTGAACTTTATGATTTAGAAACACTTAGTGAATATGAAAGAAAGATTTTTAGAATTTATATTACTAGTGCAGAAGAAAAGGTAAATCTTGACAAATGTGCAGAAGTGACTAAGATATTATCTCCAATTTTGGATTTGGAGCCACCAGTAAATGGTGTATATACGCTTGAAGTAAGCTCACCTGGTATTGAACGCCCACTAAAAAAACTAGAGCATTATATAGGTTCAATCGGCGAAGAT
>Ga0256840_1000857_pt1 | contig 30290 bp, 27 predicted proteins | sample 355202metaG_FD_185969 | JGI IMG/M metagenome (GOLD analysis project Ga0256840, IMG submission 185969) | Hydrothermal vent microbial communities from Mid Atlantic Ridge, Atlantic Ocean - 355-202 | ecosystem: Environmental > Aquatic > Marine > Hydrothermal vents | place: Atlantic Ocean: Mid... | reverse complement strand
GGTCGTGCCTGCCCGCATAGGTAGGCTATCGGAGTCTCGCTGCGCTCGCTTACCTGCGGTCAGGCACGCCTGCACAGGTAAGCGTAGACTCCGAATCTGCGGCCCCTGAGAGCGCTTACATCGTTGTGGTCGGAGAAACCGATAGTTAGGCATCCCGTGAGGGGTTACGCCGAACTTGTACCGGAACAGGAGGCGTAGGGAGCAGTTGACGGATGAGTGTGTCAGAATATCAACATTTACGGGAATATGGATATTTTGTGTTCTTTTGACCACAGCCATGCTGCTGGTATCTCTTTACGTTCTTTCTTTATCTTTCTGTGCAACTGCTTGAACAGACAGTGTTTTTTATGTGGATCAGGCGTTATGCCCGCAGGGGTGTCATTTCTGGAGAGATTTTTGCATCAGAGGGCTGGCAAAGGAAGAAGAATGTCTGTACAACACCACAGGATGAAGAATGGCATTTCAGATTGAGCCCCATCAATATACCCTGAAGCGGCCTGTCAGTTGCTGCGGCGTCGGTCTGCACACCGGCAGGACAGTGAACCTGACCATCAGGCCGGCTCCGGCCAATACCGGTATCCGTTTCGTCCGCTCCGACCTGGCAGGCCGGCCGGCCATCCCCGCCCGCATGGACCGGGTCGTCGATACGACCCTGGCGACCACCATCGGTGACGGCGCCACCCGGGTCTCCACCACCGAGCATCTGCTGGCCGCCCTCCGCGGCTCCGGCATCGATAATGCCGAGGTGGACCTGGACTCCCACGAGGTACCGATCATGGACGGCAGCGCCGGGCCCTTTGTCTATCTCCTCAGGCGCGGCGGCCGCAAGCGGCAGCGGGCACTGCGCAGGATCCTCCGCATCACGCGTCCCATCAGCTACCGGGACGGAGACAGGTCGATCCGCATCGAGCCCTATGACGGCTTCAAGATCACCGGCCGCATCGATTTCGGCGACGAAATGATCAGCGAACAGACCTACACCATCGAGGTGACCCGGGAACGGTTCTGCAAAGAGATCGCCCGTGCCCGGACCTTCGGTTTTGTCGAGCAGGTGGAGAACCTCTGGCAGAACGGTCTGGCCCTGGGCGGCACCCTTAACAACGTGATCGCCATCCACTGGGACCGGCGTTCCATCCTCAACGAAGACGGCCTCCGGTTCGACGACGAGTTCATCCGCCACAAGGTGCTGGACCTGATCGGCGACATGGCCCTTCTTGGCAGCCCGATCCTGGGCCATGTCATTGCCGACCGTTCCGGTCATCGTCTGCATCTTGGCCTGATGAAGGCCATTGCCGCCAACAGCGCCTGCTGGGAGCAGGTCAAGTTCAGAAAGCACGGTGCTTCCCGGCTGCGCCGGGCCGTGCGGACCGGCCGCAGCAACGGCGAACGGTTCGCGCCCTTCATGCTGCCCGCCGCCGGCAAGGTTCCGGCCTCGCAGCCGGCCTGCGCCGCCTGAGGCGGCTTTCTGCGTAACCCCTCACGGGATGGCTAACCATCGGTTTGTCCGACCACAATGGTGTAAGCGCTCTCAGGGGCCGCAGATGATGTGTTGCTGAACTGCTTGCCAGGGCCATGAGCTGCCGGCTGTCTGTTGCCGGCTGCTGCCCGGAATTTTCCCGCTGCCCCCGTGGGTCAGCGGGTTTTTTTTGTCTTTTTTTTTCGGGGAATGGTACAGTAAGCGCCCGGATGCGGGGTGGGGCCTCCGGGCCGGCACGGTACTCCGGCCGGAGCCTCCGCTCCTGGTGGCGGTCCGGTTCCGGCCGTCTTCTGATTTCTGTTTAACTTTAACCTTGTGGTGTAACTGTGGGAAATATAGGAGCTATCGGGATAATAGGCGGAGGGCAGATGGGCGAGGCCCTGCTCAGGGGCATGCTGGAGGCGGGCCTGGTGGACAGAGGTCGGGTCATGGTGGCGGAACCGTTTGCAGAGCGACGGGACTGGCTTCGGTCCACCTATGGCGTTGCAGTGACTGACAGGGAGGCCGAGCTCTGCAAAAAGGCGGAGATCCTGATCCTGGCGGTCAAGCCCCAGGTCATCTCCCGGGTCCTGGCCGGCTACCGCCGGCATGTCGGCGCCGGCCATCTTGTCATCTCCATCGCCGCCGGGGTCCCCATCGCGGCCCTGGAAAAGGGACTGGGCGGGGAGAAGCGCATTGTCCGGGTGATGCCCAACACCCCGGCCCTTGTGCTGGCCGGCGCCTCGGCCCTGTCGGGAAACAGCCGCGTCAGCAAGGAGGACATGGCGGCGGCGGAACAGATCTTTTCCGCTGTCGGCACCTGTGTCCGCCTGCCGGAAAGTCTGCTCGATGCGGTGACCGGCCTTTCCGGGTCCGGACCGGGCTATGTCTTCACCTTCATGGAGGCCATGATGGACGGTGGCGTGCTGGCCGGTCTGCCGCGGCCGGTGGCGGAACAGCTTGTCCTGCAGACCGTCTATGGTGCCGCCCGCCTGGCCATGGAGACGGGTGAGCCCCTGGCTGTGCTCAAGGGCAGGGTCACCTCGCCCGGCGGCACCACCATCACCGGTATCCAGGTTCTGGAAGAGGCCGGCCTGCGCGGCACGGTCATGACGGCCATCGAGGCGGCCACCGACCGTTCCCGGGATCTCGGCTCATGAAGGTGACCCATGCCGGCATCATCACCCGGCACGATGCGCCGGCCATCAAGCAGGTCGGCGAGGAACTGGCGGCCTGGTTCCGGGCCCGCGGTATCCGGGCCGACCTGGACCGGATCGAGCCGGACATGGACATGCTGGTCATCCTGGGCGGTGACGGGACCCTGCTCCATGTGGCCCCCAGGGCAAGCCATTACGACATCCCGGTGGTGGGAATCAATCTGGGCAACCTGGGGTTCCTGACCGAGATCGCCGCCGACGAGATGTACCAGGCCCTGCAGACCATCCTTTCCGGCCGGGTCTACATCGAACAGCGGATGATGCTCAAGGCGCGGTTTATCCGCGATGGCGATGCCGGCGAGGAGGCACCTCTGTTCGTGCTCAACGAGGTGGTGGTGGTCAAGGGCAACACCGAGCGGGTGGTACGGCTGCGCTGCTGGGCCGATGCCGAATATATCACCACCTACAAGGCCGACGGCCTGATCCTCTCCACGCCCACCGGTTCCACGGCCTACAACCTCTCGGCCGGCGGCCCCATCGTCCATGCCGAGCTGGACGTCATCCTGGTGACACCGATCTGTCCCTTTATGCTGGAATCACGGCCGGTCCTGCTGTCGCCCCACGTCAGGATCACCACCCAGCTGGCCGATCCGGCCGGAGATGTCAAGGTGATCGTGGACGGCCGGCGCGGCTGGGACATGCGCAAGGACGACTGCCTGGTAGTCGAGGCGGCGGCCAAGCCGCTGCTCCTGATCAGTTCCCCCCACAAGAGCTATTTCGATATCCTGCGCCGCAAGCTGAACTGGGGCGGCCGGTCCAGCGGCATGCCACTCCCCCGCCAGGTGGCCGGGCATTTTTTTGAGAGGAATTCAGCCGTGAGGCCCTGAGGTGCCCCCCATTGTCAAAGCAAAACTGAAATTTTACCGGTATTCAGTTATTTTCCATTGGGACCCTGCTGCGGGTTGTTCACTGTTTCCGGCGGCCGCGGCTCTTCTTCTTGCGGTCGATCTTGTATTTCTTCATCTTGTACTGGAGCAGGCTCTTGGTGATGCCCAGTTTTTCGGCAGCCCGGGTCTGCACGTTGTCCGATTCCTCCAGGGCACGGCGGACGAGCCGTTCCTCGATACCGCTCAGCACGTCGGAAAGGCTTAAGTTCTCCGGTATGAACTGTTCCAGGTCCAAGCGCGAACTCCACTCGTGGCCATTGTCCGTGGCGCCCGAGTCCGGCTGCACATCCTCGGCCTCGATCCGGTTACCGCTGCAGAGGATGGCGGCCCGTTCGATGGTGTTCTCCAGTTCGCGTACATTGCCTTCCCATGGCAGGCTCACCAGCAGCCGCAGGGCCTCGGGCGAGATGTCGAGCCGTTCCCTGCCCAGCCGGGCGGCATTCTTGTGCAGGAAATGGGAGACCAGCTCCGGGATGTCGTCCACCCGTTCCCAGAGCGGCGGCAGGTGGATGTGGATCACGTTGAGCCGGTAGTAGAGATCCTCCCGGAAATTGCCCTTGTCCACCTCGTCCCTGAGGTCCTTGTTGGTGGCAGCCAGGATACGCACATCCACTTCCAGGGTGGTGTTGCCGCCCACCCGCTCGAAACTCCGTTCCTGGAGAACGCGGAGCAGTTTCGCCTGCAGCGGCTGCGGCATCTCGCCGATCTCGTCCAGGAACAGGGTGCCGGTATCGGCGAGTTCGAAACGGCCCTTGCGCATGGCCACCGCGTCGGTGAAGGCCCCTTTTTCATGACCGAACAGCTCGCTTTCCAGCAGGTTCTCCGACAGGGCGGCACAGTTGACCGAGATGAAGGGTGCATCCCGGCGGGGACTCAGGTTATGGATGGCCCGGGCCACCAGTTCCTTGCCGGTGCCGGACTCGCCGGTGATCAGGACCGAGGAGGGGGTGGGGGCCACCTTTTCGATCAACTGGTAGACAGCGAGCATGGAGGGATTCTTGCCGATCATGCCGCCAAAACCGGAGCGGGGGATGGCCTCGTCGCGCAGACGTCGGATCTCGCGGATGAGGCCGTAATGCTCCACGGCCTTGGCCACGTTGGCCAGCAGTTCCTCGTTGGAGAAGGGTTTGGCCAGGTAGGTGAAGGCGCCCAGGTGCATGGCCTCGACCGCCTTTTCCACCTCGGCATAGGCGGTAATGAGGATCACGGGAAGTTCTTTGTTGAACTTTTTGATTTGCCGTAGAAATTCTATACCGTCCATTCCCGGCATCTTCATGTCGGTCAGCACCAGGTCCAGATCGGTGTCCCGGACTATGGGCAGGCCGGCCGTGCCGCTGTCCGCGGTGAAGACCTCGTAGCCTTCATCCCGGAGCAGTTCGGAGAGGACAATCTGATAGTTAGGTTCGTCGTCAACAACGAGAATCGTCTGCATGGTCGTCAAATATCAGAGGACGGAAGATGGAGGACAGAACAGCGTGCTGTCTCTGGCAGTGTTCTTGTCTTATGTTTCTGATTTTCATCATTGGTTGTGGCTACGAGCAAATCATCTGGTTCAGCTATGTAATCTGGCCCAGCCATGCTGCTTTATCCCGAGCCGGCTGCGGTGATGGGACCAGCCGGGGCAGCCTGTTGGCCCGCAAGCCTGGCACGCACACTGTCGAGGATATCGTCCGGGGGGCAGAAACCACTCCTGCCCCCGGCCAGGCTGCTATCCGGCCGGTTGGCGCCATGGTAGTCACTGCCGCCGGTCACCAGCAGGCCGTGTCGGGCGGCCAGGGCCTGGAGCGTCTGCCGCATCCTGCGGGGATGCGCTGGATACCATGCCTCGAGTCCGTCCAGGTGCAGTTCCTTCAGCTCGGCCACCAGGCGTGGCTGGATGCGCATGGCCGGATCGAGCTGGCCGGGGTGGGCCAGCACGGCCAGCCCCCCGGCCCGGTGGATCATGGCGATGGTCTCGGCGGCACTGTAGCAGAAGCGGCTCTGCCAGGCCGGTTTGCCCCGGCCCAGGTAGTGGGCAAAGGCCTCGTTCATGCTTCTGGCAATGCCTTTTTCCACCAGCAGACTGGCGATATGGGGCCGGCCAACCTGGCCGCAGCCGGAGAATCGCTGCAGTTCCTTGTCGCTTATCCTGATGCCCATGCGACCGAGCTTTTCCAGGATCGCACGGTTTCGTTTCGTCCGGCCCTGTTGCAGCCGCGCAAGCCAGTCGTTGAACTGCCGGTAGCCGATGTCGATGCCATAGCCGAGCAGGTGCAGGGATCTCCCCCGGTGCAGGGCGCTGATCTCGATGCCGGAGACGACCTCTATGCCTGCCTTGCGGCCGCGCTCCATCATTTCGGCAACTCCGGCCATGGTGTCATGGTCGGTCAGGGCGATACCGGTCAGGCCGAGTTCAGCGGCCATTTGCGCCAGTTCTCCGGGCGTGGCGGTGCCGTCGGAATAGACGGAATGAAAATGAAGATCAATACACATGGCTGATACCGCCTGCGGCAACCCTTCATCGGGGTACCTCGTGATTCCGTCCCCTCTTGCAGGCAGGTCCTGGTCGAGTGGACCTGGCCCGATTCCCAGGGGATTGCGGGGAGGATAACATCCTGAATATCAGGAGTAACTCTAATCATCGCGTCGCTTTTCCGCAACGTTCAAATGGGCGGGAAGCGTGAGGTATAGGGGCAGCGGTTGTCAAGCAGGCCTTTCGGCATTACGGTGTGGGAGAGAATGGATTGGTACCAGTGTACCCCAGCAGGAAAGACGCCAGGGAGATTGAGTATGGCGGAAAGAGGGATACGGCTTGATGCCCACAGAATCACGGAAGAACCATGTTATCTTCCCCAGGGAGACGAGATCCGTATCGCCGAGGTCAGCCACCGGTGCGGCATGCCCCTGCTGCTGAAGGGGCCCACCGGCTGCGGCAAGACCCGCTTCATGCAGTATCTCGCCTGGAGGCTCGACCGGCCCCTGATCACCGTTTCCTGTCACGATGACCTCTCCACCAGCGACCTGGTGGGACGCTACCTGATCCGGGCCGGCGAGGCGGTGTGGATGGACGGTCCCCTGACCCTGGCCGTCCGGGCTGGAGCCATCTGTTACCTGGACGAGGTGGTGGAGGCGAGAAAGGATACCACCGTGGTCATCCATCCCCTGGCCGACGACCGGCGGGAGCTGCCCATCGAGAAGCGGGGGGGAACTGCTGGGCGCGCCGGCGGAATTCATGCTGGCCGTGTCCTACAACCCGGGCTACCAGAGCGTGCTCAAGGATCTCAAACCATCGACCCGGCAACGTTTCGTGGCCCTGAATTTTGACTATCCTGATCCGGACCGGGAGGTGGAGATCGTGGCCAGGGAAGGTGACGTTGCCCCGGAACTGGCCCGTCAGCTCGTCCGTCTGGCCGGCATGACCAGGAGCCTGAAGGATTCCGGTCTCGCCGAGGGGGCCAGCACCCGCCTGCTCATCCAGGCCGGCAAACTGGTGGCCCATGGTATCCCCGTGCGCAGGGCCTGCCATGTGGCCGTCACCCAGGCCCTGTCCGATGATCCGGAGCTGCTTGCCGCCATCGACGAGATGGTGAGCTCCCTGTTCTGAGAGGTGGCTGGAGATGACGACTTCCGCCCTTCGCTATCAGCCCCTGGGGATCAATGCCCTGAAAGAACGGTTTTTCAGCCTGGTTGCCCCTGATCTGCCCAACGAGTGGGAGGTGGAGGAGGCGATGGAGGAGCTTACGGACGCGGACCCCGCCCTGGTGGACGAGATCCTCTCTCAGGTACCCGCCATCTGGCCTGTTTCCAACTCGCTCTGCTACAATTATCTGGGCCAGGCCCTCCATGCGCTGTCCTGTTTTCCGGCTGCCGAGCTGGGCGGCTGGGTGAACAAGACCCTCGACCGCTACGAGAAGGGCGGCCTCCAGGCGGCGCAGCGTTTCATGATCAACGTGGAGCAGGAGTTTGTCTGTCGTCTGCGCGGGATCGCCGGCCTGCGGTTTGACGAGGTCCGGGGCCGGCTGCTGCCCTATGTCCGCGGCCTGTCGGGCCGTGATCTCGAGCTCGCGCCTGCGGCCCGGGCCTGCACCGATGGCGAGACCATCTTTTTGCCCCATGAGATCAGCAGGGCCAGGGACAGGGAGCAGAATTTCCTGCTCTACAAATTCACTGCCTCGTTCCAGTGGGCCTTTCTGGAACAGGGGGCCTTTTTTCCGGACAGCCCCCTGCTGCCGGAGAGCGGGGAAGAGGCCGCTGATCTCTATCTGCAGCTCGAGTCCATCCGTGCCCGTGCCTTTCTGGCAAGAGAACTGCCCGGTCTGATGCGGGAGACGGTCGACCTTCTGCCCGATCCCCTGTGCCGGCAGGAGAGTGATCACGCGGCGCGGCTGCTGACCGCCCTCCAGTGCTGCTGCCTGACCGGTGAGCCCGATGGAGTCGGCCTGGCCGGTGTGGAGGACTCGGATCTGCGCTATCTGCTGCAACCGGAGGCCACCGCCGCCCACAGCCTCGCGTTGTGCCGGCGTCTGTACACCCGGCTCTGTGGACAGGTGGCGGAATACCGCTCGCCGGAGCCGTTGTTTTTTCAGGGAACCATGCGTCTGGACCTGGTTGCTGCCGCCCGCAGCAGGAGACGACAGGAGCTGGGGGAACGGTTCATCGATGCTCTGACCACGGCCCTGCTGACCCTGCCGCCACCATCCGGCGGGCCGGAGGAGAAAAAAAGGCCCGAGGGGGCCGGCGCCGCGGGGACAGAGGTCCCGGACGTGGCCCTGATCCTTGATGGCGAGGGCAGGGGAGGGGAGGAAGCGGAACAGACCGCCTTACTCCGGGTGGACAACGAGCAGGTGGCGATGGACCAGGAGCTGGAACATCGTGCCCGCCAGGTCATTGACGAGTTCGGATTTCTGCCGCCCCGTTTTGTCAGCAGCGCGGCCGGCCGTGCCGGCCGGGCAATGGCGGCCGGGGACGTGGGTGCATCAGCCGGGGAGCAGCCCCTGGTTGCCCCTGTCACCTATGACGAGTGGGACCACCGTCGGGGCGGTTTCCGGAAGAACTGGTGTATCATGACGGAAAAGGAGATCCCGGTGACCCGCTCCACCTTCATTACCGCCACCCTGGCCCGCTACCGGGGCCAGATCATTCGCCTGCGCAACCAGTTCGAGATGATGCGGACAACGGAACGCTTTCTGCGCCGCCAGCGCGACGGCGATGACATCGACCTCGACGCCCTGGTGGAATCGCTGGCCGACAGCAGGGCCGGTCTGCCGCCCTCGGACCGTCTCTTTGTTCGCCTGGCTCGGGATGAACGCGACATAGCCGCCCTTTTTCTCGTGGATATGTCCAACTCCACCCAGGGATGGGTGGGCACGGCCATCAAGGAGGCCCTGGTCCTCATCTGCGAGGCCATGGAAAAGGTTGGCGACCGCTACGGCATCTACGGTTTTTCCGGCATGCGCCGGCTGCGCTGCGAGACCTTTCATATCAAGCACCTGGACGAGCCGTACGGGGAGACGGTGCGGCAGCGGATCGGCTCCATCGCGCCCCAGGAATATACCCGCATGGCGCCGGCGATCCGGCACATGACAGCCCGCTTTGCCGGGGTCGAGGCCCGGATCCGCCTGCTGGTCATCCTCTCCGACGGCAAACCCGAGGACTATGACGACTACAAGGGGGAGTATGCCATCGAGGATACCCGCCATGCCCTGCTTGAGGCCCGCTCGGCCGGTATCCATCCCTTCTGCATCACCATTGACCATCATGCCCACGAGTACATGGCCCACATGTACGGGACGGCAAACTCCATCTTTATCGATGACGTGCGCAAGCTGCCGGCGCGCATGCCGGAGATCTACCGGGTGCTGACAAGCTGATCTCCCGGACATGGCACCACCTGTCAGCGTATACAGGAGGATGGTTGACGAACCGGGGCAGATCCGATGATCTGTTACGAAGGAGCCGCCCCGGTGGTGAAGAATCCTTTAAAACGGAGGAACGAAAATGAATGATACCATTGTGGCCTGCCCATCCTGCGGGGCAAAGAACAGGATTCCGGCTGACAAACGTCACCTGACCCCGAAGTGCGGCCGCTGCGGGGCCCCCCTCGGCCGGACAGGGGACGGCAGCGTGGTCGAGCTCACCGACATGACCTTCCAGCAGGAGGTGGCCGCCTCCCCGGTGCCGGTCCTGGTGGATTTCTATTCCCCCACCTGCGGACCCTGCCGGATGCTGGCGCCGGTGATCGATGCCCTGGCCCGCAAGTACGCCGGCCGGGCAAAGATCTGCAAGCTCGACACCAGTCGTCACCAGATGGTTGCGGGTCAGTTCCAGATCCGCGGCGTGCCGACCCTGCTCTTTTTCAAGGGCGGTCAGGTGGTGGACCAGCTCGTCGGGGCCGCACCCCAGGCGGAGATCGAACAGCGGCTCGATGCACTGCTGTAGGTGCCTCCGTCCGCGCGGAGGCAGTGAAAAAGAACTTCAGTTTCCGCCAGGATCTGCCGACAAGGATGGTAGGTGAACGTCTCCCCCGGAACCAGCCTCCTCGTGGTGGCCGTTCCGGGGGCTCTTGCCAGTCTGGAATCCTGTACGATCCGGAGGAGCGGCCTGCCATGCGGTATATTCTCTTTCTGCTGTCTGTGACGGCGCTGGCTTCGATCGGCGGCTGTATCCGCACGCCGCAGCCGGAGACCTATCCCTTCTCCACCCAGCAGAAGATGCAGGCGGCGCATCATTGGGACGTGCTGGCCAATGACGTGGCCGACCAGATCAACAATGAGCTGATCCGCCGGGGGTACCTGGAGACACCGGTCTATGTCAACCACAGTTGCGGCAAGGCAGACGACTGCGGTCCGGACGCCGCCTTTCCCTTTGACGAGGCATTCAACGACCTGCTGACAACCCAGCTGGTCAACTTCGGGGTGCCGACCCTGGCCGGCAACGATGATTCCGGCCTGGTGGTGAACTACAAGGTCCAGGTCGTCTTCCACCGTTCCCCGCCCCGGCAGTGGCCCCGTCCCGGCGTGCTGACCTCGCTGACCGCCGGTATCATCGTCATGCGCAACGCGCCGGACGAGATCCTGGCCCTGGCCGCTGCCGCCGCCACCGATACCCTGCGCGCCACCTCCGTGGTCAATGGCCATTACGAGGTCATCATCTCCACCTCCATTGTCGACAACAATGTCTACCTGATGCGCAAGTCCGATATCTACTACATCAATGACACCGACTTCTGGCAGTACCGGAAATCCGAACCGGCCGCCGAGATTGAATTGACCGGTTCCCGCTATTGACGTATGGTGTTCCTGAAGACGGGTCGCCCTGCCAGGTGGGGCAGGGGCCGAGTCTTCCATATCCCTTACCGTGCCTGCCATGCTGACCAGATCCGTTTTTTTCGCCCTGCTGCTGCCTGTCCTGGTATCGGGCTGCAGCAACCTGAACTGTACGCGACTCGAGAGCCTGCTCGGCGGGCATGTTGACCTGGTCAGGCTGGGCGCCGAGATCGGTGACCGCCTCATCGACGAGGCCGTGCCGCCCCTGGTCCCCGGTCAGGAGGACCGGCCGGTCCTGGTGACCACCCTGGTGGAGAACACGGATCTGGATCAGAGTTCCGATTTTGGCCGTACCCTGCAGAACCACATCGCTTCCCGGTTCGTGCGCCGCGGTTTTCCGGTCCGGGAAATCAGGCTGCGCAGCGATCTGCTGATCCTGCAGAAAGAGGGAGAATTCATGCTCTCCCGTGACCTGAGCGAGCTGGCCGACCGGCAGCAGGCTCAGGCCGTTGTCGCCGGCACCTACAGCCTGGCCGAACGGGTCATGTATCTTTCCGTCCGGCTGGTCAGGCCGAAGGACCGGACCATCCTCGCCACCTGGGACAGGCGTCTCTGCCTCGACGAACGGACCCTGCGCATGCTGGGTCTCCAGTTTCAGAGGGATACGGATATCAAACCGCCGGCCGAGTCTGTTCTCGACCGGATCCTGTACTGACGCCGGGTCCCGGATGTTCCCTCCGGCGTCCTTGCCAGTCCCGCTTTCCTGGTAACACAACGTGGTATGAATGTCCCGGCGGCCGTCCAGTGGTTTTCTGCTGACGCATCTCCTTCCTATCGGTTCAATTTTACAGATTATTTTCTTGTGGAATTCTGCAGAATGACGGATAATATCTGTATCCTGCAGTCTGGGTCACGGTGATGAACCACCGCGTCCCCGATCGCTGGTCGGCCGAAAATCGTTGTGCCCCAGTCTTCTTCGGGCAGTCCGGCCGCTGACACGAACCATCTCAGAAAGGGAGCAGATCCATGCAGGCAGTTCCGTCTTCCCTCAGTGCAGAGAGCGGCAACAGTGAACATGAGCTGATCGGTGCCGTGCTTGAACATGCGCCGCTGCACCTGTTTACGGCGGGTGAATCCATTGTCACCCCGGGCAGCGATGCCCGGACCTTCTACTATGTCAAGGATGGCAGCGTCGAGGTCAGCTACCTGGACAGCGACGAGACCAGGATCACGGTGGCCCTCATCGGTGCCGGGGAGTTCTTCGGCGAGATCGGCTTCTTTGACCTGCAGTCACGGGTGCGCGATATCCAGGCGGCGGGCAATGCCGAGATCGTTGTTTTCGACCAGACGGTCATGGCGTCACTGCGGGAGCAGAAGCCCGATCTCTACATGGACTTCATCCTCTACCTGACGCGGCGGATCTGCTCAAAGTTCCGGCGTATCGCCGGAGAGCGGGAACCGATCGCCGCCTACGCGGAATCGCTGTCCACCCGGCGCACCGTACGCTACAGCGAGACCAGGCCCATTCCCAGCAGTCTTCTCCGTTCGGCGGCCTGGTTCGACGTCAGCACCAGTGTCGAAGCCTTCAAGTCGGAACTGTTCGATCTCTCCCACCAGATACAGCAGAACGAGGCCCGCGGCCAGCGGGATGAAAAGCTGGAACGCCGGGTCTTCCGGGTGATGGAGGCCCTCAACTCCGCCCTGCCCGGATTCGCCGACACCCTGGCCGGCTCCGGCTACGAGGAGGTGATGTGGGGGTATATCTTCAAGGAGATCTTTCCCTACATCAACCGCAGCCGTTTTGTCGAGCGGGCCTACTACAAGCCCAAGGGATATGCCGGCGATTTCCTGATGATGGAGCACATCTACGCCAATGTTCCCATGGGTGATGGCCGGTTCGGCGAGCTCATCGACGCCTACAGTCTGCAACGGCCAGGATCCCTTGCCATCCGCGGCCGGAGAAGACTCCTGGCCCGGCAGCTTGCCGAGCACAGCGCTCCCATCGCCGGCCGCGGCGAGCGGGTCAACATCATGAATCTGGCCTGCGGTCCGAACCGGGAGCTCTTCGATTTCCTGGCCGACTGCGACTACTCCGAGGCCATCGAGGCGCTCTGTGTGGACATCGACTCCGAGGCCCTGCAGTACACCAACCAGCATGTGAACATCTTCCCGCACAGGGCCTCGGTCCGGCTGATGAGCGAAAACGTCATCAAGTGGGCCCTGGGACGGGTCTCCCACCAGATCGAGCAGCAGGATATCATCTATTCCGCAGGGTTGTGCGACTATCTGGACGTCCGCCTGTTCAGGGCCCTGATCAACCGGTGTCACGAACATCTCAAGCCCGGGGGCGTACTGCTGCTGGGCAACTTCTCGCCCTATCCGGATTCCATCTTCCTGGACAAGCTGCTGCGCTGGGAACTGCTCTACCGCACCGGCGACGATCTGCGCGAGATCTTCTCCACCACCGCTTTTGGCGATGATGTGACGATCCTGGCCGAGGACGAGAAGGTCAACCTCTTTGCCATGGCCATAAAGGACTGACATCCCATGGCCGTTTCGGTATCGGCGGACCCTGCCGGCTTCGAGAGGGAACTGCACACGCTTTTTCTGCAGCGGACCCGTGTCTCCCTGTGGCTGGGGATGGTGTTCTTCCTCTTCTTTTCCCTTCTCGACCTGGCTGTCTGCCGGGAGTATTTTGTTCTTTTCTTTCTCTTCCGCATCGGGTTCGTGCTCCTGCTGCTGGCCATCCTCCACCTGTTGCGGCTGCCCGGAACCGCCAGGTATGTCCGCCACCTGGTCTTCCTTGCCCTCCTCCTCGGCAGCGGCGCCATCTCCCTGATGGCGACCCGCCTGGGAGGGTTTACCTCGGACTACTATGCCGGCATCCTGCTGATGATGGCCGGCAGCATCGCGGTCCTGCCGCTGACCGGCCTGGAGGCGGCCCTGATCGGTTTCTCCATGTATGGAGTCTACATGCTGATCCTGCTGGCCACCGGTTCCCACCTGGAGAGCCGGGACCTGGCCTATGCGGTCAACGACTCCTTTTTCTTTTTCGCGGTCATCGCGGTCACCACGGTGCAGTCCTTCGATGACATGCGGGTGCGCCGCAAGACCTTCCGGGCCAAGGAGAACCTGCTGGCGGCAAAGCGGGAGCTGACCGGTTATACCACCAACCTGGAGGAACTGGTCCACATGCGCATGGCAGAGCTGGAGGAGTCGGACCTGCGGTTCAAGGATCTCTACGACAACATCCTGGACCTGGTGGTGCTCCTGGATGCCCGGGGGATCGTCCGCATGGCCAACCGCCGGTTTGCCGAGGTCTTTGACTGGGATCCGCAGCGTCTGCTGGATCGTCCCCTGGTCCGGCTGATGGCGGCCGGCGATGGAGACCGGTTGCAGAGGGCCCTGAGGGGCCTGCTGGAGCAGGGCGAGGACATCAGGGACCGGCAGATGCAGATGGTCACCGGCACGGGCCGTATCATCGATGTGGAGATCAGCGGCAACCTGGTGGACATGCGGGATCATCGCTCCTGGTGCCAGTTGGTCATCCGCGATATCAGCGCCACCAAGAAGGTGGAGCGGGAGGTGCTGGCCTCCAACCACCTCATCGATACCTCCAGGCGAGCCGCCATTCTCGGCCTGGCAAAACTCGCCGAGTACCGTGACTCCGAAACCGGTGCCCACCTGGAACGGATACGTGAATACACCAGGATCCTGGCCGGGGAGCTGGCCCTCAACCCGACCTGTGCCCCGGTGATCACCGAGGGTTTTGTGGAGGATATCTATATCTCCTCGGTCCTTCATGACATCGGCAAGGTGGGCATCCCGGACTCCATCCTCCTCAAGCCAGGCCCCCTGACCAGGGAGGAATTCGAGCGGATGAAGATGCACTGCGAGCTCGGTGCTGCCGTGCTTGCCGAGGCGGAGCAGGAGGCGGGCCATGTTTCCTTTCTTGCCATGGGCCAGGAGATCGCCATGCACCACCACGAAAAATGGGACGGCTCCGGCTATCCCGGAGGCCTGGTCCGCGATGCGATTCCCCTGTCGGCGCGTATCGTCGCCCTGGCCGATGTCTATGACGCCCTGACCTCCAGGCGCTGCTATAAACAGGCCTTCAACCATGAAACAGCAAGGGACCTGATTATCCGGGAGAGCGGGCGCCATTTCGATCCCGGGATCGTCAATGCCTTTCTGGTCCGGGAGCAGGAGTTCAAGCGGATCCGGATGGAGTCCCTTCTCAACTGAACCTGCCCGGGCCGTGGAACTGCCGGTGGCGGGAATGAGCTGGACAATCAATGAACAGGATCATCGGTGCCGATCAGTTGTCGACACTCTGCCAGCTCCTTGGCGGCGAGACCATGGAGCACCGGCATGCTGTCGCCTACCGGCGGGAACTGGCGCAGCTCCTCCATCGGCGGGTTTCCTATGTCCTCCTTGTGGGCATGGTCTTTGTCCTGCTGTTTTCGTTTCTGGATGCGTACATGGCACCGGTCCTGTCCAGCGAGTTTCTCCGCTACCGCCTGGAGACCTTTGTCCTGGAGGGGATGCTGCTTCTTGCCAATCACCTGGACCGCAGGCGACGTTTCACCCTCCTCATCGGCTGTGCCGGTTATCTCCTGATCACCCTGTTCATCGTCCTCCTGGTGGTACGTACCGGCGGGGTCCACTCTCCCTACTGGGTTGGCCTGCCGGTGATTATCATCACCTATACCGCCATCGCTCCCCTGACCATGCACCAGACCGTGATCTGCGGCACCATGGCGGTGGTGGCCTATGTCCTGGCCCTCTCGTTCTTCGCCCCGGTACCGCAGGAATCCTTCCTGGTCTTGTTCAATAACCTGTTCTTTATACTCTGTTTCATCATGGTGGCCGCCATCCAGAGCTGTACCGAGGCCGCAGCCAGGGAAAGGGAGTTCGTCCTGCGTATGGAAGAGGATACGGCGGCCGGTGAACTTTCCCGCCAGGCGGACCTCCTGGAAGAAGAGGTCACCCGGCGGACCAGGGAGCAGAAGGCCTCGGAGGAACGCTACCGTCTCCTGCTCGGGCAGATCGCCGATGACGTGCTCTTGGTCAATGACCAGGGCGATATCCTCCATGCCAGTCCCCGTTTCTTCCGGCACATGCAGGTGGCTTTGGACAGGGAGGATCGGGTATCGCTGCTGGAGTTCCTCGCCGAGGGCGATCGGCAGCGGGTCAGGGATGATCTGCTGGCGTGCCTTGCCGGTGGCCGGTCCGTGACAGGGTTTCAGCTCCGGCTGGAGCGGGCGGACGGGAGGCAGGTGGATGCGGAGATCTCCGGCACCCTGCTCAAGAGAAACAACCAGGTCCTTGGTCTGCAGCTTGTGGTCCGGGATGTCTCCAGACGCAAACTGCTGGAGCAGGAGCTGGTCCGGTCGCTGGAGCTGGTGAAGATGACCGAAACCGCCACCATCCTTGCCCTGGCCCGTCTCTCCGAGCACCGGGATATCACCCAGGGCAGGCACCTGGAAAGGATCCGGGAATACTGTACGGTCCTGGCAAAGGAACTGGCACGGAGCCGGGAGCCGGGCGAGCGCCTGAGTGGTTCCTACATCTACAACCTCAGGCAGGCCGTGGTGCTCCATGACATCGGCAAGGTCTCCATTCCCGATGCCATCCTCATGAAACGGGGGGAACTGACGCCGGAGGAACAGGAGATCTGTCGCCGTCACACCATCAACGGCGGTGATGTGATCAAGGCCATGGAGGCACAGGGAGAGGGCAGCGGCTTTCTGGCCATGGCCAAGAGCATCGCCTACTTTCACCATGAACGGTGGGACGGCACCGGCTATCCCCAGGGTCTCAAAGGCAAGGAGATTCCGCTCAGTTCCCGGATTATGGCGGTGGCCGACTCCTACGAGTCCATGACCAGCTGCACCCTCTACCGGGAGATGTACACCCACCGCCAGGCGGTGGAGGCCATCGTGCTCGGGGCCGGCTACCAGTATGATCCCGTGGTGGTGGAGGCCTTTGTCGCCCGCCAGCGCGACTTCGACCGCATCCGGCGGGAGTATGCCGAAGAGCCGCCGGAACTCATTTCCCGTCAGGCAGTGTGATCTTCAGCTCTATCTGCCGCATGGGGAGCGGGATCTTGAGGGTGCCGAGAAAACCGGTGATGCTGCCGGCCAGCGCCTCCTGGACAAAGTCCTTGAGCACCACCCGGCTGCCGTTCACCAGCAGCACCACCTGTTCCTGTTCGTCCCGGGTTCCGTGCAGGAACCGCTTCTCCAGGAAATCCGCCAGTTCGCGGCTTTCGTCGAGCCGGAAGATGTGGTCACCGGCAATGCTCTGGTCCGTGGCAATGGCGATCACCCCGGTGACCCGGTCGCGCAGCAGCCTGGCGGCGTCCCGGCAGACCTCGATCTTGGCCACCTGTCGGGCCTCCTTGAACCCCTCGCCGATGACCATATCCATGTCACTGAAAAAACGGTGCGCCAGGGAGACCAGGTTGAGGCCCGGGTCGGGCATGGTGATGACCATCTGGTCCGGGGCAAGCAGGGTCACACTGTCGGCTCCGGCCCGCCGGTAGATGCCGGTATCGGTTCCGGGGCTGTCCAGCTCGATTCCCTCCTCCTTGCTCGACTTGATGACCGCCACCCGGAAACCGCGCTCTTTCAGGTGGCGTACCACCCGGCTGGCCAGGGTGGTCTTGCCCGAGTTGTGCCAGCCGATGAAGGTGACAATGGGAGGCATGGCTAATCGACGGGAAAGCGGCTGTGCAGGATCTCCACCTCCTGGCGGCACTTGTAACCGCTGATCATGGATCCCAGGGCGCCCCGGATGGCGAACAGGGACATGTAGAGATGGACGATGAAGAAGGCGACCAGGGCCGCGCCCAGGATGTTGTGGATCATAGCCGCAAGTCGGATCTGGTCGGTGGCCATCCGGAAACCATAGAGCTCGTAGCCGGACCAGGCCATGACACCGCCCCCTACGGTGGCGAGCCAGAACCAGACCTTCTGGCCGCCATTGAACCTGGCCGCCGGAACCGGTCTTTTCTTTTTACTCAGGTAGCCACCCAGGATGAGGAACCAGGCAAGGTCCCAGGGCATGGGCAGCATGTCTTTGAGCCAGGCAAGGAACATGGGAATCACGCAGACGACAAAGACCGGCGCCGCCACCAGGTGGACCGACCTGGCTTCGGCCACCAGCGGTCCGCCGCCCAGGAGTCTGCCGAAGATGACCATCAGGCCGGTCAGCACGAGAACGGTGAAGCTCGCCGCCACCAGCCAGTGGATGAGCCGGACCAGAAGGCCGAAGAAGAGCACCCTGCCGCTGGTGTGGTCAAACTCCTTTGCCCCGATGGCGATGTAATGGAGCAGAAAGATGGTCGAAGGCACCAGCACGACCAGGAGAAAGAGCCTCGGAAACAGGGTGGCCTGCCAGCCGGTGAAGAGCTGGCCGTAGCGCTGCCAGTCGCCGGTGGTGATGGCGGCGAATTCACGGAATGATTCGCTGGAGGGGCTGGCGGCAAAGCTGGTGAGCTGGAGCGGGTCGGCGGCCAGGGCCAGGGTGGCGAGGAGTGATGCCAGCCACAGGATGACGACCGGAAGATACGGATATTTCATGATGTCTCCCCCCTGTGGGGACAAATAGCGAGCTGCCATGCCTATTTGCCCTGGTAGGCCCTGTCCCAGCCCCAGGCGTTGGCACCGGAGCCGCGCCTGAAGACGCGCTGCCGGTAAATGTCGGCGATCTTGTCCGCATCTCCGGCCATCAGGGCGCGGGTGGCGCACATGGCCGCACACAGCGGCACCTTGCCCTCGGCGATCCGGTTCTGACCGTAGAGGTTGCGCTCCTCCTCGCTGAAGGTCTTTTCCGGGCCGCCGGCGCAGAAGGTGCACTTGTCCATGGCCCCCCGGGCCCCGAAGACCCGGTCGCCGGGAAACTGGGGCGCCCCGAAGGGACAGGCCATGAAGCAGTAGCCGCAGCCGATGCAGGTCTTCTTGTTCACCAGCACGATGCCATCGTCGCGCTGGTAGATGGCGTCCACCGGGCAGACCGCGATACACGGCGCGTCGGCGCAGTGCATGCAGGCAACCGAGATCGATTTTTCTCCGGGTTTTCCCTCGTTGATGGTCACCACCCGCCGCCGGTTGATGCCCACCGGCACCTGGTTGCCTTCCTTGCAGGCCACCACGCAGCCGTTACAGTCGATGCAGCGTTCCACGTCGCAGAGAAATTTCACACGTGCCATGGTTCCCCCTCAGCCGTTATGCCTTGTTGACCCGGCACAGGCCGTCCTTGGTGGCCTGGATCTGGGTGATGATGTCATAGCCGTAGTTGGTGACGATATTGCCCGGCTCGCCTAAGGCATAGGGAACATGTCCCTCGGGATACTTCTCCTTAAGCGATGTGCCCATGAAGAACCCGGCAAAATGAAACGGCAGGAAGATGGTTTTTTCGTCCACCCGTTCGGTGAGCTTGGCCTTGACCCTGATCCTGCCGCCCTCGGGTGATTCGATCCAGATCATCTCGCCGTTGCGGATCCCCAGGTCGTTGGCCAGGCGCGGATTGATCTCGGCGTACATGTCCGGCTTGAGCTCGGCCAGGTACTTGTTGCTCCTGGTCTCGGCGCCGGCGCCCATGTGCTCGACCATGCGGCCGGTGGTGAGGACGTAGGGAAAGTTCTTGACCAGTTCCGGGTTCTGCTCTGATCTGAAGCGGGTGAAGACCCGGTAGTGGTTGGGTTTGTCCTCGTAGGTCGGGTACTTTGTGATCAGGTCCGGCCGCGGCGAGTGGAGCGGTTCCCGGTGGATGGGCACCTGGTCCGGGAAGTTCCAGACCACGCAGCGGGCCCGGGCATTGCCGAACGGCGCCATGCCGCGGCGGATGGCCTCCCTGATGGTCTTCTGGCTGAGATCGGTCTTCCAGTTGGTGCCCGGCACCACGTCCTTGAATTCGGGATAGCCGCCCATGACCTCGCTGCCCGGATTGGCCACGCCGTTCGCTGCCAGCTGGTTCTCGGTGCGGCCGCTCATGGAGTAGGTGTGCTCCAGGCCGAACCGGTTGCGGAAGGGCAGGCCGCCCTCGGCCACCGGCCTGGAGATATCGTAGAGGATCGGCGTGCCCGGGTGCTCCTCGGTCCAGCAGGGCCAGGGCAGGCCGAAGTACTCGCCGTCGCAGGGACCGCCCTTTGCCTGCAGGGTATCGATGTCAAAGGTGTGCCAGTTGGCCATCTGGCGCTTGATCCGTTCCGGGGTCTGGCCGTTGTAGCCGATGGTCAGCGAGCCCCGGCCCAGTTCGAGGGTGATATCCTCGGGCGTCTTTTTGATATTCTTGTAGAACGTGTCGGCAAAGCCCAGCCGCCTGACCAGTTCCTCCATGATCCGGTAGTCGTCGCGCGAGCCGTGGACCGGGTCCACCACCTTGTCGCGCCACTGGATCTGGCGTGAAGTGGAGGTGACGCTGCCTGCGGTCTCGTACTGGCTGGCCGAGGGCAGGAGGTAGATGTTGTCCTTGTCCGCGGCTGCGGCCAGCATGGTGGGGAAGGGATCGATGAGGACGATCAGCTCCAGCATGTCATAGGCCTTCTTCACCTTGTGGAACATGGAGTTGGAGTTGGATCCGCAGCCCCACTGGATGAGCGCCTTGATGGGGGTGTACTGCTCGATCTTGTCCTCCTGGATCACACCCTCGTACCAGCGGGCCAGGGTGAATCCCTTGCTGTTCATCCATTTCTTTGATTTGAAACGGGACAGGATCCACTCGTAGTCCACGTCCCAGACCCGGCACCAGTGTTTCCACGAGCCGTCCGCAAGTCCGTAGTAGGCGGGCAGGGAGTGGGAGAGGACGCACATGTCGGTGGCACCCTGGACATTGTCGTGGCCGCGGAAGATATTGGTGCCGCCACCGGACTTGCCCATGTTGCCCAGCACCAGTTGCAGGATGCAGAACGTGCGGGTGATGGAGGAGCCGATGTGATGCTGGGTGCCGCCCATGCACCAGGTCAGGCTGGTGGGCCGGTTGTCGGCCAGCAGCTTGGCGATACGCACCGTCTCCGCTGCCGGGATACCGGTGATCTCCTCCACCGCCTCGGGCGTGTAGTCCTTTGCCACCGCGGCCATCTCCGGGAATCCCGCCACCCGCGTCCGGATGAATTCCTTGTCCTGCCAGCCGTTTTCGATGATCACGTTGATCAGGCCCATCATAAAGGCGGCATCGGTCCCCGGTCGGATGCGGACATAGTCCGTAGCCTTGGCGGCCAGCTTGGTGAAGCGCGGATCCACCACGATGAGTGGTGCATTGTTCACTTCGCGCGCATGCAGGATGTGCTGCATGGCCACCGGATGCGCCTCGGCCGCGTTGGAACCGATGAAGATCATGCTGCGGGCGTGCCTGATATCGTTCAGGCTGTTGGTCATTGCCCCGTAACCCCATGTGTTGGCGACACCTGCCACCGTGGTGGAGTGTCAGATACGGGCCTGGTGGTCGATGTTGTTGGTCCCCCAGAAGGCGGCCAGCTTGCGCTGCAGGTAGGCCAGTTCGTTGGAGACCTTGGCCGAGCCGTTGATGTGCAGGGCGTCGGGACCGTCCTTTTCCCGGATCTCCAGCAGCTTTGCGCTCACCTCGTCCATGGCCTGGTCCCAGGAGATATTCTGCCAGCGGCCGTTCACCTTCTTCATGGGGCTGGTGAGCCGTTTTACCGAGGTCACCATGTCGATGGCGCCGGCACCCTTGCAGCAGTGGCCGCCCCTGGAGACGGGATGGTCCCGGGCCACCTCCTGGCGGACCCAGACCCCGTTCTGGACCTCGGCCTTGATGCCGCAGCCCACGGCACAGTAGGTGCAGATGGTCCGTACCTCCCTGGCGCCGGGATAGGCCTCTTTCAGGGCCTGGTTTTCAGCGGCCGTGGCCTTGCGGGTCATGCGCATGGTCATGGCGGCGCCGGAGAGGGCGGCCGTGGCCGCGGAGAGCTTGAGAAACGAGCGGCGGCCAAGCCGGGGGTTGAGGGTCTTCCTGGAAAGGGTGGTGGCCGATGGTTGGGTGGTGGCGATCTTTTTCCTGGTCATGGTCAGCCTCCGTAACAGTTCACTTTGAGCGCGCCGGTAATTGTTCAGCACTCCCTGAGGGATTGGTAATAGCACCTGAATTCTTCGGTATCCCGGAGGAGAATCTCATCATCGTGATGGTCGGGCGCCGGCGTTCCGGCCGCGGTGATCTCCGTGGTGCCGCTTTTTCTGCCGGTGGCTACAACACCGGCTGCGACAGCGGAACCGGCAAGAACCGATTTGAGAAATGTCCGTCTCGATCCATGGTCTTTTTTCATGGCATCTCCTCACGGTAAAAAGAATGAAAATTGATCACGCCGCCGCGGTCAGCAGCTCCTCCTCGATTTCCAGGTATCCGGCCAGAAGGTCGGCGCAGCAGGCATAGAACTCTGCCCGGGGCGAGTCGGCCAGGGCCCTGGCAAAATGCTCGCAGGCCGGTCCGAGAAAGTGGACCAGCAGCCGTTCCTGGGCCCTGCGGCTGGCCGGGGCCTTCTTCTCCTCTTCAATGAGGGTGATCATGGTATCCAGCATCACGCCGATGGCGTCCTCGCTCTCCTCCACCCCTTCCCGTCTGACGATGCCGTTCTCCATGAGGAAGGCCCGGTACCGTACCAGGGTGGGTCCGAAGTTTCTGCCGTCCAGGTACCAGGACGCGGTGGTCGGAACCCTCTGCTCACTGTAGGGGTCGATGAAAAGGGTATAGTACTCGTCACGGATCTCCCCGAGCTTGCCGGTGGCAAGGAACCGGTTCAGCTCAGTCACTGCCCTGTCCAGGCGGGGAGTGATCATGGTCCCGCCCATGGCCGAGAGGATGCCGCGCCAGCGGCTCAGGCTCTCGGCGTCGGGCTCGGCGAGGAAAAAGGATTTCAGCAGATCGAAAAATCTGATCCGGGTCCGGGCAATTTCCCGCTCGGCAGGCTCATTCATGGCCGGCTCCCTCGTAGATCCTGACCACCCGGCAGGTTTCGCAGTATTCGTAGAGTTCCTCGTCGGTCACCAGGTTGTGCGCCTGCAGGAGCCGGAGCACCCGGTCATGACTCTGCCTGGTGCCGAACATCCGGCCGCACTGCCGGCAGAGCATGGGCTCGGCCCGGGCCAGATCAACGGCCTGGGAGCGGTCCGGAACGATCTCCAGGCCCGGGTCCGGGACCAGGGCGTCTTCGGGACAGGTGGCACTGCACGCGCCGCACTGGACACAGAGGAGCGGCTGGTGCCGGAGAACGAACCGCTCCCGGTCAGCCTGCAGGCCACCGATCCTGCAATCGCCCAGGCAGGCCAGACAGAGGGTGCAGCGGTCGGGGGCGCAGCGGAGGGTGCCGAAGGCGGGGAACAGGCCATCCTCCAGGACCAGTGGCCTGCCGGTCGCGTCGACCATACGTTCCAGGAGTGCAGCCAGGGTCTTGCGGCGGCCGGATCGGTCGACATGGTCGGGCAGGTGTATCCCGGCGGGTGCCCTCTGTGCGAGCAGCCTTGGCAGTTCCCCAGCACGCACCTGCCGGACGGGCCGGTCAAGACCGGTCAGATGAGCGCAGATCCTGTTGGCCTGGTCGACCTGCTCCAGCAGGGGGGCAGAGCCGTTGTCCAGGAGCAGAACGCGGCCAAACCCGGCTGCCACCGTGGCAAGCAGGTGCATGAGGTGCAGGGCCGCAAGGCGCGGGAATTCCAGGAACAGGGTGTCGGCAAAACAATGGCCCTGGTGGTGCCACCAGAAATGGTGCAGATCCGCCTCGGCGGCCAGGACCAGGGTGGTGGCGGCACCCTGGGGGAGGGTGGCGAGAAGGTCGAGAAAACCGTGGTCGTCGAAGCGGTGATACTGCAGGGCGCCGGTGGGGCAGGCACCGACACAGAGAGCGCATTCGACACACTGGTCCTGATCGATGCGGATCCCGGCCCGGGTACGGATCACGGCTCCGTGGCGGCAGGCCGCCAGGCAGCGGTCACACCCCTTGCCGGTTCGGACACTGTACTGGCAGATCCGGTTGTCGCAGGTGATGACCTCCTCGATCCGGCAGGTAAAGATGGACGCAAAGAGCCGCTCGATCTGCCGTTCATGGTAGATGCGGTCTGTCTCGGGCCGTTCGTCGACGTTCACCCCGTCCAGGAGGAGCAGGGCCGGTATCTCCATGCGCTGCTGCCGCACTCCGTGCAGGTCGATGGCCTGGTGAGGGCAGGCCCTGACACAGAGGTTGCAGAAGTCGCAGCGTTCCAGGTCGAGGAACAGGGTGGGGGAGAGGCATTGGCGGGGACAGACCGGGCCGCAGGAGCCGCAGTAGGTACAGCGCTCCCTGTCCACCGGCACGCGTTCCAGGAAGTCCAGGCGCACCCCTCGGGTCGTCGGGGTGATGGTCAGTTCGGTGGCCGTGGTGAAGTCCGGATCGCTGCCGGCGACGAGCAGGGGATGGATGGTCAGGACGCCACCGTAGGTGTCGATGAAGTGGCGCAGGGCGCCGGCATCGGCCGCCAGTACACAGACCCTGTTGTCGGCTTCCCGGCTCGTGGAGCGGTAGCCGGTATTATGGTGGCGTTGCAGTTCTGCCAGGGCAAGGGCTGTGATCTGCTGTTCGTCGAGGCTGCCCAGATCACCGTTGATCTGCAGGGTGGGTGACAGGGGCAGGTCGGATCCGGGAGAGATGGCGGAAAAACCGCCGGCGAGCAGGACCTGGCCGCTCCCTGACGCCGGATGGGGTCGCCCCGGCTGCAGGCCCGTCTCCTGTCGCTCCAGCAACGGTTGTGAATTCTCGTCCAGGGTGAGCAGGTAATGGCGGAATGTGGAGACTGTCATCGCAAGTCCTGTGATTCGCCCGGAAACCGGAGAGACTGGAGCCGATGGCAGAGAAAAGGACCACCTTCAAGGTACCACATGGTCGGATACCCGATGCGGCTCGTGTATGCAGCCACCGTGTGTCGTAGAATATAGCAGGCAGAGAAAAAAACAAGGAAAAAAGGGTTGAAGAAAAGAGAATTGTCGGGTCATGTACCAGGTCATGGAAAACGTGGAAAAAAGTGGCCGGCCACCGATCATGGTCTCCCTGGCCCTGGCCAGGGACATGGTCCGCCGGCTCGTCCCTCTGGCCGGGGAGCGGATCGGTCTGGACAGGGCCCTGGGCCGGGTGACAGCAGATGATGTTGTTGCTGTCTGCGACTGTCCTTCCGTTGATTCGTCGCTCAAGGACGGGTATGCTGTGGTCTCTTCGGATCTGCGTCTGGCGGCCGCCGCTGCGCCGGTGCGTCTCGAGATCCTGGGGACCCTGACCGCGGGGCAGGATCCTGCCGGCTGCCGGGTCCGGCCCGGAACAACGGTCCGGATCATGACCGGGGCGGCGATCCCTGCCGGGGCGGACGCGGTACTGGCCTCGGAGTTCGCCTGCGAGGAAGGAGGATGGGTCCTTGCCCTGGCCGATGCCCATCCCGGCCGCAATATCCTTGGCAAGGGGACCGATGTGGGAGCGGGCTCGGTAGTGGTCAGGGCCGGAACCCGCCTTCATGCCGCCCACCTCGGCCTGCTCGCCGCCGCCGGTGTCCACGAGCTTAGCGTGCATTGTCTGCCACGGGTGGCCGTTGTCGCCACCGGCAGCGAGCTGGTGCCACCGGGCGAGGTCGTGGGACCGGGCCGGGTGGCGGCCTCCAACATGGTGACCCTGGCGGCCGGCCTGCGCCAGGCCGGGTTCCCGGTGCAGACCCGCATTGTCCGTGACAACCTGGAGGAAATGCACCGGAGCCTGGAACCGCTCCTTGCAGAGCATGACCTGCTGCTCACCTGTGGCGGTGTGCTGGATGGTGACAAGGATTACACCATGCGGGCCATGGCGGCCCTGGGCGTGGAACCATTCTTCAGCCGCGTCCGGGTGGGGCCTGGCAAGGGAACCTGCATGGGGAGAAAGGGCAAGACCGTGATCTTCAATCTGCCCGGCGGTCCGCCCTCCAACCATGTGGGTTTTCTTCTCCTTGCCCTGCCCGCGGCCCGACGGCTGGCAGGCGAACGCGACCCCTTCGCCTCCTCCCTGCGGGCGCCGTTGACCCGCCGGGTCCGGGGCCGGGCCGGCTGGACCCAGGTCGTGTACGGCCGCCTCAGGGCCGGAAGCCGGGGCTGCGAGGCGGAACCACGGACAGGAGAGGCCAGGCTGCAGCTCATGGCCGGGGCCGACTGTCTCATCGAACTGCCGGAAGAGGTGGAATGTCTCGAGGCCGGCGCAACGGGAACGATATGGAAAATCAGGTGACCCTGATGCAGAAGACGGTGGTCCTCACGCCGGAGGGCGCCACCCGCAGGCAGGAGTGCCTGGCCATCGAGGAGCCCTATACCGTGGCCCTCAATGACCGTGAGATCGGCACGTCCATGGTGCTGGCCACGGGGCTGGAGGAGTTCGGGGCCGGCTTTCTCTTCGGCCAGGGCTATATCACGGCGCCGGGCCAGGTGCGGGAGGTCCTGGTCTGCCCGGAAGGCAGGATCTCGGTGCATGCCGACGTGGAGGAGGAGATGGAACCAAGGGAGGTGATCATCACCTCCGGCTGCGGCGGGACCGGCCGCATATCCCGGGAGATGCTGGAAGGCGCCTTTGAACCCCTCCGGGAATGCACCATCACCTTTGCCGAGATCCGGCGCTTCATCCGCCAGGTTCTGCGGGCCTCCACCCTGGGCCTGGAGACCCACTGCGTGCACGGCTGCGGTTTCTGGGCCGACGGCAGGCTCCAGGCGCACTATGAGGATGTGGGCCGCCACAATGCCGTGGACAAGGTGATCGGCGCCATTCTCCTGGGCAGGTTCACACCCCGTGGCGCCATCTATACCACGGGCAGGCTGACCTCGGACATGGTCCTCAAGTGCGCCCGCATAGGTATCCCCATTGTCATGTCCCGCACCGCGCCGTCATCGCTGGGCCTGGCCATCGCCCGTCGGGCCGGTATCACCCTGGCCGCCTATGCCCGTCCCGAGCGGCTCAATGTCTTTCATGCGCCGGAACGGATCCTTTCCGCGGCTCATCGGCCGGGATCCTGACCGGACCGTTGTCCTGCATGGTGGCCAGGTGGGTGGGAAATGTCAGCTGGACCGAGGTGCCTACGCCGGGTGTGCTCCTGATCCGGATATCACCCCGGTGCTCGTGGATGATCTGGCGCACGTACGGCAGGCCGAGACCGGTGGCCCCCTCCTTGGTGCTGTAGAATGGCTCGAAGATGTGTTCCAGCACTTCGCCCGGGATACCCGGTCCGTCATCCTCGATGCGCACCATGGCACCGTCTTCGGTCTGGCTCACCCTGACCCTGATATGATTTTTTTCGCTGCAGGATTCGATGGCGTTGCGCAGGAGATGAAGAAGCGCCACCTTCAGGTACTGCTGGTTGCCGTGCAGGGGCAGGGGATTGGGGGAGGGGGTGAAGTGGAGGCTGATCTTTTTCTGTTCCGCCTCGTGGCGGACGATCTCCATGGCATCGTGGACCAGGGAGTTGAGCTCAATGGTGCTGAAGTGTTCCTTGAACTGCATCTGCAGGTCTTCAAATCCCTTGACCAGGTACTCGAGCTGCCGGACCTGGTCCAGCACCGCGTCCCGGACCTGCCGTTCATGTTCCGTGGGGCTCGAGTCGCGGTAGAGCCTTTTGAGCAGGCCGCCGATGATCATCACCGGGTTGCGGATACCGTGGGCCAGCTGCAGGGCCATCTCAGCCTTGGTCCGGTCCGAGACCACCGCCTCGATGTCCCGGTTCAGTTCCAGGAGCTGGCTGGAGGTCTTTTCGATCTTCAGCCGGTCCCGGGTCATCCGGTTCATGATGGTGAGGATGTCGCGGAAAAAGAGGGTGACCGCGAAGATGACCACAAAGGTGACGGAGTTGAGACCGCCGCTCACCGGAGCGATGCGGCGCCAGAGGGCGCCATGGCCGGAGAAGAGAAGCAGGTACTTGACCAGGTGGCCCAGGGCCCGGAAGAGACAGAAGATGAAGATGGCCGATATCAGCCAGAGCAGGTAGGTGTTGAGGGCGTTTTCCCGGTCCCGCCGGTAGAGCCTGAACACGAGCTGCATGCAGGCGGCCGAAAGGACCACCATGGCAATGGAGCCGGCGATGTCGAAGAACCAGAACGGGTAGAGGGAGATCTCCTGCATTGCTGCATCCTGTCTGAGGCGGGGACCGTATCGAATGGATAGGATATAATACGCCATGGACGGAAAAAGACAACGATCCTTTTCCGGTCAACCGGAAGAAAAAGATGTCCTGGCCGCCGAGCCCGGACGGCTTCGGCAGTGGATCGAGTACCTGGCCCTGGAGATCGGCCGCCGGCCGCAGCAGCGGCCGGATCTTCTCCGGAAGGTGGCCGACCGCCTGGCCGGGACCTTCACCGGTCAGGGTTTTGCGGTACACCTGCAGGAGGTGGCCGGCTTTTCTTCGCCCCTCTACAACGTGATCGCCTGCAGGCCCGGCCGGGATCCCCTGGACAGTGGCGGCAGGCTGCTGGTGGTCGGGGCCCACTATGACACGGTTTCGCAGTCTCCTGGTGCTGACGACAACGCCAGCGGCGTTGCCGGTCTCATGGAACTGGCCCGCCTGCTGGCCGCCGATATCCCCTCTTCCCTCCTCCTGGTCGCCTTCTGTCCCGAGGAACCACCCGCCTTCCGGACGCGGCGGATGGGCAGCCTGGTCCATGCCCGCAGCCTGAAAAGGCGGCGGGTCCGCCTCACCGGCATGGTCTGCCTGGAGATGATCGGTTATTTTGTCGATACGCCGGGCAGCCAGTTGTTTCCCATGGCCTTCATGAATCGGATCTATCCCGACAGGGGCAACTTCATCGCCCTGGTGGGCAATCTCCATGCCATTGCCTGGACAGGCCGGGTTCGCCATGCCTTTGCCGCCGGCACCGGTCTGCCCGTGGAGCGGCTCAACGGGCCTGCATTTCTCGTCCCCGGCATCGACTTCTCGGACCACTGGGCCTACAGCCGCTGCGGTTACCCTGCGTTGATGGTCACTGATACCGCCTTTTACCGAAATCCCCATTACCACCGGTATTCCGACCTGCCCTCCACCATCGACTACCGGCGGTGCGCCATGGTGGTGGATGGCCTGGTCAGCGTGGTGCGGAAGCTGGCCTGAGCCGGTTCACCGCGAGGAGACCTGCTCCTCGGGCGTGATCGGCGCGCTGGCCACCATGTGGCGCAGTCCGAGATAGATGAGCAACAGGGCCGGGACACAGAGCAGGTGGTCCATCCGGAACAGGCAGTAGAGATAATCGATCCCGGACCGCAGGACCAGGATCGACTGCAATCCCCCGGAGTCGGTGAGAAAGTGGGACGCGGGAATGGCGGCATCGATGATGTGGGCGATAAAGGCCCAGATATTCCAGAGAAACAGGAGCAGGGTGCCCCGGGACATGAGCCGCCAGCCTGGTTTGCGCGACAGCCTGGTGCTGCGCAGGACGCGGAGCGTAAATCCCAGCATGGCCAGGCCATAGAGGATGTGTCCTATCTCGTGGACATAGAGCCCCTCCGGCGCGCCATGTGCCTGGATGGCCAGGGCGGGTGTGGCATCGAAGAGGAGCAGCCAGGCCATGGCAGGTGCCAGTCTGGTGATGAGGGGGCGGCTGTGCCGGAACCGGTGTCTCTCCTGCATGGGGCGCTTCTCTTTCACTCCGGGATGATCCTCTGCTGCTGTCCGGTTTCACGGCAGGAATATCCGCCCATGGCCTCCACCGCCTTCCGGAACGGGCCCGAGACGACGATCCCGAGCAGGGCCCGGATCATGGGCAGGTCCAGGAACGGTGCCGGGATGATCAGGTCGTAGCGTTCCTCGGTAAGCGGCACGAAATCAAGCTCCAGGGCCCGGGCCGCCGCCAGGATGCCCAGCCCTGCGTCCGCCTTGCCCGAGAGCACGGCCACGGCCACGGCCATGTGGGTGTATTCCTCGGCCGAATAACCGTTTATACCCTCGGCGTCGATGTCGTTTTTCTCCAGCTCGTGGTCCAGCAGGACCCGGGTGCCGGAGCCGGCCTGGCGGTTGATGAAGGTGACGTCATCGCGCAGCAGGTCCTCGGTGGAGCGGATATTCTTCGGATTGCCCCGTGGCACCATGAATCCCTGCTGGCGATGCACCAGGGTGACGAGGGCGATGTCGCGGTCTCCCAGGTACTGCCGGATGTACGTTGTGTTGTAGGAACCGCTCTGCGGGTCGAGCAGATGGGAGCCGGCGATATGGGTCATGTTGTCGCGGATGGCCATGATGCCGCCCATCGATCCCACGTGGGTGGAGGCCAGCGGATAGGGCGGGTCGTGGCGCTTGAGGAAATCGTGCAGCAGGTCCAGGCAGAGGTCGTGGCTGCCGGTGCAGAGGATGGTCTTTTCGATCTCGGCCAGCGGCCGCAGCAGTTCCACCTCCACCCGGCTGGAACGGATCTCGCCCTCGGAGGAGCCCGGGATGCGGAGCATGGTGTTAGCCCTGGTCAGGGTGGTGATGGCGCCGGCCCCCTTCTTGAGAGGCAGGGTGACGAACTCGTTGCC
>Ga0256840_1000856_pt1 | contig 30293 bp, 24 predicted proteins | sample 355202metaG_FD_185969 | JGI IMG/M metagenome (GOLD analysis project Ga0256840, IMG submission 185969) | Hydrothermal vent microbial communities from Mid Atlantic Ridge, Atlantic Ocean - 355-202 | ecosystem: Environmental > Aquatic > Marine > Hydrothermal vents | place: Atlantic Ocean: Mid... | reverse complement strand
TTATTCTTAGATGTAACTCTGAGAGCGAAAAAGGCTTTGTTATGTAGTCATCACCACCAGTTAAAAAGCCCTGTTCTATATCTTTTTCACTATTGAGTGAGGTTAAAAATATTATGGGAGTATTGGAATTTTCCCTTATTCTTGTAGCGACCTCAAAACCATTTAAAAGAGGAAGCTTTACATCTAAAATAATCAAATCATAATTATCCTCATACGCCATATCAACCGCCTTTTGTCCATCAAAAGCAGAGCTACAATCAAAAGACTTAAGTTTTAAAAACTTAGATACTGTAGTGTTTAAGTCAACATCATCTTCAACTATCAATATACTTTTCATATCTCAAGTATAAGATAAATACTATTTATAATCCCTTACTTATATCTTATATTTACCTAAATTTTTACCCTTTGCATCTATAATGTGAACTGCACATGCCAAGCATGGGTCAAAGGAGTGTAGGACTCTTAAGACTTCAAGTGGTTTAGATGTATCTTCTATTTTTAAACCAAGGAGAGCTTCCTCATAGGCACCTCTCACTCCATCAAAATTTCTAGGAGTTGCATTCCATGTTGTTGGAGCAATCACTGAAAAATTTTCTATTTTTGCATCTTGAATTTTTATAAAATGGCTCAATGTACCACGAGGTACTTCAAGAAATGCTCTCCCTTTTGCCCTTTTTTTTAGAGAGTCAAAATCATATTTAGCCCAAGTTTCTGTATCATAATACTTTATATTTTGGATGAGTCGAGAAACAAGCTTGAAAATATACTCACAAATATATCCTGTCTCTATCGCTCTTGCTGCATCTCTTCCCACTGTAGTCGATAAGTCCATCAACTCTAAATCAGTATCTTTTAAAAACTCATCTACAAAAGATTTTATCAGAATATTCTCTTTTTTATAGCTTATGATAACTCTAGCTAGTGGACCAGTTTCCATAACCTTTCCAGCATATCTTGGAGCTTTTATCCATGAGTACTTATCATCATTTTTTGCAGTTTTTAGCGAACCATCCTCATTAAAATCAGTATACTCTATCTCGTTATCCAAAGAGTCACCCTTATACCAAGCACGATCTATCTCCTCAGTAATCTTATATTCCTCAAAATCAGCAATATTTTCAAAATCGTGATTATAAACTACACCATTGCAAAACAACTCTTTATCATCAAACGCATAACCACCCACTGATAAAAAATTACCATTTGCGCGACCAACTCCTGATTTTATATCATCCCTGTAAGCGATAGAGAGTAGTTTAGCGTCTGGTAAATAAGCACGATCGATAAACTCTTTCGCATTTTTAATAATAAATAGGTAGTCATTTAATCTTTGAGGATTCAGCATATCTGCTACGCTTGTTACCCCTCCTACAACTATACTTTGCGGATGTGGGGTTTTGCCACCAAAAATAGCAACAGCCTTGCTTATGGTTGTTTGAAACTTTAAAGCCTCCAAATAGTGAGAGATTATAACTAAGTTCTGCTCAGGAGTTAACTTATACTCACTATGCCCCCAGTAGCCATTTGAGAATGGTCCTAATTTTCCAGCTTTTACAAAATTTGAAAGTTTTTCTAAGACAGATTCATAATGAGAGTGTGAATTTCTAAAAGGTTTTTTATGATACTTATGAGCCTCTTTGGAAGTTGATTTTGGGTCTGCGTTGAGAGCTGATGTAATATCTACAAAATCTAAAGAGTGAAGATGATAAAAATGGACTACATGATCTTGAATAAAAAGTGCCATAGCCATTAGGTCTCTAATAATTTGTGCACTATTTGGTAACTCTAAGGAGTAAGCATCTTCAACAGAAGTAACTGCTGCTCGAAAATGTGAATTTGTGCAGACACCACAAATACGTCCAGCTAAAAGTCCTGCATCTCGAGGATCACGATTTTTTAAAATAATTTCTATGCCTCGAAAAAGCTGTCCACTTACATAGGCTTCTTGAACCACACCATCTGCATCAACTTCCACTTCAGCTCTTAGATGACCCTCTATTCTTGTAATAGGGTCTATTACAATTTTTTGAGTGCTCATTACTTTTTCTCCTCTTCATACTTTCTCTCATTTGCAAACTTATCGACAAAGCCCACCTCTGTACATCCCATACAACCATGACCAGCTTGAACCGGCCAACTTGTTCCACTGTTAAACTTTATGGTAGAACAATTTACATTTGCATAAGGTCCTTTACATCCCATTTCAAAAAGACAATAGCCTTTTTTCGCACCAGAGTCTCCCCACTCATGAACAAACTCACCAAGTTCGTAATGCCCCCTGCGTTCACAATTATCATGCACTCTCCCCTCATAAGCCCAAAGAGGTCGGTTAAGTTTATCTAATGCAGGTAACTCTTCAAACATAAGGTACGAGAGGAGGGTTCCGACAATATTTGTAGGGTTTGTAGGGCATCCTGGAAGGTTTATAATATCATCTCGATTGAGTGCTTGAGAGACACCAACTGCTCCGGTTGGATTTGGAGCGGCTGCAACTATTCCACCATCTAACGCACAGCTACCAACTGCTAAAACAAGTGCAGCATCTTTTGCACATTTTTGTAATAACTCTATCCCAGTTTCACCTTTTGGACCAATACGTAGGTATTTTCCATCCATTGCTAAGGGAATAGCCCCCTCTACTATAAGGATATACATCCCTTTCTCATTCTTGATAATATTTTCTAAAATTGACTCACTCTGATCTCCACTTGCACTCATTAGGAGTTCATGATAATCAAGAGATATATAATCAAAAATCAGCTCTTCTATAGCTGGATTTGTTGACTTTATGAAAGCTTCAGAGTTACCACTACAATCACTAAGCTCTAGCCATATTATTGGCACCTTGTTAAGGTTATACACAGCATCCTCTACAAGCTGTTCAAAATTTGGATGCAGTTTCATATCTGCTGTTACCATTGATATCCAACTATTTATCTCATGTTTAGCAATATCTAGGGATTTCATTGCGGAGTCAAGATTATCTGTTGTGAGTTTATTTCTAGGGTTTAGTGTGTTGAACTTATCTATGCGTTTTTGAACCTTAGCTATCTCTTTATCTCGTTTTATATCCTCAGTGCTTTTTCTAGGAATATTTTTGTCTATTAGCTCTTGAGATTTTTTAATAACATCTTCAACCATAAGCTTACATCTTCCACATACTCGACCAGCCTCACTGAAGTCTGCCAACTCCAAAAAGCTAGAGATTCCACTACTAGTTACTATATCTACTAAGTCTTGATGATAAACATGCTCACAACTACAGATAAGTCGCCCTCTCTCACCTATAAGTCTGTTTTGATACAGATAGTTTATATCTACTTCATTTTCACTCTGTATAAGGGTTTCAATATAGCCAATATCTACATTTGAATTTACTCCTATAAATCTTGTCAATCTATTATCATTTAAAAAATACTCATCAATTCTACTCTCTTTTTTAGAGCTAATGAGAACTTTTTCGTAACTATCAGTAAAAAATGCAGAGCTAACTTCAACTAAGTCAAACTCACCAACTTTTAACATATCTATGCTAATAGCAAGTTCAAATTTTTTTATATTAGTTTGCAATATATGAGAGATTGCTGCGTCAGCTTGAGCTGTACACTCTTTTACATGCCCTGCTACAAATCTAAACTCTTCTACCTCTGCACACTCACCAACAGCATAAATATTTTCATCCTCTGTCTGCATATAAAGATTTGTTAAAATTCCCTTCTTGCATGCTAGAGTATCTCTAAAAGATTCAATATTTGGTTTTATCCCCGTTGCAAAGATTAAAAAAGGTTTTTCTATCTGAAGTTTTTTTGTTTTTAGAGAGATGATTTCACTGTTTTTAACTATCTTATCAATTATTTCATCTTCATAAGAGATAGTGAGTTTTCCTTCTTTTTTATAACACTCTTCTATAGTTCGGATAGAGTCAATTGATAGCTCTTTAGTGTATAGATGATTTCCACGAAGAAGTAGAGTTATATTTGAGACATCGCGCATCCCATTTAGTGTCTCAAGAAGTTCTAAACCAATTGGACCACTTCCTACTATTACAATATTTCTGTTGCGTATACCCTCTTTTATCTGCCTTGAATCATCTGCACTTCTAAAAACTGTTGCATTTGAAATACCCTCTATGTTAAAAAGGGGGACAGGAAGAGAACCAGTTGCAATAATGAGTTTATCGTAACTGAACATCCTCGTATTAGAAAAAATTCGTCTATTTTTTTTATCTATTTTATCTATTTTTTGATTTAACTCTAGTTTTACGGTTGGGTCTAAATGTAAAGATAAGCCATCTGTAGTTGATGATGCATCTACTAAGCGACATAGATGTATTCTATCGTAGGGATGATACTTCTCCTCACTAATCAGTATAATTTCTAAGTGTGCATTCTGTTTTTTTAGATTATTTGCTAGGTATACCGCAGCTATTCCACCGCCAATTATTATAATTCTCATTGTGAAACCTTTTTTTAATATCTACAAGCATATGATACTAAAAATAGTAGACTTTTTGCCACCGTTTAGCTAAAATAATAGTCATGTCATTCCAAAATTTTAATAATTAAGTTGAGAAATTTGGATATATTTTTTTTATAACATAGTAAACTTTACACCCTATGCAGTACTCAAAGATAAACTCAAGTGATGCACAGGCTAAGAGGGTTATGGCGATAGGGTAGAGTGCCATAGTTAACTCAAGGTGGGCAAGAACAATTAAAACAAGACTAAAGAGTAAGCCAAACTGTGCAGCTAATCTTTTTGCAGCTGAATCTGTCAATTTTGTCTCTAGTTTAAATATTTTTTTGATAAATTTGGAGAGTTGATATATAAGACTATATGATTTGTTTGAGTAAATTCTGATATAAAAATCTACTGCTAAGATATAGAGTAATACAATGCTGTTTGTTGCAAAGAAAGAGAGAACTAAACAGCAGACAAAAAAAGCCCCTATTCGAGCTATAGTTGCATCTATCTGTTGAAATGACATAGGGCAAGATTGTGATGACATAGTTAAAATCCTTTATTAAATTCGATGCTAGGGTTAGCAAAAATATCTAAAATCTTCTTTAGTGTAAAATTTTGTTCTTTTTTTGTAATCTTTATACCAAGTGACTCAATTTTTTGTAACGTTATATCTATGTATCTATCCCATGCCAAGAGTAAGTTGTCACTCAGGGCAACCTCTACAGAAATTATATCTTCTGGGACTATACTTATAACAGTAGTCTCTCCCATTGCTTCCGTAAGTGAACATATTTGTAGCATTTCTGCTATTTCTACTTCATTGGCTGTTTTTTTTATGAGAGAACCATCTAAAAATTCATCAGTTGTTTTTACGGTTATATCCCCTGTCTTTTTGCTCTCATCAGATGCTGTATTAATTATTATAACTTCATCAAATTCTTGAAGAAGTGGCATAAGTTTAAATCCTAATGTTCCACCATCAACTATCTCTATTTTAGGAGAAAACTCATAATTTTCTTTAATATACTTTGCTCCATAGAGTCCTACGCCTTCATCTTTAAAAAAGGCATTACCAGATCCTATAAGTGCTACTTTTTTTTGCATAATTTTTTTCCTTTATCTGTACTTTTTCACTGCATAATATGCTTGACCTAGTGAAATTCCACCATCATTTACTGGTGTTTTACTCTGTATATAATATCTGCGTCCTAATTTTTTTAACTCTTTGGTGACCTGAGAGACTAAAACATTATTTTGAAATACTCCACCGCTTAATACAACCGGTATATTTGGATGCTCTTTAGATATTTCAATAATTATTTTGCTAATAGTAAAGATAAACTTTTTTGCTATTATCTCTTTATTGCTATCTTGAAGTATTTGACATATCATCATTTTATAATCAATAACACCATCTTTAAGGGAGTACTTATATGTTGCTTTTGTCTTAGACTTTTTACTTATAGTCTCAAGTATTGCTCCACTCTCACCCTCATACCCTAAATCATTCATATGTCCACTTAGTGCGTAAACACCATCAAAGAGCCTTCCTAAAGAAGAGCTTTTTGGAGAATTGATACTGCGTTTGAACATTTTATGTAAGAGTTTTACTTCATCAATTGAGTAGAACTTTAAAATTTCACACTCCATTGAGAGTATCTCCTCTAATGTAAAACACTCATACAGAAGTGATAGGGCAACTCTCTTTGGTTCTCGCACTGCTTTATCTCCGCCCAAAAGTGGAAGTTCTTTAAAATGATAGACTCTTGTGTAGTGATAAGCAGAGGCAACAAAAACTTCACCACCCCACAGTTTACCATCATCACCATAGCCTGTCCCATCAAAACAAAATGCTAAAACTTCTTCATCAAGAGAGTATTCTGCCATACAAGAGAGAGCATGCGCATAGTGGTGCTGTAGCTCAATTAGTTCAACTCCACTATGCTCTTGCACATACTGCTTAGCCCATTTAGTTGTCTCATATTTTGGATGCTTATCGCAAACTATAACATCAGGCTCAAAATTATAAACCCTCTTGAGTGTATCTAATGTTCTTGTATAATACTCAAATGCTTCTATAGAACTTAAATCACCAATATGTGGTGAGATAATCATATTATTACCTAATGCAAGGGTAATGGTTGATTTTTGATGTGCTCCAAGAGCAAGTATCTTCTTAGAGGTTTTCTCTTTGAGATAGAAGCTTTGCGGAGCGTAACCTCTTGCCATTCGTAGCATTATAGTTTCATATTTTGTGTTAAGCATTACACTATCATCACATGCATTGAGTATCTTTCTATCGTGTGTTAAGATTGCATCAATCATAAGTGGAATTTTTTTAAAAATCTCTAAGGCATTCCCTATTATAGGTTCATCACTTAGATTTGCACTTGTTGCAACAATGGGAGAGTTAAGTGTTCTAAGCAAAATTTCATGAAGTGGAGTATACGGTAAAAAAACTCCTATTTTATCGATATTTGGAGCTATTGAATCAGCTAAATCATGATTTCTTTTTTTACTAACTATGACTATTGGTCTCTCTTTTGAAAGGATAAGTTCTTGATCTTTTTTTGTTAAAGAGCAAACTTTTTTAATGTCAGTTATATTTTTGAACATAACTGCTAATGGTTTTGTAGGTCTATGCTTATTTCTTCTTAGTGTTGAAACTGCTTTTTCATTTGTAGCATCACATACGAGATGAAATCCTCCAATTCCTTTTACAGCTACACATAATCCTTGTTCAATATATTTTACTGTACTTAAAACAGCTTGTTTTTTATCAACTTTCCCATTAAATGTTTGAAATACTAATTCTGGACCACAATTATAACAGGATATAGGTTCTGCATGATAACGCCGATCAAGAGGGTTTTCATACTCCATTCGGCACTCTGTACACATGAAAAACTTTTTCATAGATGTTTTCTCTCTATCATAAGGTAAATTTTCTATAATTGTATAACGTGGTCCACAATTTGTACAGTTTATAAAGGGGTAATTATAGCGACGATTTTTGCTATTAGTTAGCTCTTGCAAACATTCCCTACAAGTGGAAATATCTGGACTTAGCATTGTAGAAATAGTTGACTCATTAGACTCAATAATTGAGAAATCTTTAAATCCAACTAATTCTTTTTGTTCCTCTTGTATAAAATCTATTCGACTAAGAGGTGGTTTAAGTAATTCTATATCTCTTTTAAAAGCTGTAATACTATTACGTTCACCCTCTATCTGTAAAATCACACCATCACCATCATTACCAACATAGCCTTTAAGCATGTACTTTGCTGCAAGTTGATAGATAAAAGGACGAAATCCAACACCTTGAACTATACCACTAATATGGTACTTAAAATTTAACTTAGAGATAAGCGCCTCCAACTACTTCATTTTCTTTTCCTATTGGGTAGTTGATATTCATATACGGTGGTGTCATCTTTAGGTTTCTTTGCATACGAGAAAAAAGTGACTGGTTTGCAAAGTGTGTCCCACAAAGTATAATCTCTGTCGCTTTTGTTTTCTCTTTAAGCTCACCTATAAGCTCACTAAAGTAGTCCCCAAAACTCTCAAAAATTGAGTAAGCTAAGATAGCTGTACTCACACCTGCTAGTTGATAAGAGATAATACTTGCAAGAAACGCAGTATGGTCAAAGCGATTGTCTTTTACATGCGTATCTATCTGTATACCACCTTTTCCTATAAACTTCATAGACTCTTTTGTTACACCTCTCATCGACTCATCACTAAGACCTAAGATGATTGCAACAGCTTCAAAGAGTTTTACATCATCTCTTGCTTGTAAACTAACTAGTTTCTCATAAATATTTGGCATAGTCTTTTCTAAGTTGATCACAAGTCTATCTGAACCATCTCGTAGTTCTTTAATATTTTCTAAGATATTTTTTGCATCAAAATTTTTAGGTGGTACAACTCGTAAAACATTTTTCGCATCATAGTATAAAAAAGATGGCTCCTCATCAAAGTAAGCACCTACACACTTTTTCTCAAAGAGATTGTTTTCTGCAATAACTGACATAAAAGATGCTTCTTCTTTAAGATAAACTGCTTGGTTTGTGTGATATGTATCTTTTGTACCCTCTATGACATTTGCTTTGTGCGCATCGATAGAATCATAAAGTTCCATCTTGTCAAAGAACATTCTTTCTCCTTGTTTAAATCCGATAAAGTTATCATTGATACTGACTACACTTCTCGGAGAGAGATTTTTTGATGGAAAAGAAACCCTCTCTCCTTCAGCTATAAACTGAACCTCCTTATTAAGAAAAAAACGCATATCTTTTTGGGGGTATATCTCTAAATCGTAATCCATTTTCATATCAGCTGGAGAGCTCTCATTTGCCTCTTCGTAAGCTATATACTCCAGTCCAAGTTTTTGTAACTCTGCTCCTAAAAGAATAGAAAAACCATCATCAGGGTACTTTACATACGCAGTGTTTGAGCCTTTTATACTTTTCAACTCTTCGTTTTTAAGCGTAACATCAAGTATAGGTCTCTCTATACTTAAAAGGGCATTAAATTCCTCTGTAATTAGGGAGAGGTTATCTGTAATTTTGCCAGCATTTATCATCATAAGTATAGAGTCGTCATGCGACATACTTGCTTTATAAAAGAGCTTATATCCCATAGTAGTTTTTATAAGTACTTTCTTTGAATCATTTATAGCTTTTGCTGTAACTTCAAACATTGTTCTAAAGCTACCTGCATCATTAGCATATCGTTCACTCGATTTATTAACAAGTCTTACAGGAACACCACAATCATGACAAGAGTTTATATGATGTTTCTCTTTAAGTCCAACTTCTCTTATCTCATTTTCACAACTACTACAAGGGGCAATAAACTTAAAAGAAGTGTTGATTCTCTCATATGGATATAAGGATAAAAAACTATGATTTGCACCACAGCAGGTACACGATGTAAATGGATAGTAGTACCTTCTTGATGTTACATCAAATATCTCTTTTTGACATGCTGGACAAAGCCCAATAGAAAGTGGGTACTCATTCTCAATCTCTGCTAAATTCTCAATAGTATCATCATTTTCATAACTCTTTGAACTTTTTAAAAATAAAGAAGCGGGAAGCTCTAGTGATATTGCTTCAAGACACTTTGTTAAATTTTCATGATCTGATGCAAATGCACAAACAAGAGAGTTGTCACCTTGTGATACTCTTGCTGGAACATTATATTTTCTAGAAATTGATGTAATGATATTTTTTAAATAATTTTGCTGAAAAGAAGTTTGTAGTTCTAAGATGAATGCCAAGTAATTATCCTCATATGATTTAATATATATAATTATACTTAAAATAAGTCAACCCCTCCCAATAATTCCATACCAAATTAGACAACAAGCCAATTTGCTCTATAATTAGGGACTTAAAAGCGAAAAAACCACACCTAAAACTTTCACCCAATGGGTGTAACTTTTTCAACTATAACGGTTGAATTATGACACAAACAATATTCAATTTCAAACTACAATCCACAAACGAGAAATTAGATGAGATTTTATGAATTTGGAGGTGTGGAGGAAGTTATGGAATGATTTGGGGTCAACAAAAACTGTTGACTTATTTTGATATTTTCTATAGAATGTTAAAAATTACAATAGGTAAACTTCATAATGATAAAAAAAGACGAGGTAATTCAAAAATTAAACTTAATAATATATCCAGGCTTTACAAAAAGTATCGTAGATTTCAATTTTATTAAAAACATAAATATTACTAACGAAACTATAGGTATAACACTAGAAATCCCTTCCGCATCTAACATGGTTAAATCTCAAATAGAAGAAGAAATATTAAAGAGGCTCTCATATGTTGGCAAGTATAAAATAAATACTATCATCATCCAACCTACTATGCTACCTGAGACTAGCTCTCATGGTAAAAATGTCTTACCAAATATTCAAAATTTCATAATGGTAAGTTCAGGAAAAGGTGGTGTTGGTAAGTCTACTACTACCATCAATTTAGCTATCGCCTTTGCTAAAAAAGGGAAAAGAGTTGGTGTTTTAGATGCTGATATTTACGGTCCAAACATCCCAAGAATGATGGGGATAGAAAATCAAGAACCAATTTTTCTAGGAAAAACTATCAAACCAATACAGGCTCATAATATCAAGGTTATGTCGATTGGTTCCTTAATTCAAAAAGGGGCCTCTTTACTCTGGAAAGGAGCTATGGTAACACAAGCCATAGAGCAGATGCTAGAAGATGTCCAATGGGGAGACTTAGATGTATTGCTTTTTGACATGCCCCCAGGCACAGGCGATGCTCAACTAACACTAGCGCAAAACCTACCCATTACTGCAGGAGTATGTGTAACTACACCTCAAAAAGTAGCACTAGATGACACAGTAAGAAGTATGGACATGATGAAGCAATTAAATATACCTATAGCAGGTATTGTAGAAAACATGAGTGGTTTCATTTGTCCTGAAAATGGAAAAGAATATGCTATATTTGGAAAAGGCACTACTCAACCTCTTGCAGATGCTTATGAAACAGAGATATTAGGTGAAATTCCAATAGAATTATCTATCAGAGAAGGGGGAGATAATGGACTACCTATAACCATTGTTGCTCCTAATTCTGAAGTTTCAATTAGATATCAACTTATTGCAGAAAGTTTATGGAAGAAATTGATAAACATAAATGAAAGTGGTGGAGTAAGCAATGAAGAGATACAACCTACTATATTTTAGGTTGTATCTTTGAAATTTTAAAATAGTTCTTAAGCTGGATGATATGTATCTGCATCTAAATTAAATAATTTAGTTCCTAGATAATATAAAGCCATACATAAACCGATACCTCCAAGAGATATCATCCATTCTGTCATAGATGGAACATAATGTATCCATGTTGGCGCTAGTTGGTATTCACTTGTTTTTAACATCTGTAATGGTTTAAGTTGTGTATCATGAATCAGATTGTATCGCATAAATGCTATACCTATCATTCCAGACAAAGATGTATAAAAAATAGCTACATGAGATCTTCCAATGTCTTTTAACAATACAAAAAGTGGCAAAGCTATGACCAAAATTACTTCTGCCCAAAATGTCCATGAACTTAAGATATGTATAGCTACATCAGCTCTATCAGGTACACCACCATAGATATCTGTTAAAAATTTCCATGTCATAAAAAATGCCAAGAAAAGGAGTAAGAAAAGTTGAATTTTCCCTAAACTTGTTAACATTGTTTTCACACTTTGCGGAAACTTTAATTTGTATCTAAAACCCATAAATATAAATGCTATAAAAACACCTGTAATAAAAGCTGTCAATATGAAATACATTGGAAAATAAACACCATTTGATATTGGCCTAGCATTTAAAAAACCAAAAACTGCACCTAAGTTAGAGTGAGCAGCAAGACCAATAGCTAAACCGGGTAAACCAAAGTATCTTGCAAGTTTCATATTCCCTTTAAGTAAAAAAACAAACTCTATAATCATAAATGTAAGATAAAGACCATAAAGCGTCCCCATCCACCAAATTGCAGAAGTCAATCCAGGTGTTAAAACATTATATACTACCATAGTTATAGGATGTCCAATCTCAAATATGATGACAGCAAACCCTGATACAATAGTAACGATAGAACCAAAAATAGCCCTTTTTGAGATAAGTTCATAATCTTTAAAACCGAAAACATCTCCAAGTGATCCAATGATACAAAGACCAGTAGAGGAGACTACAAAAAATATATATGCTGCAAGCAATAATCCCCATGGATGTTCTCTTGTAACATTGTAGGCATGATGTCCATCCATTAAATATATAGCTACACCAGTAGCAAACATTCCTAAAAGAGAAATAGTTAAAAATGCTAAAAATATATTAGCAGGACTCTTCTCAAAACCTAAAAGATCCTTTAGTCCAACTTTATTTACTGGAATAGATGTAACAAATTCTTTCATACTCATTTTAAACTCCTTAAGTTAGGTAATATAGTTTTGGTTTAGTACCAAGATGTGATTTGAGGGTATAATGATCTCTTGCTCTAAGTAATATACTTATCTCACTATCTGGATCATCTAAGTCTCCAAATGTTCTTACTTTTGTTGGACATGTATTTTGGCATGCCGTTGTCACTTCACCACGAGATAACCTTGTATCTGAACAAAAATTACATTTATCTACTGTCATTGTTCTGTCATCTACATATCTTGCATCATAAGGGCAAGCATTCATACAATATGTACACAAAATACATTGCTCAACATTTACACGAACAACACCATTTTCATCATAATATGTTGCATTAGTAGGACATACTTCTTGACAAGGAGCATCATCACAATGCTGACACTGACTTGGTACAAAACCACTACTTGCTATACTCAAGAGAGGAAATTCACCTTCAACTTCTTTTACTCCAACCCATATTCTGTGTTTATCTGCACCAAGTAAAATTCCATTTTCTTCTTTACAAGCACTTTCACAGGCCTTACAGTTTATACAATTTTTATAATCTAACGCCATTCCATATCTAGCCATCTTTTACACCTTTCTTATATCAACTACAGTTTCATGCATAGCTGCGCTACCAAATACAGGCTCAATAATATCTTCAATAATCATATTATCTGCTGCACCAATACCATTTGCAAGTGTCAACCCATCCGAAGTGACACCAAATCCATGAACAAAAAATAAAGTGTCAGGACCTATTTTTTCTGTTGGATATGCTTTAATAGAAATTTTGCCTATCTTACTTTTAATCTCTATCATATCACCAAATTCAATACCACGGTTTTTTGCTTCACGTTTATTTATCCATACATAATTTTCATTCATCAGGTCTAATAGTAAAGCATTATTTGCTGTACCTGTTTGTGTAAACTGAGCATGTCTCCCTGTTATAAATTTAAATTTACCCTTAGGAGTAGGGGTATATTGATCATCTTTCCATGTTGGCATAGTGCTAACACCTTTTTTAGCAAGGTTTGGAAGTATACATTCAACTTTACCAGATGAAGTTTTAAATTCTTTTTTAAGAACAGCTATCTCTTTTTCATCTACACAAGTATCATGAAAAACATCTGATTTAAACTCACCTTCAACTACAGAATAAAACCTTTCTCTTTTTGGGTACCATTCAAACTCATTTATAGATTTCATTTTCCAAAATTTTTCCATATTTGGATAATAAACACCCTCTTTCAATAATGTTTTATACGCTTCTTCTCCATGTTTAGAAACTACCATTTCCTTATTTAATTCTTCTTGAGAATGAGTGAAAGCATCAGATAGGTCAAATCCATAATCTTCAAACAACTCTTCATTGCTAGCTTCATCTTCTTCAACTAGTATACGAACCTCTTCATCATGTTTTTTAGTTACGTCAAGAAGTGGTAAGGTTAATTTTTTAGCTAATCCGCGTATAATTTCTATAAGAGGTTTTGTTTCATACATAGGATCAATAACTTTTTGCCTCAATGCTATTGATGGTTGAGATCCACCAAAAGACGTTACCGGGTCTTCTCTCTCTAAATATGTACATTCTGGCAGTATGACATCTGCCATCATTGCTGTGTCACTAGGCATAGTATCAATTACAACTACTATATCCATTTTTTCAAACATTTCTCTTGTTTTTGTAATATTTGGTACACTTAACATAGGGTTTTGCTTATAAACGAACATACCTCTGACTGGGTATGGGGATTTGCCTTCGAGTATAGTATTTCTCCATCCTATCCATGTACCATTCCCACCAACAATTGCTGCGGCTTTTTTATCAATTCTAAGTTCTCTATTATCATAGAGAGGTACATTTATTTTATGTTTACCTAGTGGAATTTTTTTCCCAAACACTATTCCACCCTCTACATCTATTCCTCCACCCAATGCTGAAAAGATTGCTTGTGCACGACGAAGTTGAAAATCTTGTTTACTCCATGCTGTTCTTCTTCCTTGATAATATATAGCCCGTGGAGCATGTTCCATAAAGTCTCTCGCAATATCTCTAATGTCGCCAGCTCTTATTCCAGTAAGTTTTTCCGCCCATTCTGGAGTATAATTTGAAGATATTATATGGTCACGATACTCTTCAAACCCATTAAAGTTTAATTCTATAAATTTTTTATTATAAAGCTTTTCAGAGAGGACTACATAGGTTAAAGCTAAAACGAAGGCTAAGTCAGTTCCAACCTGTATAGGTAACCATTTATCTGCATGAGCAGCAGTATTTGTAAATCTAGGATCAATTACTATAAGTTTTGCACCCCTACCTTTCGTTCTTTTAAATAGATCCATAGTATCAGGAGTTATGATAGCTTCAGCTCTATTTGCTCCAGCCATAATAATATAATTTGCATTTTCCAAGTCTGCTTGTCCATAACCACCTATGGTAAGTGCATACCCTGAAACAGTAGTTTGCAAACAAATTGATGCATGATTTATGAAGTTTGTAGAACCGAATTTTTTCGACATAAAAGTTGAAAAAGTATGTTCAGCCATACCTTCACCAGCACAATACCCTATAGTAGAACGATTATCTTTTTCTTCATCTAAGATTGTCTTAAGACCCTTAAATTTATCTGTTCCATTTAAAATAGTTTCATAAGCTTCATCCCAAGTCACACGCTTATATTTGCCATCACCTTTGTTTCCTATTCTAACTAATGGATACTTGAGCCTATCTGGATCATATAAAGCATTTATACCTGCATTCCCTCTGGGACACAACATATTTTTAGACTTTGGAAACATTGGATTTGGATCAAGTTTACTTACAACACCATCTTCTACTCTTGCGATTGCGGCACATTTATTAACACACATTTCGCATAAAGTAGGAACTAAAACAGCATTTGTATTAGTTGTTTTTGTTGTAAAAGTTAACTTTTGTTTTTTACTTTTGTACTCACTGCTAGCAAAAACATTACTTGCTGCCACACCACCAACTACACTTAAAGCTATACTTCCTTGAAGAAATTTTCTTCTTGAAATTTCTACATTCATACTTTTCACCTCCATTTAATATTAATTATATTTATAAATATAATTTTTCTTACTTATAATTGTACATCTATATAAATGAAGAAAAACTTAAATTATTAATATTTTATTAATTTATTAATTTAATTATTATTTTTAATAATAATAAATACTATCTAAGTGAATTAACTATCGATAAAGATAATTCATTAGCATATTTTTGAATCCCTTCGTCTAAAATATCTTCTCCATTTAAAAATGTTATACCTCCTAATATTCCTGTAATACATGAAAATGAAACATAAAAATCTTTTTGGGAAAATTCATTTGTTTTAATTCCGTCATTTATAAGTACTTCAATCTCATCTATAAATACTTTAGCGAGTTTAAAACCACTATCACCATCTTCAGAGAACATCTCTCTATTGGCTAAATACACCTTAAAAAAATAATCTATCATTTGTGGATTTTGATCTAAAAAATTCAAATAACTAACGACAAACAAATGTATTTTTTCTTTTGAACTTACATGTGTTTTATTTATGCTACTTAACTCTTGAGCTAATTTTTTAGTAACAAAAGTAATAGATGCTTTAGCAAGAGAATTTTTTGATGGAAAAAAATTATAAAAATGACCTACACTTATGTTTATACTCTTAGCAATTTGGGCTACAGTGGTACAGTAAAAGCCTTTTTTTGAAAACATATCCAAAGCTGATTCAATTATCTGAGACTCTCTTTCTTTCTTAAGCATCAAACTTTCCTTTATTTAAATATTGTATCACCATCTACAATTAATTCATTATGTATATAAATCTTATGATTTATACTACTATCTTTGCAAAGTCTTGAAAATAATTTCTTATTTTGTAACATTGATCCAGATATAGAAATAGCTTCTACCCCCATACTCTCTTTTAAAACATCAAATTCATGAGAAATAAATTCAACAAAACTTTCCATAATTCCATACGATAAGGTTAAATCATCAATTCCTGCTAGTTTAAAGCTCATAGCACTTCTAATAACTTTTAATGGATCTAGTTCTGTTCTTGAATCTTTTTGAATAAGCTTATAGTCAATTCTAGGACCTTTTTTACCTAAAAATTTTATATTATTGTCTTCTAGTTCTTGAGCTGCTTCTTGTAGATTTTTAGTTTTTGTAAGACCTAAAATAATTGCACATACACCCCATAATTCATAAATACTAAACGAAGAATTATCCCATGAAATAGTATTTATTTTTTCAACATGTTGTACGAATTTTTTATTATAATTTTCTAAAAGCTTCTTTGTTGTTTCATCAGTTTGAGCTATCTCATCAAGTATACTTTTTATAGAATCATATTTGAACTTAAAATCAATATAATTTATAAATCCGTATTTCTTTCCATAAACAAGAATCGATGTTCGATGCTCTTTACTAACATATAATGATGCAAAATTATTAAAATCTAGTTTATGTTCATGTACAACAGACAACAAAGCCCCATGAGAAGGGACTATCTCTTCTCTTAACAGAGGAAATTCTGGTAAGCCTTTTTTTCCTCTTATTATCGCTTTATGAGTTTTACTTATAACCATTTCTATAGGTTCTATCTCATTTTGAAAGCTTACTACTTTAAAAATTTCATCAGCAGAAATATTCTCTTTAGTAATGAAAATAATATTTTCATCTAAGTAATTCAGCTCATGCATCAAAAAATAAAGCACAAAATCATCAGCCAACTTACATCTAAAGAGATCTTTTTCAACACTTTCATAATCTAATGCAAATTTCAACTCTGTTTTCAAACGAATAAAAGGCTTTTCAAATGATGCTATTGCCTGAAGTTCCTCTTCTGTAGCAACCATATACTTACTTAATGTGGCATAATCATAGGAAATTAAATCACATTTTATATCATTACATATTTTGGATGGTAACCCTACTGTATAATTTCCATAAAAGGTGTTTATGTTAACTAACGCACCTGTTTTAATCTTTCGAGCAATCTCTTGAAAATATTTTTTGTAATTTTTTTCTTCGCCTTCAATACTATATCCACATATATCACATGATTTATATATATTATAATAATCTTTACTACCTTTGTTATTAACATCATCTAAACAATCTAAACAAAAAGGTAACTTTAGTTTCTCTATTCTAGATATATCTAAACCATCTTCTTCTGGAATTGATTGAACCATAGATGCTTTAGTATCATATAAAAAAATAGAATTAGGCAAACTACTTGTAAACTCATTTGAAAAAGATTCTAGCTCTTCGCTACTATCTGCTTCTACATAGCATTTAAGTATAAAATTATCGCGTATAATTTTCCCAATCAAAGAACATTTATCTAAGGTTTTTAAAAATATCTTTTCATATACTGTAGATGATGAACGATAATCAATCCTATACTCTAGTATCATGCTTAAAATCCTTCTAAATAAGTTGTTGAAGAAACATCAGTAATAAGTAAATCTTTTTTTATTTTTACTTCAATAGCAAAATTTTTAATGATATCTATAACTGTTTTTTCCATAGTTTTTGCTGCTATAACAACCTCATCTGTCATACTAAAAGTTGAATTTTCCCCTATTACATAGGGAACAACTCCCACTATTTTCACAGGTGGTAAATCACCCATCATTTCTATCATCATAAGTGTTTGTAACATCTCCACTTCATGAGCACTACCATTCCATGTAATATAGTCCGGAACTTTATTAAAATCAAATGAATATACATCGCCGATATTTGCATTATCAACATCAACACAATCAATCAGAATAACACTGTCATAGTCTGTTATTATTGGTATAAGTCTTGTTGCTAATGTTCCACCATCAACAACATCAACTTCATGTTCATTTGAAATAAACTCATACTTTTTAGTGATTAAATTTGCCATATGAGCACCGACGCCCTCATCACCAAATAAAACATTACCAATACCTAAAATTAAAATTTTTATAGGAGATCCTTTATTTAGTGCTTTTTATGCCATTTCATACCAGAGAATATTGCATCCATAGCACCTTCTTTTCCAAATACAGCATTAAATATCGCCATATACACATGTGCTACTATAAATAAAATCACACCCCACATTGTTATATGATGGATAGTTCTAACATTTGAAAGTCCACCCATTAACACTTCAAAGAAACGCATTGGTTCATATATTGCAGCCCCGATACCTTCATGATAAACATGAGCATATAAAACTAGTCCAGTAATTATTAAAATAAACATCATTAAATAAAAACCAATATATGCTACAAATTGTAATGGGTTATATACTCCACTTAACTTTGGATGCTTTGTCAGCAGAGCATAATATCCAATTTGAGATAGCCAAACTGTTGGTTTAATCATATCCTTTATAGCTGCTCTTTCCATAGAATGCTTTCTTCCAAATAGAAAAAGGTAACTTTTTAATATAACTACACTTATTAAAATAAATCCAAATATCTCATGCCAACTTCTAAAAAGAGCATACATAAAGTTTGTAGGTTCTGGGTCAGAGATAGGTGTTACAAATGGTCCAGCAATATAAAATCCTGTTACTGTCAACACTACAATAGAAATTGCTCTAACCCAATGTTGCCATCTATATAGAGCAGAAAATTCCATCTCTTGCTCTATATCACACTCGCAGTCTTTTTCTTTATTTTTGTGTATTTTTTTTTCAATTACAGCTTCCATAGGTAACCTCCTTATACGTTACAAACGCCACCATATAGTGGATCTACTTTGTATTCACTTAACTTATTTCCCTTTGTATCCATTACATGTACTGCACATGCTATACAAGGATCATAAGAGTGAATAATTCTAATTATCTCCAACGGTTGTGATAAATCTTTAATTTTAAGTCCAACTAAATCAGCTTCATAAGGGCCCTTTACTCCATTTGCATCAATAGGAGAAGCATTCCATGTTGATGGAACTGTAGCTTGATAATTTTCACATACACCATTTTTAATGCGAATCCAATGAATAAGCATTCCACGAGGAGCTTCCCCTATACCACGACCTTTATACTCTTTATTTTTGTCTATAATATATTGTGCACAAGTCTCTTCATCAACCTTGATATTTTCTATAAGATTATAAAATGCTTCCATGCCATACTTAGCAATTAACTTAGCTTGAATAGCACGAGCAGCTGTACGACCAAGTGTTGTAAATAGTGCTGATACAGGCAGTCCTGTTTCTTTCAAAAAACTATCTACAGCTTCTTTCACTCTTTTGTTGCCACTTGCATAATTTACAAGAATAGAGGCTAATGGACCTACTTCCATAGGTTTAGAATCATATCTTGGAGATTTAATCCAACTATATTTTCCTTTTGGATCAATATTTTCAGAATGAATCATTTTCCCATCAGGTCCAACACTTTGCCCTTTTACAAATCCTGTATAATTTGGTACAGTTGTTCCATCATAAGGGTGTTGAGCTTCATCATCTGCATACCACGCATGAGTAGCTTCTTCAGTAATTAGATCTTCATCTATTTCAAATACTTTTGATATATCAGCATCTAAGATATACCCATTAGAGTCAAATAGATATTCATCTCTGCCTATCATAAGCTCCTGTACGCCCATGAAGTTTTTAACACCTATTGGTTTTGTAACTGACGGTTCATCTTTATACATCTCCGCAGCCATTTTAATATCTGAATAATAGGCATTATCAACAAAGTCTGCAAGTTTTTTAAAGTTCTCCATATACTCTGACATTCTTGTTGGATCAAGAATATCCATTACACAGCTCACTCCTCCAACAACCAAAGATTGAGGATGTGGATTTTTACCACCAAAAATAGCCATCATTTTTGCCGCTATTCTTTGAATCTCCAAAGCTTTAAGGTAATGAGAGAGTGCTATTAAGTTCTGTTCAGGTGTTAATCTATACGTACCATGACCCCAATATGCATTGGCAAATGGCCCCATTCCTTGTGGATGTTTAGCAAATTTTGCAATAGTCTCTTGTGTCTTTATTAAATCAGCTTCTCCGGCTGCTATAGGAGAATCACTATATTTAAAGGCAAGTTTTGCAGCCTTAGCTGGATTTGCTTCTAATGCGCTTGTAATGTCAACCCAATCAACACCATGTAGATGGTAAAAATGAACAACATGATCATGAATAAATAAAGCTACATTCATTAATGTACGAACAAGTTCTGCATTTAATGGTATTTTAATGCCTAGAGCATCTTCCACTGCCATTGTACTTTTTAAATAATGAGAATATGTACAAACACCACAAATCCTTTGCATTAGTATTGCTACATTTCTTGGATCTCTATCTTTAGCGATTACTTCAAGTCCACGCCACAATGTTGAAGAAACAAATGCATCTTCAACAACTCCATCATCATTAACAATAACTTCTGCTCTGAGATGCCCTTCAATTCTTGTAATTGGATCTACTACTATTCTTTTTGACATAAATTCTCCTTTATTCTTTTGGTGGTTTTATTGCTGATAGTGTTGCATGTGCTGCTAATCCAACACCGGTAGCCACAAGCAAACCAAGCCCAACTTTATCTGCTGTTGCATCTGCACCTAAACCACTAAATGTTGTATTATATAGTTTGTCTTTTAGTGGTTCATTTACAGTACCCATAGTATCCCAAAAATTTGGCTCACTACAACCAATACAACCAAACCCAGCTTGAACTGGCCATGAGGTGTCTTCATTAAATTTATTTTTTGAACAATTATTGAATGTATATGGACCCTTACAACCTACTTTATATAAACAGTATCCATCTTTTGCACCCTCATCCCCAAAATTTTCTACAAATTCACCAGCATCAAAATGACCTCTTCTCTCGCAAAGGTCATGGATTCTAAGTCTATATGCCCATTTTGGTCTATTGTATGCATCTAAAGCTGGTAATGACCCATAAAGTAAATAATACATCAAAGTACCGACAATATTTTTTTCACTTGGAGGGCAGCCAGGCACATTGATAACTGTTTTGTGAGTTACTTCACTCAGTGCTACTGCTCCCGTAGGATTTGGAATAGCAGCTTGAACACCACCAAAAGCAGAACATGTACCTATAGCGAAGATAGCTGCCGCATTTTCGCTTGCTTCTTTTGCAATGTCTAAACCTTTTTTAGCATGCCCACCTATAGTTAAAAAAGATCCATTATTAGCTGTTGGTATTCCTCCCTCAACCATTAAAATATATTGACCCTTATATTTATGCATAGCATGTTCTATATTTTCTTCTGCCTGCCAACCAGCAGCTGCCATTAACGTTTCGTGATACTCTAATGAGATATAGTCAAATATCAAACTATCTATAGTAGGGTGTGCAGAACGAAGAAGTGCTTCACTACAACCTGTACATTCTGCCATATGTAACCATATAATTGGTAATCTATCTACTACTTTTATAGCATCAGCCATTAATGGTGTAAAATTTGAAGGAAGTGCAAGCATTGCTGTGATTGCTCCTGCCCATTTCATAAAGTCTCGTCTAGAAAAACCTTTCTCTATTAACATCTTTTCTGCAGATGTATTTTCCTTAAGAGCTGGTAGCTTTTCTAAACTTTTTATTCTATTTTCAAACTCATTATAAAGTTTGTCAAATGATATATCAACCTGGTTATTCATTATTTCTCCTTAAATACTTAATGAATGCATATTCATTCACTATAATATGCTACGTTACCTTAAATTAATCTAAGATGAGAAGAAATATCTAATTATTTAGCCAATAATAAATTAATAGTTACATAATTTTATTATATTTATAAAAATCACTAATATATATAGGCTAATAATTTTAACTTATTGTATATTTATGCGAGGATAGGAAAGCTTAGGATGAAGCAAGGAAGAGAAATCTTCCTTTACTTTGTAAATGTAGAAGTGAGTGTTATTCTTTGTCTTATTCTATATTTTTATTGCCGTCTTTGTCAATTTTCATAAACTTAGAACCGCCTACAACTATGGCAATATCACCCTCTTGCCAAAAAATTGTTCTCCAAATTTGATAATATATGTGGAATACTACCCATACTATAATTATCCACATACTCATGTGGTGAACTATCCTTACATCCATAATGTTTCCACCCGTTGCTGTTGTACCAACTAACCATGATGAAAATGGAATTGTCCAATCTGTTACAAGGTGCAACATCCAAGGCCACCAAGCACCGATAGAACTATCTCCAGAAGCCAAAGCATGTACATACATCTGAAGTCCAGTAAAGAGCATCCAGGCTAAAAGTATATGAAATATAATAAAGTAAACAGAATTAAAACTATCACTATGAGAAGAATCAAATTTTTTTCTTCTATTTAGTGTTAAAAGATTTAAAGTTACTTCTCCAAACTCTATAATATTCTTTTTAGTAGGTAATATTTTCAAATAATGCTTTTCAAATCTAGAAAAGAAAAATAAGTATGAAACAATTATAGCAGTAACATCAAAAATAATCGCAACTATCAAGTGTCCCCAACGGTTCCATGCCATTACATACTTATCTACAGCATCGTCAGCTATAAATGATTGATAATATGGGTCTGCAATATATAAGCCTGTTGCTATAGCAACAACCATAGCAACAACATTAACCCAATGAATAAGACGCATTGTAAATGTCATGCGTCTTACCCTTACTCTCTTCGTTCCTAGTTTATCGTCATATTCAATCTCAGTATTATTCATACTAAACTCCTTAGATGCTACACTGAGTATCTATTTTATAAACACCAAGCTCTTTACCCTTAGTATCGACCACATGTACAGCACAAGCGATACAAGGGTCAAAACTATGAATAGTTCTAATAATCTCTAAAGGTTGCTCTGCATCAGCTACTTTTGTACCTATGAGAGCAGCTTCATAAGCACCTAAGCGTCCTTTATAATCTCTAGGAGCCGCATTCCATGTTGATGGAACAACTGCTTGATAATTAGAGATTTTACCATCTTCTATTTTTACCCAGTGACCAAGACCACCACGAGGAGCTTCTGCAAGACCAGCCCCTTTAGATTTTTTACTTACCTTGTCAAAATCAAAGTCTGTCCAAGTGCTCAAGTCTCCACTTGCTGCATTCGCAGCTAACTCATCAACCCATTTCATCATCTCATCACCCATAAGCTCTGTTTCAATTGCACGAGCTGCTGTACGGCCAACTGTACTAAAGAGAACAGTTGTAGGGAGATTTCCGCGTTTAAGAAAGTTAGTCACATACTTAGTAATAAGTTCATGACCACTTGCTACACCAACAACCATACGAGCTAGTGGTCCAACTTCCATTCTCTCATCATCATAGATTGGAGATTTAATCCAAGAGTACTTCTCATCAGTTTTAAGATAACTCATACCATCAGCTTTTTTCTCTAAACCAGTATATTTAGGGTTTGTTGTTCCTTCGTATGGATGTTCAGGAGCACCTGTTCCCTCATACCAAGAGTGAGTAACATCCTCTTTAACTTTTTCTGGATTAAACTCATGTACTTTGCTTAAATCACCATTCATCACTATACCAGAAGGGAAAAGAAGAGCAGATTTATAAAAACCTGTATCATCTAACCTGAAATCACCATAGGACATAAAATTAAGAAGACCTCCACCAGTTCCACCGACACCTTTTCCAGTAGTATGTTTAGTAAATGTAGCATCAGCATCAGTTGCCTCATCTGCATACATAGTTCCAGCCATGTAAACAGTTGGAAGATAAGCTTGCTTGATAAACTTGTTAGCATCTTTTAAAAGAGACTTAAAAAGTGCAATACGAGCAGGGTTTTGGATATCTTGCACACATGTTACACCACCAACTACTATTGATTGTGGGTGTGGATTTTTACCACCAAATATAGCCTGCATTTTTGCCATATCTCTTTGAATATCAAGAGCCTTAAGATACTGAGCAACACCTATAAGGTTTTGTTCTGGAGTTAGTTTATAGTGCTTATTTCCCCAGTAACCATTTCCAAAGATACCAAGGCGACCCTGTTTTACAAACTTAGCAACTCTGCCTTGAATCTCTTTGTATTGACCAGCACCTTCAATATAAGGATTAGTTCCAGCAACTTTTGCCCATTTTACCGCTTCATCTGAAGTTTTTTTTGGGTCTGCTGATAGTGCTGAAACCACATCAACAAAGTCAAGAGCATGAAGATGATAAAAGTGAACTAGGTGATCGTGTAGGTATAATGCACCTTGAATAAGGTTACGCACTAAACGAGCATTTTTAGGGATAGTTACACTAAATGCATCTTCAACAGCCTCTATAGAGCGTTGATAGTGCGTACCTGTACAAACACCACAAATTCTCATAGCTAAAAGACCAGCGTCACGAGGATCTCGACCCTTTAAAATTGTTTCTATTCCACGGAACAGAGTTGATGATGCATAAGCATCCACAATTCTATTGTTCTCATCTATTACCGCTTCAATTCTTAAGTGACCTTCAATTCTTGTAATTGGATCTACTATTATATGTTTTTTTGCCATCTTAATACTCCTTATTCTCTGTCTTACCGGCTATTACACTTGCTACTGCATGAATACCGATACCGATACTTGCAGCTGTTAAGAGTCCTAACCCAAATTCATCAACAGTTTTCTCTACTCCGCCAGTTGGTGCTTTTATATTTGCATCAGCCATTGGACGCTCATAAGCATACTTATCCCAAAAATCTGGCTCAGAACAGCCAATACAACCACGACCAACACCTACAGGCCAGTTTACACCCTCGTTGTATCTTACAATAGAACAGTTATTAAATGTCATAGGGCCTTTACATCCCACTTTATAGAGGCAGAAGTTGTTTTTAGCTCCAGTATCTCCCCACTCTTCAACAAACTCACCAGCATCAAAGTGAGCGCGTCTTTCGCAGTTATCGTGAATACGGTAACCAAATGCAAACTTAGGACGCAGAAGCGAATCTAGTTCTGGAACTTGACCTGTTAAGATATAGTGAATGATTACACCAACCATGTTAGCAGGATTAGCTGGACAAGCAGGGATATTTATAAGAGGTTTACCTTTTAAAACATCCATAACACCAACTGCACCAGTAGGGTTTGGAGAAGCTGCGGGAACACCGCCAAATGTTGCACAAGAGCCAACTGCTACAACAGCTGCTGCATGTTTAGATATTCTCATTAGATGATTATAAAAAGTCTCTCCATGTGCTCCAATAGTACCATACTGACCATTCATGCCCATAGGAACAGCACCTTCAACAAAGAGCAGATACTTATCTTTAAATGTATGCATCGCATCTTCTAGTTGTGCTTCAGCTTGATGGCCAGCTGCTGCCATAATCGTTTCATTAAACTCTAAAGAGATGATATCTAGTAAGATTTCATCTATTTTTGGTCCATCAGAACGAAGCATTGCTTCTGTATTTCCTGCACAATCCGAAAGCTCTATCCAGATAACTGGTGCTCTGTTCATAAGCAACGCGGCATCTGCAACAAGTGGTGTAAATGAAGCTGGTAGCATCAGCATACCTGTAACAGCACTTGCCCATTTCATAAAACTTCGTCTATCTATTCCCTGATCTTGAAGTAAATCATCAATATCTAAACGGTTTTCTCTTGGTGTTTGTGTCTTTAACTCTTGGATTCTTGCTTGACAGGACTCAAACAATTTATCGTAATGAGCATCACCCATATTTGTCTCAACGCGTGCACTTTTTGATGTAAAAAGTTTCTTAACGCCTTCTATTCTATCTCCCATAGCTAACTCCTATTTAATTAGTTAATGAATAACCATTCAAAATACTACAGAATAATAACTTAAACAAATATAATATTTTTAAATAATTTCTTAATATGTAAGATTGTTATATATTTTTCGGACTAAAGATTAAAAAAGTAATATTATAAATACTAATGTGTAGTACAAACAGAACAAACATCAAATGTGCGAAATATAAAGAGTGCATTTTGTATTGAGACTCCAGACATTGCTTTTTGTGCGGGTGTGGGGTTTGATTGAGTAGAGCTTCCTATATTAAATTGTGTAGGGGTGATAATTTTATACTCTTGGATTATCCCCTCATTGATTCTAATTTTATGAATTAAGGGACCTCGTGGTGCTTCAACCACACCAACTCCTTCTGCTGTAATATTCTTTATATTTTCAGGGGAGACAAAAGAGCTCTGGCTTATGTCTATCTTTTTGAGAAGGGATTGGCTTTTTTTAAGAAGATATGCAAGTTCAAAAACCCTCGCCATGACTCTTGAGTAGGCACTATCTTTATAGCGCCTGTGCATATTTTTCACTATTGGCATACTGAGTGCCATACATCGTGAAAGAGGTCCTGCTTCATAAAAATTATTTTTATATAGAGCATTTATAGCATATGTTTTTTCATTTGGGCTATATGCTTCACTCTCACTTACATATTTTACATCAGCACCCATGGCCTTTGTCTGATTAAGCTTAGAAACCTTTGTAAATGAGTGCTCACCTAAAACTATAAAGCGGTCATAGGAGTGGCCTTTATGTGTCATATCATTCTTAATAAGTTCACTCTCAAGATAAGATATGTCACTATTCATTTTTTCAAAATCTTTGCATGACTCAAAAGCTAAAAAATCATCAATACTAATGCCCAAACTCTCTTTCTCAAAAAAAGAGATTAACTCATCAAGGTAACTCTGTGCTTTTAATACATCAATATTTGTAGGGTCACAAGTAATTCCACCTGGAATCATATATGAGGAGTGTGGCCACTGTCCTGCAAAAGTAGCTATAGCTTTTGCAGCTAAGGATGCTCCAAATGCACCTTTAAGTGGTTTAGAATTTCTATCTGTAGGATGAAGTTTTTGTAGTTCGGGAATAATAGTGAGATAAATCCATTTAAGATGGTTTTGCACCATCTCCATAAGAAGCGTAAACTCTCGAATGGACTCTATTTTTTGGTTGAGATTTATTTTGTGACCTGCATTTTTATAAGCATTTTCAATTGCTCTAACAGATGCCATAAGATGAGCATGGCCACAGATTCCACATACTCTAGGAGTTATTACAAGTGCATCAAGTGCATTTTTACCCTTTAAGATACTCTCCATGCCACGAAAGTGGGGAAATGATATAGTTGCAAAATCTACCATTTCATCTTTAATGTCAAAATAGATAGAAGCTTCACCTTCTATCTGATCAACGAGTTGTTTTGTAATCAATGAGTTTTCCTTCTAATCTATCTATTTTAAATGTTTTTGCTATTCCGGTAAGCGTTAAGTAACTGCGTTTAGAGATACCTAAGGGAACATCAACTGGAATAGACATATTTGTTTTTGTACTAAAGAGGTTTTGACGTGGAAAGTCTGGTTCTGTACATCCAAAACATGGCGTACCAACTCTTGTTTTTGAGTTCACTTCATTCCAAAGAATTTTATTACACGAGGCATGCGTCATAGGCGCACGACACCCCTGCTTGTAGTAAAGACACCCCTCTTTTTCTCCAAAATCACTAGCATCTACTTTCCACTCAAAATACTCATTTCTTGTGCATCCATGATGTGCTAAATTACTATAGAGTTCTATTGGTCTATGAAGTTCATCTACTTCTATCTCTCTCTTTGCAACAATCATGCCTAGCGTATATCCTAACCATTCTGGATGAATAGGACAGCCTGAAAGATTAATAACTTTTTCTTTATGCTTAAGAAGTGGTCCAAAGCTACTCTCTTCATTAAAAATAAGCCCACTGTTTCTCTCTGGTGCTGAAGCCTTAAACATACCACCAAAACTAGCACAACTTCCTGCAGCTATAATATGTTTTGCATTTTTAGCATAATGATTTACAATTTTCTCTAGTAAAATACCATTACGTTTCATTAAAGGGTCGTAAGTACCTTCAAAAATAAATATATCGCAAGGGATTTCACAAGATGTTATGTCGTTAAAACTCTTTGTTGACCTTAGTGATGGATGATGAAAAATTTCAAATTTACTGAGAAGTTGTTCAAGATTTGGATGGTTTAAAAAGGAGTGTGTATTGCCATTACAGGTAAGACCTTGAAACCAAACAAGAGTTGGTTTTTTATCTTGATTTGAGGGCATTGTAAATATTTTTAGAGATAGACTCTTGGTAACTACTTAATGGCTCAGGCAAGATTTTTTCTCCAAAAAGAAAAACCATACCACCTAGGTATCCCATAAAAAGCCCAAAAGCACTAAAAAAATCTTGATCAAATAAATCTCCCGATTCAACTCCATCATCAAAAAATATCATCAACTCAGTTACAAAGGAACTAACACATATCATACCCTTACAACCCTCTTTAAAAACTTCACGGTTTGAGAGATATACTCTTAAAAAATACTCTATCATCTCAGGTTTTTCATCTGCCATATCAAAATACATAGAGACTATCTCTTCTATTTTCTCTTGTGATGAGATATCTTTTTTATTTATCTCTTGAATTTGCTCACCGAGATACTCCGAGATATACATCACTAACTCTTTGGCTAAAATATCTTTGGAGGAGAAATAGTTATAGAAGTTACCAACACTCATCCCAACTTTTTGAGCAATATCCGGAATAGTTGTCATATAAAACCCATTTTTTGAAAACAGCTTCAATGCCACAGATATAATTGTATTTTTTCTTTGTTCTTTGGTTACTTTTGCCATGCATACCCAGTTGATTAGTTTTACAAATTATAGCACTAAATTATAATATATATTCTTTATTGTACCAAAATCTGACTTAATTAAGTCGCATATCTAAGTGATAATGGTATGTTTAAACTCTTCAGTATCTTATTTAAATGGGCATTAAAAGAGGGGAACCCTCAGAGATTCGGACTCTAACACTATAGATACCTTAATCATTCCTCTTGATTGCTTTTAGTACTTAAGACAGGTACTATAAGAGACTTTTCTATTCCGATTGATTTTTCTCGATAACTTCAAAAAAGAGACCTAAACACGAGACCCAATGAGACCCAAGACGAGACCCAATGAAAACTGAAAGCTATTCGTTTTACCACTGCTATATTTATATAGATTATATTTTTGATATAATAACACAAATACTAAAGATGTAAGGAATATCAGATGAGTAATGCACAGCTATTACAAGAAGCCCTACAGCTAAACCCTCAAGAACGATATATTGTGGTTGAGAGCTTATTAAAAAGCTTAGACATACCAGATGAGAGCATTGATACTGTTTTGGCTGATGAAGCAGAGAATAGACTTAAGAACTATAGAGATAACAAAGTACAAACCATTCCTTTTGAAGAAATATTTGATTAATGAAGATTGAATTTTTACCAGAGGCAAAAAGTGAGCTAGATGATTTTAATATTGTTGAAAAATCACAGTTAGAGAGGAATATAGAGTTAGAAAAGGTAGAATTATCCCTATTTGAATTAGTAAAATATATCTAACTCTTTCCATCCCAATAAATATTATTCACACCACCAAAGTTTTGAGGGTCTGGTTTACTCTCTAACTCACCTAATAATTCTTTAAACAAATCAAGAGGAATTTGTATCCAACATACTTATAAGGTGTGGTGTTAAGCTTCCTATGAGACTGTGAAATAACTACAAACAAACCATAGTCTTATTAATTAGTCAGCCCTGAAAAACAAAAAACACCCCTATTTTAAGTACTTTAAAGCCTATATTTAGATATAATTTCAACAACATAAACAGTCTTAAAAACTTCAAATCCCTATAATAGGACAACAACCTTGTCGAAAACCTCACAGAAAAATCTCTTTTATGGTTCACTTATGGATATGTTTGTAGGTACGCATAACATTTGGCCACCCCACGCATTACAACTTGGCCAGTGCGCGCATTAACACTTGGCCACCTCACGCATCGTTTATTTGGCCACTT
>Ga0256840_1000855_pt1 | contig 30304 bp, 32 predicted proteins | sample 355202metaG_FD_185969 | JGI IMG/M metagenome (GOLD analysis project Ga0256840, IMG submission 185969) | Hydrothermal vent microbial communities from Mid Atlantic Ridge, Atlantic Ocean - 355-202 | ecosystem: Environmental > Aquatic > Marine > Hydrothermal vents | place: Atlantic Ocean: Mid... | reverse complement strand
GGCGCACGTATGATTGTCACCCGCGCTAACCTGATAGGCTGAAACTAAAGAGGGCGATATAAGAAATGCCAGGCAAAAAACAATTCCACAGTGACATGCTTTATAGAAATGAAACGTAACAAATGAAATAAGCCTTTTCTGGCTGAAAATACAGTTATTTTTTTCAGTTCTTCTATTTGTGTTCATAAAATACGTCTCCAATACTATCTGCTTTACGATTACAAAGACTCTAACAGATAAAGCAAAGCTCGTAAAAAGGATCTGAATGTGAAGTGATGCTTTGTGTCTTCAAATCATTGAGCTAACGGCCTATTTGATATTTATCGCTTGCCTTTATCCTAAATGACCCGCTGGGCGGGGATTTATACTGTAAATAATAAAGTTATCCAGGCAAATCTTTTGGACGTTGTATTAAATATCTATCCTCTAAAAATGACCATTTTGGATCTAGCTGAAGATAAGCTACAGTAGCTGTAGGCATCAGTTTCCCATCATCTGGCATTGGGATGCTGGGAGCAAGGTGGCGGACTAAATATTCCAACCCGGGATTATGGCCAACGAGCAAAAGCCGTTGAACTGAATCTGGAATATACAATAAAACCTGGCGTAAATCAGCCAGACTAGCCTGATAAATGCATTTTTCAGTCTGGATAGAGTTTACGGGCAAATCCATGGCGGCACAGACTATTTCTGCCGTTGTCATTGCTCGTTTTGCGGAAGAGCTAATAATTAAACCCGGCAGTAAGTTCTTCTTGACCAGCCATTCTCCCATTAGCTGAGCATTACGCCTGCCCCTTTTATTTAAAGGCCGGTTAAAATCAGTGGTATCGATATTCCAGTCTGATTTTCCATGTCTTAAAAGTAGCAGTTCTTTACTCATGGCTTTTTTTAAATACTGTACCTGAAACACTGTCACATGCAGGGCTTTTCTTGCCGGTACTATTCGGATAAATAGGTTTGATGGGTAAATTAGATGTTTTGCCAGTGGCTTTAGGATTGCGAGGTGCTGACAGCTTATCCAAAAGATTTTCCGGCTCGATCAATTCGCCATTGCACGCCGGTACAATTTTACTGTTAATGTCTTCATGCGGCGCAAAAAACATCTCGGGAAGCTGGTTTTTGTCGACATTTTTTTGTTTAGGTACAGATCCTTTTTTAACAGGTAGCTGAGCCGTCTCAATTGGCTGGCTATGCTGTCGCACTGTTGTATCTGAGCCGTTAAATTGCAAGAAGACAGCTAGCAGGATGCTGGCTGCTATTGGCAAATAAATCCAGTATTTTTCAAAGGCTGCAGGGGCAGGTTCTTCTTCAAGGGAACGTATTTTTCCTAAAATCAAGCTATCTAGCTCTGCAGGTGACTGTAGAGATTTTGTTTTATTATAAAGATGCTGAATCTTATCGTCTGAAACCATCTTGTCACTCATGATAGAACCTGCTGACGTATTTTTTTCAGTGCATAACGCAAACGGCTTTTGGCTGTTTCTGGGTTGGTCTGGGTAATGTTTGCTATTTCACTGACGCTAAATCCCATTTCTAAATGCAATAGGGCCGCTTCTCGCTGGGCTTCCTGAAGGCTGGCAATTGCATTTAATAAGCGTTCAGTTTCCTGAGCGGATTGCACTTGCTGGTCTGGTGCATAGCGGTTATCTAAATTAATTAACTGTTCTTCAGAAAGGTTTTCGTCATCATAAGAAATGGGCAGGCCCTTAGCACTGCGGCGGTAATAATCAATGATTCGGTTATGAGCAATGCGATATAGCCAGGTAGTGAACTTTGCTGATGGTACATAGCTGCCACAGGCCTTGTGAATATTTAGCCAAACATCTTGAACAATATCTTTAGCCTGTTCCTCATCTGAACATTGTCTAATAATAAACCGATACAGTGGGTTTTTGTGACGGTGATAAAGCTGTTCAAACGCAGCATAATCTCCTCCGCGACAAAGCAGTTTTAATTGTTCATCAGTCGCAGTTATGCTGGCTACATTCAAAGCTATATCTCATGTTCTTTATGTTTGAATCCATAAGTCTACCATGCAAGCATAAAAGCCGGCATTATACATTTTCAAAAAACTTAAATTATTTAACCCCTTTTTATACTTTTCACGTTTACAGCATTATCCGCAGCAAAAATCATACGCTGATTTGTGGATTTTAAAATCTAGAACAACAGGAATAATGCTATGAAAAATAACAAAAACATCTGCCAAATGCTATCGCTTCTGGCTTTGGTATCACTGAGCCAAAACGGCTATGCAAATTATAATGTAGATCAGCTGACAAAAGACCCCAAAAACTGGGCGACCTGGGGCGGGAACTATGCGGGCACCCGGTACAGCAAGCTGGATGAAATTAACTCAAAAAATGTAAAAAACTTACAGCTGGCCTGGACTTTTTCTACCGGTGTATTAAGAGGGCATGAAGGAGGCCCATTGGTGGTGGATGATGTTATTTATATCCATACGCCATATCCTAATATTGTTTACGCTTTGGATCAGAAAACCCAATCAGTACTTTGGGAGTACAAACCTAGACAAGAAGATGATTCAATTATTCCTGTGATGTGCTGCGACACAGTAAATAGAGGGTTAGCCTACGCTGAAGGGAAAATATTTTTGCAGCAGGCCGATACTACGCTCGTTGCACTGGATATCACCCCACGCTTAACAGATCGTAATGGAGACGGCAAAATCACTCCCGAGGACCGAGTTATCTGGCGTGTTAAAAATGGCGATCCTAAGCTGGGTGCTACCAATACCCAAGCGCCAGTGGTAATGAAAGATAAAGTAATTACAGGAATTTCAGGCGGAGAATTTGGGGTACGAGGTTTTATTGCTGCCTATGATATTAACGATGGCCACCTAGTCTGGAAAGGCTACAGCATAGGCCCCGATGAAGATGTCATTATCAACCCTGAAAAAACAAAGACCTGGACAAATGGAGAAATGCGATCAGTAGGTAAAAACTCCAGCCTGGAAACCTGGGTAGGCGATCAATGGAAAATTGGCGGAGGAACCACTTGGGGCTGGTACAGCTATGATCCAAAATTAAATTTGATGTATTACGGTTCAGGCAACCCCAGTACCTGGAATCCAGTACAGCGCCCAGGAGATAATAAATGGTCAATGTCAATCTGGGCAAGAAACCTTGATACAGGGGAGGTTAAATGGGTCTATCAAATGACGCCTCATGATGAATGGGACTTTGATGGCATTAATGAAATGGTCTTGGTAGATCAGAACATTGAGGGTAAAAAGCGTAAACTGCTGGTCCATTTTGACCGCAATGGGTTTGGCTACACCTTAGATAGGGTAACCGGCGAGCTTCTAGTTGCAGAAAAATTCAATAAATCAGTTAATTGGGCATCCCGTATCAACATGCAAACAGGACGGCCACAGGTGGTAAATGAATTCAGTACCGAATTTAAAGGTGAAGATGAGAATACTGAAAATATTTGTCCAGCGGCATTGGGCAGTAAAAATCAGCAGCCTGTTGCCTATTCGCCTAAGACTCAGCTGTTTTATATTCCGGGGAATAATTTGTGCATGGACTACGAGCCATTTGAAGTTTCTTACACCGCAGGGCAACCTTATGTGGGCGCTACATTGAGCATGCGACCTTCGGGTGTTGATGCACAAACAGGGCTTGCCTTTAAAGAGAATGATCCCCGAAAATCACATCTGGGGGTGTTCAGCGCCTGGGATGCACGAAAAGGAAAAATAATCTGGTCAAAATCAGAACCTTTTTCAGTTTGGTCAGGGGCGCTGGCCACTGCAGGCGATGTGGTTTTTTATGGCACTTTAGAGGGCTATTTAAAAGCTGTTGATGCTAAAACTGGCGAAGAACTTTATCGCTTTAAAACCCCCTCTGGCATTATCGGCAATGTGAATACCTGGAGTTACCAAGGTAGACAATATGTTGGTGTTTTGTCGGGGATTGGCGGTTGGGCTGGGATTGGGATTGCTACTGGCGCCGAGGGAGATAGCGATGGATTAGGTGCTGTTGGTGCCTATAGAAGCCTTAGCAGTTTCACTAAGCTAGGCGGTACTTTTTCAGTTTTTGCATTGCCTAAAACTAAATAGTCACAAACAGTAACTACGATGCCGCAGACCGTAAGACTCCTCCGACAGATCGGAATAACAAAAATCGCTGAGTAGTTGCCATAAGTTAATGAAGCCCTGTTTCTTTTTAATAAAACCGCTATTTGATCAGGGTAGGCTAAAGAGTCAGGGCTTCTTTATTCGTTCGGAATGTGCTGTTCACTACTCTTATATCCGAGTGCATTTGAATTATAAAAGAGAATATAACCGATGAAAATTTAAACAGTAAAAATGGCAATAGTATTATTGACTGTACCGCTTACAGCCTTTGCCGGCGGGGAAAATGAATATCATTACGATGCTACAGCTTTCTATAGCAGAGAAGAGATTGATACTCTAGACATTAATGGCTGGGGTGCTTCTTTTGAATGCTATTGGAACCCCGTTACCTATTCCGACCTTTATCCGAATAAAGAAGCTGTATTTATAAATCGCCTTGGCTCTATAGGGGTAAGGTATTGGGGGCAGAATTATAATATCAGCGGTTCTGATACTCTAATCACCGAATTTGACACCGCACTTGTTTTAGCAGATAAAGGCTCTAGCCATATATTCCAGATTGACTACGGTTATGGCTGGCTATCTTCTGATGCTTCATATTTTTTGACAGATAATGAAGAAGTTGATAAACATCATATTAATTTTGGCCATCAATATTATTTGCTTAATAATTTAACTGTAGGCGGAAATTTTAGCATCAATTTTTTTGATGACTCCTATTCCAAGCAAGAACAATATATTTACAAAATACATAGCAAGTATTTGCTGGATTTTGGCAATCAGAACTGGGCGGGGAACAGGTTCTTAGATGGAGATGATATGCAAAAATATACGATTGCAATTAATTACCTATTTTAGGCCAAGCTAGGGAAGACTCTTCCATTAACCTAAAAAAATCAGTTGACCGCTAAGCTCAGCTGTAACTTGTTAAATAATATGCTTAAGTAAGTTTTTCTATTCTCACCAGACGGGTGAGACTATTTCGCTTCACGGTTTTGTGAAAAATCTGGACGAAAAATTCTGCAGAATAGCTCTCAATAAGGACTATGGCCATTATTTTCGAGCTATTCTTTGCCTTTTTCGCCCAGATTTTCCACAAAATCCGTGCTCAACTGATTTTTCTAGGATTAAAAGGCCTTAGCAAGAATAGATGGCCATTTATTTCCAGTAATGTCTATTCTTCTACCTCACTTCTATTAATGATATCTTTAATATCAATAACGACAGTGCTTGGAATTGATTCTTTAATCTCTTTGTCGGTAAAATTCAATGCATCTTGCAAACCACCTTCGCCATAAACAGAATCCATCATCATTTGATAGACTTTGATGCATCCTGCCAGAGGGTTTTTCGCAAGTTTTATTTCAGAATCAATGCGCCATTGCAGGCCTGTTAAGCGGCGCTGAATTTTTTCTGGAGCCTGGTCTATAGCAGACTGAATCATTTCAAGTCTTTTTTGCTCAAATTTATCTGGGTCTTTCTCGTATAATGCCATTAATTCGTCGAAATTATCTTCATTTTGGCCATTGCTTACTTCGCTCATGTGTTCCCCCGCTTTCTAAGCATAAATTTATTATAAATACTGTGAAGTACATCATAAATTGAAACGGTAGCAGGAAGCTATTGTACTAAAGTACATATTTTCGATTTTTTTATTATTTGGCAGCCACTCCCCATTAGGTAGAACTTTTTTAAAACTCTCGTTTTTTGTAGGCAGTCGTGATACTGTTAGTCTTTTAGCTTCTTAACAACCTAGCCTGATAACGCGTTAGAAATGGCGGCATTACTTGAACAGCTCAGACTGCATTCGCCTGCCGGAGCATTTTAGCAAGGGCAAGTTCAGGTTTATTTGGACCTAGGCAACTCGCAATAAATAACACACCAATCTTGCTTGTCTTTTTATCCGTCTTCAGCGTTGCAACTTCGGTCACATAGCTTGCTATGCTCCCTTCGTTGCGCCTTGAAGACGAATAAAAATCCTGCGCAATCTGGGTAGGTTATTTAATGCGCGTTACCTTATTGAAATAAGAAAAAAATCAGCTGTGAAATTAGTCTAACCCTGTAATAGCCGACCTCTCTCTGGCTTTCCCTGCGTACTTATTTACGGCAACAATTCACTACTTTAGGAGGAAAAATGGACGAATTATATGGAGAACAGCATAGACGCTTACAGCAAGAGTTTGATACCAAAAAATTAGCGGATAGAGTAAAAGAGTTTATTGTGTCGCCAGAGATAGTGGACGATCACAAGCCCTTTATTGAAAGCCGAGACATGTTTTTTCTTTCTTCTATTGATCACCGCGGTTATCCGACATGCTCTCATAAAGGCGGCGAACCTGGCTTTATTAAAGTTATTGATGAGAAAACCATTGCCTTTCCCAGTTACGATGGAAATGGCATGTTTCTGTCCTTGGGCAATATTAATGCTAATAATAAAGTAGGCATGCTATTTATTGATTTTGAAACGCCACATAGAGTTCGCGTACATGGCACTGCCAGCATAGATAAACAAGACCCTTTAATTAAGGAGTTTCATGGTGCTGAATTGGTGGTACGTATCAAAGTTACTGAAATATTCGTCAATTGCCCTCGCTACATTAATAAATATCAGCGCATAAAAAGCTCTAAATATACCCCCAATACTGATTTTGAAAACCCATTAACACCCCAATGGAAACTTATTGATGGCTTGCAGGAAGCGCTGCCTGAAAATGAAAGGGGGATAGCAGAGAAGCTGGGAGGAACAATTACACCAGAAGAGTACGGTGAACTGGTGAAAAAAGGAAAGGGCTGAAGAATACCGAAAAAACCCAAGGCAAGTGCTTACGAATGAACTCTAGACAAAACTTAAGGCCGTCATATTAAAAATAGATATTGACGGCAAGCCACTTTTTCGCACTTATATCTCCCATAAAATCAGCGCTCAACCGATTTAATGGGGTTTAAGTTGCAGCAATCATGAAGCCAGCCATTGAAAATCTTGAAATATGGTGATCTTCAACTAAAATATTAATCATGAACTGACAGGCCTGTCAGACAGTTTTGACATTTCAGCGACTAAAGCGTCAGCTTCGTAAATGGATAATATTTTTTATGCTTGAACATTCAATATCTCTAGAATCTCTTTTAGAGACGCATGAGCTGCCTTTTGTAATCATTGATGCATCATTAACGATAGTGGGACTCAATAAGGCATGGGAACAGCAGCTCTCTGTGAACAAAAAAGACTGCATAGGACAGCCTTGCTGCAAAAAATCTCCAGACTGCAGGCATCATGAATTATTTCAAAAATTAGAGCCTTATGTTTCAACAGAAACACTTAACGAAGGCGGACATTTAATTGTACGGGGCTATCCTCTGCTAGATAACGATGGAACAGTTTATCTAGGTGAGGCCATTATCCAGAGAAATAATCCGTCAAATATCAGTAGCGCCCCTCGCATGGTCGGCTCAAGCACTGCTTTTGGCCACTACAAAAACAAGTTATTAAAAGCCTCTAAAACTCAAGTACCTACCTTTATAATGGGAGAAACGGGAACAGGAAAAGAGCTGGCAGCCAATTTCATTCACACTCATTCTGCAAGGGCCGACAAGGAACTTGTCATAGTTGACTGTACCGTTTTGAGCGAGGCCTTATTTGAAAGCGAATTATTTGGCCATGAAAAAGGGGCTTTTACCGGTGCAACAGGCTCCAAAAAAGGATTATTTGAACTGGCAGATAAGGGAACACTATTTCTAGATGAAATTGGAGACTTGCCTCTTTCTCAACAGCCAAAACTATTGCGGGCTATAGAATCAGGACAGTTTCGGCGCGTGGGCAGCACAGAAACATTAAAATCAGATGTCAGGCTTATTTGCGCAACCCATAGAAACCTTGCAGACATGGTGAAATCAGGGGGATTTCGAGAAGACTTGTTTTATCGCCTGTCAGTATTCCCTATTCAAATACCGCCTTTGCACGAGCGATTAAAGGACATTCCTGAACTGACCAGCCACCTATTAAAGCAGCTAGGACTGAGAGATGGACAAAACTATAGCATAAGCAAAGAGGCATTAATAAAACTGTTAAAGCATCAATGGCCCGGCAATATCAGGGAATTGAAAAACTGCTTGCAGCTGGCTTGCAGCCTTTGTGATGACCAGCATATATCTGAAGATGATATTTCTTACATGCAGCACCAGCAATCCAGGCTTACACCCCACCCTGAAGACAGCTTAAAAAGTAATCCGCTGCGACAAATGGAAAGCGATGTTATTCAAACACTTCTGCAAAAACATCAGGGAAACCGTAAACTTATTGCCTCTGAAATGGATATTAGCGAACGGACCCTCTACCGAAAACTCAAACGTTTTGAACTAAATTAATCAGACTGAAAGATATGACTCCATCACTAATAAACTGGACCTTCAGCTGTATAGATTCCAACAGTGCACAAGTTGAGCCACCCAACGACTTAAGAGAAGCCGTCAGCCAAATTAAGGAACTGCCCCCTTTACCCGGCATAGCATCTAGAATTATGAAACTTGCTTCCGATCCATTGGCAGATGCAAAAAAACTGACTGAAATTGTTGAGCTGGATCCGCTGCTTGCAACGCAAGTCATTCGCTGGGCCAGTTCCTCCCTTTATGGATATAAAGGGAAAATCAGCAGCGTTCAAGACGCTATCAACCGAGTGTTAGGCTATCAGTTTGTATTTGACCTAGTATTAGGGCTATCGGCCTTATCCCCTCTAAAATCTCCTTCCGAAGGCGTTATTGGAACACGCTCATTTTGGACACATGCATTAGCCAGCACTCATTTAATGAGTGCATTAAACAATAAGCTTCCTATCAAAGATAGATTTGAACCTCAAACAATTTTTGCTGTGGCATTAATGCATAATATTGGCTTCCCTCTTTTAGGGGACCAGTTTAGAAATGAATTTAATATACTGTCTAAATTAGCACAGGCTAATCCTAGCTTAAGCCTGCATAAATTAGAAAAATTTGCTTTCGGTGTTGATCACTGTGAGTTAGGCAGCTGGCTATTGCGCACATGGAACATGCCTGCTGCTGTTATCGATGTTGTATACCACCACCACAACCCAAACTATCGTGGAAATAACTATCAGCTCAACCTGCTAACCTATTTAAGTGACGCTCTTCTTGCATCAATTAATATAGGTAATGTCCATGGAAAAACGGATTGCGAGCAAGTCTTCAAGGAGCTAAATATAAACCCTTTAGATGATACAGCCCTGCTAGAAGAGCTTGAAAACAAACTAGACAGCATTAAATCAATGGTTGAAATATGCATGAATGCTGAATAAAAAACATATACCCGCTTTTTTACAGGCAATTATAATATAATGAGAAGTTGCCATTTAAAATGGACAAAAACTATTATAATAATTTCTATAAGGAGCGCTATAAATGTGTTGGAGTGGTGAAGCATCAGCTGTTTTAGCTGTCGCAGGTTTAAGTACTGCAGCCTATGTTGCATATAAAGGAGAGTCAAAAGAACTATGGATCCCGTTAACATATTTTGCCTTGATGGAGCTATTGCAGGCAGCAACCTACGTATATATTGATTTATGCGATAACCCCAGTAACCAAGTGCTCACATTATTAGGCTATATACACATTGCCTTTCAGCCGTTTTTTGTCAACATGGTTGCAATGTACTTTATCCCTGAAAGTGTCAAATTAAAAATTCGAACAACTGTCTACACCATCTGTGCAATAAGCTCCCTTGCCATGCTAATTAAAATGTTTCCATTTGACTGGGCAGGCGCCTGTAACGTAGGGCTTGAAGGTTTTTGCGGCACGCAAACCTGCTCTGTTTCTGGAGATTGGCACATTGCATGGCAGCTTCCGCTAAATGGACTGATGTCTTCGCCTGTCAGTTGGCTGCCAGGTTTTGACTGGGGACTGCACGGCTTTTCCTACATTTTAGCCGCATTCTATATGCCAGTTATTTATGGCTCATGGCGCTTTGTTGGCTTTCATTATATCGTTGGCCCTCTTATTTCAGACATTACAACATCTGATCCCAATGAATATGCCGCGGTATGGTGCCTGTTTTCAATTGCATTATGTGTTTCTGTCATTAAATCCCCAATCAGAAAATATTTGCACGTAAAAAAATGGCCTTATTACCACAAACAGGTAAGCGATGATTTGTAATAAATAGTCTGGATATATAAAGAGAAAGGGGGCTTAAACGCCCCTTTTTTCAATTATCTTTCTCAAACATCTGTTTCAATCTCCGTTTAAATTTCTCTTTATCTTTAAAATATAAAAACAAGATAAATAGAAAGGGCCAAAACAGTAAAGTTATAATTTTAGCTGCAACTGCAAAACTCATAAGCACCTCCATAAAATATAGAGTATACATAGCAAGTAGCCCTTTTCATAACAATCATTAGAGTGAATCAAACCGGTTTAGCTCTAAAACAGTTAAAATTATGGAACTTAAGGTACAATGCTGTCATTATCCTGGAAAAATTAGTGGCTCATGGTTTTTACCGCAAGCTACCGGCCTTGCTTTCAATCGCGACCAACTGATTTTACTAGGATTGTTTTTTATTTTACAACTATTTAGAATATGAAATTTTCCTTTGAAATCGTACCAAGAACCGAACAGGCTTTTGAGCAGCAATATCAATTCGTCTCAACATTAGGTGAATCTATTAGTATGATCAATGTTCCTGATATCCAGCGATTTGATATCAGAAGCTGGGAGACAGGAGCAAAAATTGACCGAAATAAATATCATTTTGTTCCTCACTTTAGAGCTACAGACTTTTCCTTACAGTCCGGGGAAATATTTCGAATTATTGAAGAAAATCAGCTAGATCACGTACTGCTTGTTTCTGGCGACCCACCGGAAGGCATTAAAAGAAAATTTCATAACACCAGTGTGCTTGACTTAATCAGGGCCGTTAAACAGAAATATCCTGCTATAACCGTACATGCCGGTTTTGACTCGCATAGGAGTGGCATCCAGGATGAATGCAACTATGTTCAGAGGAAAGTTGATGCTGGTGCCTCCAGTTTCTTCTCACAGCCTTTTTATGATATTCGAATGATAGAAATATATGCCGAACATCTACAGGGAATTGAAATGTTCATTGGGTTAAGTCCAATAACAACACTGCCATCAATGAATTACTGGGAAATAAAAAACAAAGTAAAATTCCCGAAAAACTTTAAAGCAGAACACGACTGGAATATAGACTTTTCAAACAAAGTCATTGCTATGGCTAAAGAGACTGGTTTCAATATTTACTTTATGCCAATAAAGATTAACCTTGAAGACTATTTTGGGAAGCTTAATTTAGAACGGGGAAATCAATTGAAGCATGGGAATGCAGAAGACAATAAAAACAGGGCGCAGAAAGCGCCCTGTTTTGAGTAAATCTAAACTAAATTATAGTTTTGATTTAAGGCCTTCAAAAGCTTTTTCGCCTTTTACTAACCATTCTGTAGCTTCTACTAACTCACCTTTCTTAGCAGCTTTTCTAGCTTTTCTCAAGTTCTTGTTAGCTTTTTGACGAAAACGTGAAACCAAATCGTTTGCATTGATTTCTTTTTGTGAATCCATAGCAGCTTTGATAGCTTTTTGAGCTTTTTTACCATCATCACCATCGTTGATTATTTTCATAGCTTCAGCAATATGACCTAAAGTGATATCAATCGCCTGCTCTGGTCCAAAACAAGTTCTGCCATCTTCACAGGCAAGAACAGCTGAAGAAAAAGAACCTAAAGATAGAGCTAATGTTAATGCTACGATAGCGCTTTTTAATAATTTCATGTAATGTAAACCTCATTGTAGTTATTTTAATTAGCACATAACTTCTGAAAAATTTAGCTAAATGCTGGAACGAATTCTAGCACAACTTTTGTGAATATTGCATGAATTAAATCCCCGCTTCGTTTAATCGCAATAAGCTTTTGAATAAAAAACCATATCACATTGCTTATTCATCATCTCTTTTTACGACGAGTCTTGCATTGCCCAGTTCATCCAGACAGAGGTGGAATAAAATGGGATAACAGCAAACAGAGCAGTCTTCATAATATTCCTGGCTGCCTGCCGAACTATCAACCAAAACAGAGATTGTCTCGCCACAGTATGGGCACTCAATATTACGCGCTTCCACCTTTATACTTTTCCAAGTATCTTATCTAGCCATACTGTCGGCAAAATGCGTTTTAAAAAACCAAATAGATAAGTTGGAAAAGTAACGTAGTAGCGTATTTTAGGGCTTTTAGATTCAAGAGCATGAATGACCTTTTCAGCGACTGCTTCAGCAGGCAAGGTAAAAGGCACCGCAGGCCCTTCTTTTTGCAGCCGCTCTTCCATTGCCCGGTAGGCCTGCTGATGAAAACTGGATTCTGGCTTGATGTTATTCTTGTATAAAGCAAAGGCATTTTTTCTAAATTCACTTGTGATAGGCCCTGGCTCTATCAGACAAAGCCGGATATCAGTATCATGAAGCTCTAATCTAAGCGTATCGACCAAACCTTCCAAGGCAAATTTACTGGCGTTATAGGCTCCTCTATATTTCATGGCGACAAAACCTAGAACGGAACTGTTATAAAGTATGCGTCCATACCCCTGCTTGCGCATAAGAGGAATAATCAAATTAGTCAGCTCATGGGTACCAAAAAGATTAGTTTCAAACTGATGCCTTAAAACATCTCGGGTTAAATCTTCGACTGCACCTGGCTGACCAAAAGCACCATTATTGAATAAACCATCAATTTTGCCATCCGTCAGTTTAACTAGCTGTTTTACTGCTTGCTGTATACTGGCTGACTCAGCGAGATCTAACTGTAACGCCTCAAAACCCTGCTCTTGCAACCGAAGTACATCGGTCTGTTTTCTTGCTGAACAAATGACTCGGTAATCACGTTTTTTTAATTCGATTGCTGTTGTGTAGCCAATCCCTGTTGAACAGCCGGTAATGAAAACTATTTTTGATGCCATTATTTCAAAAGCTCTGCTTCAGTATATTGAAAGTTTTTGGCAGTACTGCAGCCTACGGAAAAAACCAATAGATTAGCCTGACTTGTTACGCTCAATTCATCAGATTCCACCCTGATGCAATCGCCAGTAGCTAGCGCTTTTTGAGCGGCTAAGCGCCTAAATTTTTCAATCTCAGGCAATCTAGCTTCAAATTTTTTTACTAACGGAGGTAACTTATCATGCTGGTAGGGAGGAATGGCAAACGCAGTGTACTGAACAGGATTATCTTTTATTAGCTGCTGATTTATCGCACTTTGCTCAGTGGCATCTTTTTTTCGTTTAGCTTCTTTAGCCAGTAGCTTTTCCTTTTCAATTTTCTGTTCAAGCTCCTTTTGCTGTTTCAATTGCTTTTCTTGCTCTTTCTGCTTTTGCCTAGCCGCTAAATCTGTTGCCCCGCCTGTTGTTAAATCAATTTTAAGCGCCGTTTTTTCCTCTGCACATGGTAATGCCTGGTAAGCCGTTTTACCTTGACGGTCAGTACATTTATAGACACTGGCCAAAGCATGGCCAGAAAATAAGGCCATTGCCAATAGACTTACCGTTAAACTCGCTAATTTCATTTCTGTGTTCTCCAATAGTTGGCTCACTATTACCCAACTTGTTCTTCGTGTAAATAAGTTTTTTCCTGGTAGCGATTGCTTACAAAAACAAACAGTACCGCGGTCACTAGCATTAATCCGGTAAAGAACCAAAAATAGTCGGCTCCGGCTAATTTATGACTGCCATCAACATTCAGTATAAAAAAATTGACGGCACTGGTAAATAGATTACCTAAAGCAATTGACATAAAAAATAGCGCCATCACGAAAGACTTCATGTTCTTAGGCGCTTGAGTATATGAAAACTCCAGACAGGTTATTGATACCATCACTTCTGCAGCTGTCAGCAACAGATAAGCCGACAGCTGCCAGACAATATGAGGAGCATTGCCATTATCAATCTGCATTTGAATAACAGCCGGAATTGCAAAAGCAAATACAGTTAAAAATAGGCCCATTGATATTTTTTTCAACGCTGTCAATTCAACTTTTTTGCTTAGTATAGGATATATTTGATAAGAAAACAGGGGGACTAGACACATAATCAATAATGGGTTGGCAGCCTGAATTTGTGAGGGCAAAATTTCAATGCCAAAAATGACTCGATCCATTTTTTGCGCCTGTAACACCCAGGACGAACCAACCTGCTCAAATAAAGCCCAAAAAACCGCAATAAACAGGTAAATCGTCCCCAGTCTAAAGACAATTTTCAACCCAAAAGGACTTAGAACCTCTTTAATAAAGTCTGTGCCAGCGGGTGGAATATGTACAAAATGATATCGCCCACGCCAGAAAAAAAATGTTGCTATCAGCATTAAAACACCCGGTACTGCAAAAGCAAAGGATGCTCCAAATTTATCCAATAGCCAAGGGATGACCAACATGGCAACAAACGCTCCTATATTGATGGAAAAATAAAACCAGCCAAAAACCCTGCTTAGTAAATGATGATTTGAAGCGCCAAACTGGTCGCCTAAATGCGATGAAACACATGGCTTAATCCCTCCTGCTCCTAAGGCTATCAATCCCAGTCCCATTAGCAACCCCATACGCGTATCATCCAATGCCAAAGCAAAATGTCCGGCACAATAGAACAATGACAAAAAGATAATCGTACGATATTTACCGATGATGCCATCAGCCAGCAATGCACCTAAAATGGGCATAAAATATACCGCAGAAACAAATAGATGAAAATAGCCTTGTGCTTCATTCTCACTCATCACATCCAGAGCGCCAGAAGAGTTCATCAGATACTGCGTCATAAAAACTACTAATATAGCCCGCATTCCGTAATAGCTAAAACGTTCAGCAGCTTCATTGGCGACAATAAAAGAAATTCCTGAGGGGATTGAACTGCTGGGGAGAGGCGCTATTTTATATTTAGACTTCATTGCACACTTACATATAATTATTAGTTAAAATAATGAACTTTACACTACAACACCCGTCAATGGACTTGAATTTTAAGTCATCTACCCAGTAAGGATATAAATAGACATGTCTGAGATAAGTCTAAGCAACTCTCAAATTTCTTTTCAGCAGCTTAAGTCATACATAGGCAAACAGATTATCGGCCAGGGGATTCTGGTCGAAAGAATGTTAATTGCTTTACTCGCTGACGGCCATATGCTGGTAGAAGGTGCACCAGGGCTGGCAAAAACGCGGGCCATTAATGTTTTAAGCAAAGGCATAGAGGCCGATTTTCATCGGGTTCAGTTTACCCCAGACCTGCTCCCAGCTGATTTAACAGGCACAGAAATATATCGTCCGCAGCAAGGGACCTTTGAATTTCAGAAAGGCCCTCTATTTCATAACCTAGTGTTAGCTGATGAAATTAACCGTTCCCCAGCCAAGGTTCAAGCGGCTTTATTGGAGGCCATGGCAGAAAGGCAGATTACCGTTGGAAGCACTACTTATCCACTTCCCAAATTATTTATGGTAATGGCAACACAGAACCCGATCGAACAGGAAGGCACTTACCCCTTGCCCGAAGCCCAGTTAGATCGGTTTTTACTGCATGTATCTATTGACTACCCGGATGCTGAGCACGAAAAAGACATTCTGCATCTTGCCCGAGCTGAAGCGAAAGGTGATTTTAAACAGCACACAAATGACTTTCAGCCAATTAGCCAGCAATCCGTATTGACAGCCCGTGATGAAGTGCTGGATATCCATATGGCAGATAGCCTTGAAGAATATTTATTGCACATAATTTTAGCCACCCGCAAACCGCAAGCTTATGGAGAAGATTTGGCAGGGTGGCTGCAATATGGAGCAAGCCCAAGAGCAAGCATTGCACTGGACCGCTGTGCCAGAGCCAAAGCCTGGCTGCAGCAGCGTGATTTTGTGGGTCCCGAAGATATTCAGGATATGGCTTTTGATGTGCTGCGCCACCGTTTAATCTTATCTTACGAAGCAGAGGCAGAGGGCATCACCACAGACCATTTCATCAAAGAATTGATTTCCAGAATTGCTGTTCCATAAATGAGTAAAGCAGATAACAACAGCCTTGTCTCAGTTCAGTTAAAGACACTGGTTAATTTAGCAAAACCGGCAGCTTTGCTTAAGCTCCACCATTCAGCCATTCGGTCAGGACAAAGCGGAGGCTATATTTCTCGCTTTAAAGGCCGAGGCATGGAGTTTGACGAAGCCAGGCCATACCAGCCAGGCGATGATATTCGCAATATAGACTGGCGAGTCACTGCGCGAACAGGGAAAACCCATACCAAAGTGTTTCGCGAAGAACGCGAACGCCCTGTATTTATTTCTGTGGACAATCGCCCTGCTATGCACTTTGCTACCCGCGGCGTATTCAAATCAGTACAGGCGGCAAAAATTGCAGCCTTATTAGCCTGGACAGCTCAGCTTAAAGGTGATCGCATAGGCGGACAAATTCATACTGACACCCTTTGTCAGGAAGTAAAGCCACAGAATGGCAAGCATGCGGTATTGCGCTTTTTCAATGCACTGATAAATACCCGCTCAGCTGTTACCCTAGATATGACTTTAGAAAGAACATTGGCACGGTTGGTTCAGCATGCACGGCCGGGCAGTCTGGTTTATATTATCAGTGACTTTAGAGGTTTAGATCAAAAGGCAGATCATCACCTGGCAAAATTATCGAGACATTGCGATGTAGTATTAATTCATATTTTTGATCCGCTAGAAAGCCATTTACCTGAAAAAGGCCGTTACCGTTTTACCGACAACCAGCGTGATATAGTAATTGACACCGGTGATAGCCAACGCATTCTGAGCTATCAGCATCATTACCAGCAGCGTTTGGATACTTTGCAGCACACAGCAAAAAAATTAGGCCTGCTTTTCTTTCAATGCAGCACCACGGACAACCCTGTTGAGGTCTTGCGATAATGGAACCGCAAAAACTGCCACTTAAAGACATTCATCTGCCAGATGCTATAGGCTGGTGGCCGCCGGCTATAGGCTGGTGGATAATAGCCGTATTAATTCCATTACTTTGCTGGTTTGTTTTTTGGCTATATAAAAGGGTTACTCGTAAAACGGCGGTAAAAACAGCAAAAAAAATACTGCTGACACTAAAACAGGACAGCAGCCTGGATGATAAAGCTAAGCTAGCTGAGCTGTCAGCCCTAATGCGACGCGTTGCCATCAGCCAGTCACCAAGAGAGGAAACGGCCAGCTTAACAGGTCAGACCTGGCTAGAATATCTAGATAAATCTGTCCAAGGCTCGCCTTTTACTCAAGGTCCCGGCAAAATATTGGCTGATGTACATTATAAAAAATCAATTGCTGCCTTGGATATTGCACCCGTTATCAAACTTTGCGAAACATGGCTTAAAGCCCAAAAATAGATTAAAAAATGATCCATTTCGAATGGCCATTACTGATATTGGCACTCCCGCTTCCTTTACTAATCCGCTGGCTTCTGCCTACAGATATACCGGCTCAGCAGGCAGCTTTAAAAGTACCTTTTCTGGAAGACTTTGGTGACGGCGAAACAAAATCGGTTAGCCAGCAGAAACAATGGCCTTTATTGCTAGCCAGTCTTGCATGGCTCTTCTTAGTTTTAGCCAGCATGAGGCCTCAATGGATGGGGGAGCCGATTGAGCAAGCCGTCAGTGGCAGAGATTTAATGCTAGCTGTAGACTTATCGGGCAGCATGCAAGAAGAAGACTTTATTATCAAGGATAGGCGTGTTGACAGATTAACTGCGACCAAAAAAGTTGCGAGCGAATTTATCAGTCGTCGTGCAGGCGACCGTATAGGGCTGATTTTATTTGGGACTAAAGCCTATTTGCAAACACCGCTGACTTTTGACCGAGCCACCGTCATTACTCTGTTAAATGAATCTTTTTTGGGTTTGGCAGGTGAAAACACCGCCATTGGCGATGCTATCGGGCTTGCTGTTAAACGCCTAAAAAAACAAAAAACAGAAAGCCGAGTGTTAATTTTATTAACTGATGGCGCAAATACAGCAGGAGAAGTGACACCTTTAAAGGCTGCCGAATTGGCAGCAGCCAATCATTTAAAAATTTACACCATAGGTATAGGCGCCGATGAAATGATAGTGCGCAGTTTTTTTGGCTCACGTAAAGTTAATCCTTCCCGTGATTTAGACGAAACAACTTTAAAAGCCATTGCCGACAAAACAGGGGGGCGATATTTTAGAGCCAGAAATACCCAGGAACTAAATAAAATCTATAAATTATTGGATGAACTGGAACCGGTAGAAAAAGACAAACAGTATTTCCGGCCTAAAACTGAGCTGTACCAATGGCCACTTGCTTTCGCTCTGCTATTGGCAGGCATTATCAGTATCGGCCGGATGAACTGGAGAGGCTTGGGGGCATGATGAACTTAGCAGAATTTCACTTTATTAGACCCTACTGGCTATTGGCTATAATTCCAGCCGCTGTCATTGCCATTTTATTATTTAAAAACAAGCTCAATCAGGGTAACTGGTCCAATGTCTGTGACGAAGAACTGATGCCTTTTATTTTGCAAGAAAAAGCAGTCCCCCATAATCGCTGGACCTTATCATTGGGCTCTCTTGCCAGCTTGCTAATAATAACAGCTCTAGCAGGGCCAACGTGGGAGCGGCTGCCATCGCCCATATTCAGAAATGATGCAGCCTTAGTTATTGCACTGGATTTATCCCTATCCATGAATTCAAGCGATATAAAGCCCACCCGTTTAAGCAGAGCACGTTTTAAAATTGCCGATATTTTAAGACAGCGTAAGGATGGCCAAACTGCACTGTTAGTATATGCCGGTGATGTTTTTACTGTAACGCCATTAACTGAAGATACAGAAACCATAGCTAGCCAGCTTTCTGCACTGACAACAGATATTATGCCCAGTCAGGGCAGCAATACTGTTTTAGCTATTGAAAAGGCAGTTGAATTGCTAAAGCAGGCAGGGTTGCAATCAGGTGAAATTTTGCTAATTACCGATGCGGTAAATTATGATGAAACGGTAAATACCGTAGAATCACTTGCAGATTACCACTTATCTATTCTAGGTGTAGGTACAGCAGAAGGCGCTCCCATAAAAGTCGCTCAGGGTGGCTTTCTTAAAGACAGACAGGGCAATATAGTTTTACCCAAGCTAAACAGTAATGAACTTTCTCGGTTGGCATCAAAAGGCAATGGGATTTATAAAACGATTAGCGATGATGACAGCGATATTGAATCTTTGCTCAAGCAATTTGATACATCGATAGAAAAACAGAGTAGCTCAGATAACAGCTTATTTATTGAGCAATGGAATGAAAAAGGACCTTGGCTTCTACTCTTGGCATTACCTTTAGTAGCACTGCAGTTCAGAAAAGGCCTGTTATCATTTGCATTTATTTGTTTGCTGCCATTTCCTAAACCCAGCTATGCATTGGAATGGAAAGATTTGTGGCAGACGCATGATCAGCAGGCTCAACAGGCGTTTAAACAAAAAAAATATCAGCAAGCAAGCGAACAGTTTGACAGCCTCCAATGGAAAGCGGCGTCGCAATACAAAGCAGGGATGATTAAGGAAGCGGCTGAAACATTAAACAAAGATGAATCTGCAATAGGGCTTTACAATAAAGGTAATGCACTTGCTCAGCAGGGAAAGTTAAAAGAAGCTCTAGAGGCCTATAAACGGTCTTTAGAAAAAAATCCATCCAACGAAGATGCTAAATATAATATAGAACTGGTAGAAAAAGAACTGGAAAAGCAAAAACAGTCCCAGCAAGACAAACAGCAAGGCGATGACAAGGAAAAGTCTGAGCAGAAGGATGGAGAGCAGCAAGACAAAGACCAGCAAAGTGGTGAATCAGAAGACCAACAAAAACAGCAATCGGAGCAAGACTCTGACTCAAAGCCTTCTGAAAATCAAAAAAATGAACAAGAACAAGAACAAGAACAAGAACAAGAACAGCAAAGCCAGTCAGAAAATGAAAAACAAGATAAACAAGAGACTGAGGAAAAACAGGCTCAGCAAAAAGCTCAATCTTCAGAATATGATGAAAAGCAGCAGGCAGATGATCAATGGCTGGAAAGGATACCCTATGACCCGGCAGGTTTGCTAAAGCGCAAATTTAAATATCAGTATGGTCAGCGTGGCCGTAAAGAAACTGGCAGCCAGGTGTGGTAAAAAATTTTAAGTATCGCTTAAATTTAAGACAATGATAGAAACTAAAAGTAAATCCCCATTTTTGTGCATAATTTTATTGCTAATCAGCACCCAATCGGCATCAGCTACAGAAATTAAAGCAAGCCTGGACAGAAACCCAATCAGTATTAATGAATCTGTACAGCTAACTTTTTCAGCAACTGAATCGCCTGATGATGACCCTGACTTTAGCCCATTGAAAAAAGACTTCGATATTTTAAACCAGTCCCAAAGCAGCAAGTCATCATGGATAAATGGAAAATCCAGCAAATCCATCCAGTGGATAGTAAACATTATGCCAAAAAAGACTGGGGAACTAGCAATCCCTCCCATCTCTTTTGGCAATGATAATAGCCAGGCCACAATATTAACAGTCACTAAAAGCAAAGTTGCTAGCACTGGCCAGAATGCTGAATTATTTTTAGAAGTCACAGCCTCTCCTGAATCTCCTTATGTTCAGTCGCAAGTACTGTATACCCTGAAATTATTTAGCCGGGTACAATTATCCCAGGCAAGATTGTCAGAGCTTGAAATATCTGATGCATTGGTCGAAAAACTAGGTGAAGTTAAAAAGTATGAGTCCACCCGCAATGGCGTTGAATACACAGTTAATGAATTAAATTATGCTGTTTTCCCCCAGAAAAGCGGTGTAATTACCATTGCTCCCTTGGTTTTGACAGCCGATGTTGTCACTAGCTCCCGCTCACGTTTCAATGGTTTTTTTAATCGGCAAATAACCAAAACAAAACGCGTCTCATCCAATGCCATCACCCTAAATGTAAAGGCCGTGCCAGAAAGCTTTAAGAGTAAACGCTGGCTTCCGGCAAGCCAACTGGTGATTGAAGAAAAATGGTCTGGAGAAACAGACCAGATGAAAGTAGGAGAGCCTTTAACTCGAACATTAACAGTGCTAGCAGTAGGCAATACCATTGCCCAATTGCCCAAACTGCATCATAAATCGGAAATAGAACATTTAAAAACCTACCCTGACCAGCCAGTTTTAAAAGAACAGAAAAGGGCTGAAGGTTTAATAGCATTCAGAGAAGAAAAAATAGCCTATATTCCGTCAAAGCCGGGCAGTTTCACCTTGCCAGCAATAGAGATACCTTGGTTTAATACCCAAACGCAAACGATGGAAGTTGCCCGTATTGAAGAAAGAACAGTCACTGCAATTGCAGGAACAGCATTCCAAAAAAACAGTACCAATATTGAAATGCCGGCAGTAAAAGCTATAAAGACCGGCCCCACTGATTCGAATTCACCTATCATTTATACAAAAGAAAATAATTTCTGGATGTGGCTATCCACCTTCTTAGCTTGTGGCTGGCTTTTGACCGTTTTATATATTTTCTTTCTACGTAAACCGAAACAAGTTATAGCAAAAGACAATAGCAAGGATATTAAACAAAAAGAAATAGTTAAAGCCTTAAAGCAGGCATGTACTGAAAATAATGCCTTGGCAGCTAAAAATGCTTTATTAGCCTGGGGGAAAATTAACTATGGCAGTGAAACATTATCGGCAATAGCACCGCATTGCGAAGCTCGGTTAAGGGATGAAATACTTTTGCTAAACCAGAATTTATATGCAAACCACCGAGAACCCTGGCATGGTAAAAAATTATTTCAGGCATTTACTGAAAATAAGGCACGAAAAAAAGTGACTAAGCAAGCCGACAGTGCCTTAGAACCTCTTTACAAAGTTTGAGGCATGAAACTAACCTCCGCCCAGACGGTTCACATAAGCAAGAAGAAAGAAAACGTTAGCGGCTGTACAGTCAAATGACCAATATACTTTTCTATATGAAAAGGTTCCGTCCCTTTAAAATTTAAAACAGATGCTTTACCATAAAAACAAAAGTTGAACTGTATTTTCAAAACTAAAAGCCCATCCTAATCTATATTTCATAGCACATTCTAAAACCACCACTCGAAACATAGGCACATCTGACCATCTAAAGTCTAAATATTTTTCTTTATTAGTGATTTACAAATCAGCACACAAGCCCTAACCCCCCTCCCGTTTGATAGAATCAATTTTGGAGGGAGCTATTATTGTAATTTTAAATGGAAATTATTATTCTTATTTTTGCAATTTTGCTACAATTTTCTCCTGGATATACCTTGCCCACCAAGGCTGAGGAAAATTCCAGCCGATAAATGCTCCTACTAAAATCCAAAATAATGTACCCATTTCTTTACCCCCTCATTTATATAATCAACCTATAACATCAGCTGTTCACAGTTTATAGCACAAACACTTAGTTTCGCGCATAAAAATTTTATCGATACCTGACAAAAAATTGTTGAGCTTAATTCTACCTGATATACTTGAAAGGTATTAACTTCTAACATGAGGACAGAGTAATGGATTTAATGAAATTAGGCACTCAATTAATTCTGAGTAAATTGGGCGGAAATACTAATGAAAGTGGCATTGCTTCGGCATTATCTAGCCTATTGGGTGGTGGTGGCAATACCGATGGCGGGCTAGATCTAGGCAGCTTAGTTTCCGGCATGATGAAAAATGGCGGAGGCCTTGAAAACATTGTAAGTTCTTGGTTGGGAACGGGGGATAATGAAGCTATTTCTGGCAGTCAAATAAAAGATATTCTTGGCGGTGACAAAGTTGCAGAATTTGCAAACCAGCTAGGTGTTGATGAAGATTCTGCGGCAGATAGCCTTGCTGAAGCAGTACCTCAAATGGTTGATAAAGCAAGTCCAGAAGGCTCTTTGCTTGATGCTGTGGGCGGTATTGATGGAGCCTTAAACCTTGCTAAAAAACTTTTTAGCTAAAACTCGACAGATAAAAAATCCCCGGTTCATACTGGGGCTTTTTTATATTCATAATTAACTTTGTTTCCAGCCCGCAATAAAATTATCAACCAGCAAAGCCACCGTCTTTTCAATATTTTCAACGCCAAGCAAATCCAGCTTTCCAGTTAACGATAATGTACATATGCCATGAACGCCACACCATAAAGCATGAGATGCCTGCATACTCTGCTCTTCACTATGTGTTGCCGTTAATTGTTTAAATTGCTGTTCAACTAGAGCAAAAATTTGATTTACTTTTTGCTGATACCATTCAGGAACTTGTTCACCCTCCTTCAGCTGATGCTCAAAAATCATTCGCCAGCGATTAAAATTTTGACAGGCAAATGTCAGATATGCTTTAGCAAGCAATGCTATTGTCTGCTCTGGGTCACCCGTATTAATAACCGCATTTAACCGCTTAGCAATATCATCCAGTGTTCTGCCTTTAACATGCATGATTAAATCAGCCATATTATCAAAGACCATATAAATGCTGCCAACGGTATAGCCGATTTCCATGGCGATTTTTCGGACTTTCAGCTTATCAAAACCTTCTTCTACCACAACAGTCTCAGCAGCAGTCAATATCATTTCTTTTATTTCTTCCTGGCTGTGCTCACTTCTTCTTGCCATCGTGTAAACTTATTTGGTTTAATTTAAACCTGTTACCTTACACGACATAAGCTTAAGAATCACTCTAATTATGAATACAGAATTTCTCTCAGTTGTTGATGAAAATGACAGAGTTCTCACCGCAATGCCCAGGCATGAAATTCATGCATTAGGGTTGCCTCACCGTGCAGTACATATTTTAGTGTTTAATGATCAGAATCAGCTATTTCTGCAAAAAAGATCTATAAAAAAAGATTTGAACAAAGGGCTTTGGGATTCTTCAGCAGCTGGCCATGTCGATGCAGGTGAGGACTACTTGGCAAGTGCCGTTAGAGAGACTAGGGAAGAATTAGGAATAAACGTTGAAGATACCCTGAAATTCCTATTTAAACTGTCGCCAACACAACAGCTTGGAATGGAATTTATTAAGGTCTATCTTTGCAGGCATAATGGCCCTTTAGTTCTTAATGCAGAGGAAATAGAGATGGGAGAGTGGTGTTCTATTAAAGATATATCGGTTCATGTTGATAATGACAATATTAAATTAACTGAGACCTTTAAAGCGATTTGGCGACAATATCAGACAAATAGCTTTTAATTTTTCTACTAACCGCCTTTTCCAAACAAACTTGATGACAGCATGCCCAGCAATACCTTTCTCTGCATAACAGCTCATTCCCTTCTGTCTGAATTCACTGTTTAAGATGCCAATTAACCATATAACCCTTAATGTAGTATTGTTTTTTTTGCTGACTCAGGATACAATCAAATGCGCAGATAATTCGTTAGGCGGTTTATTAAAATAACAATAGAGAGTTATCTGCTCAATTAAACGCATTTTATTAAATCAGATAGGAGCAATAAGATATGGCTGAAATTCAATACTCAGGCACTATTATCAGTGATACAGATAAAAACGGGATTATTACTAAAGCAAATGATGTTTTCCAGGAAGTTTCCGGCTATTCAGAAAGCGAGCTAATTGGTGCAAACCATAATATCGTACGTCACCCAGATATGCCCCGAGCTGCCTTTAACCTTGTATGGAACACAATAAAAGCAGGAAAAGAGATTAGAGCCTTTGTTATTAACAAAGCAAAAAATGGTGACCACTATTGGGTACTCGCAACTGTTACACCTACAGCGGACGGATACCATGCAGAGCGAGTAGCCCCAAATCCGGACACAATTAAGAATGTAATTGCTCCTCTCTATAAGCAAATGCGAGATAAAGAAGCAGAGACAAATTATGACAATGCAGGAATGGAAGCAGCAACTCAAATATTGCTAGATGTCTTGGCTGATAAAGGTTTGTCTTACGATGAGCTGATTAATGCCCTTGCCTAAGTATAAATAAGCTCTTGGCATAAAAAAACCAGGCCATACCGTCTGGTTTTTTTATGCAAGAAAAATCTGCATATAGTTTTCTGGCTTAAAACTCATGGAGCAGTTACCAATAATAGCGATTATAGTAAAAGTGATCATAGAAAGGGTCATACCGGTAGTAAGGATAGTAATAATGCCGAGGATAATAGCCATCATCGTACTGCTGGTAGTCCGGCCATACATGGACGTTATCAATTGTCAAAATAGGGAGGGTTAAATCTTTTTCCCCGATTTGCCGCTTTATTTCTCCTGCCAAAACACCTGTTACCGTAATTTCCGTCCCTTCTTTAAAAATGACAGGGTCTAAAAACTGGGGACTCGTCATGGCAAACCTGCCTTCTGTTTTCCTATCCGTTAGCGGTCGGCCATAACGGCTGATAGGGTAATACAGAACCTGAACCTGACTTGAATCTTTTTTATTAATAACATCAATTACCTTACCTCCCCAACGGACAGGCGTATTTTTATAAGCAGATATATCTGCTTTAACCGTACTTAGGTGTATGTTTGAATATGAACTGTCACGCATCACGGTAGGCAGGCCGGAACAGCCACTTAGAAGCAATATAAAAACAACAAAAAAACATCTCATAATGATATCCCAGCTCTAAAGGCAGATAATCAACAGACAGCATAAATATCAAAAAGTTCTGATAGAAAGGCAGGTGTACAGACGGAACAAATTAGTTTTCTTGTTCTCATTTTTCCGAGCAATGGGGGGCTTAGAGAAACCCCCCAGGATATATTTTACATTTTCATATTGCCGCCGCACTTCCCTTCGCCACACTTTCCTTCCTTGCTTTTATCGGATTCATTTGCGACTGGCATTGGCTTATTGCCTGCGCACTTTCCTTCAGCTGTTTTTTCTTCGGCCCCCTTTTGCATAGCACCTCCACATTTCCCTTCACCACATGCGCCGTCTTTCATTTTATCAGAACCGCTATCTGCTTCAGCAGTTTGCATATAGCCAGTAGCCAATTCAGTTATCGAAAAAGGGTTTTCTTCAGAGTTTAAGGTAGTTTCAGCCTGTATTGCTGTTGATGTTAAGCCAGAAACTAAAGTGCTTCCAATAGCAATAGCTAAAGGTGACTTGTGTAGTTTTTTCATGATTTTTCCTTTTCTTAAGCAAAATAAATTATAAAGGCAGAGTTATTCAGCCTTAAAATTATAAGCTTACAGAATAATAAAAGGTATAGCCAATTTTCTTTATCGGAAAATTAAAAAAACGAGAGGTTGATCGTTTGAAAAGTACTTAGGAGCAGAACAAAGTGGGAGAGGCCTTTCATAAGAAAATGAAAGGCCTGTATATCTTATTCGAAATTATTATCGAATCTTTTAACATTCTGCAATGCTTCAGCATTTGACTCAAGTGTTGTTGATGCACCAGCCAAAGTCAAGTGATCAGTTTCACGGTCTTTTAATACTAAAACCAAGGTGACAGAAATAATTGTCATTACGATAAGAATCTTTGTAAAGTTACTTTTTTCTTCTACATCAGCCATTTTATAATCCTCGTTATTGTGTTGTTTTTATGACTCCTTTTCCTCAAAAGGAGACAGCTTAAAATAATTAAGCTGCTTGCCGATATTTGCTTTTATTTTTTCGACGGGTCTATTTGACCATGTAGAGGAGGTGGTGTCAAAATAATTATGCCATTTTATTAAATAGACTGTTTCCAAAACAGCACCAGGTTAACTGCACTTTTTTATTACCCTTTGTTTTAATAGAAAAAAAACTATTTTTTCTGAAAAAATGAAAATAACTGAAAAAAGTGAATAATTGAAATTGCAAAGTTAAGTCATGCCGTAAAAAATCAGTTTATAAGGATGCCGCCCAATGCCATTAAGTTATGAGGTTTATAGAGCCAATTAAGCTTGGAGACGGGGCTTTAGCCCCGTATTTTTAGGGACTAAACCCCCTCCTCCGAATGTTTTATGCTTAATTTAAAAACATTGGGATGACACCCCTCGAACCTAGAGCCTAACGACTTCTGGCGCAAAAAAAGGTAAGTTATCAATTTACAGAACGAGTGGATGGATGCACGCCATATACAAGCCCATGCTTTTGGCAAACCTAAAGACGAAAAAATGAACGTCCCAAATTTTGGCCTTATTGGCAAACATTGCCAGCTAAGGGGCAAATGGTAAAAAATAAGCCTTTAAAAGGCACCAGCAGTATAAGCTATCTTCATAAAAAGGCTTTAGCCACGGCCTTAAATAATCCAGCCGAGGCTAAAGACAGTCTATGCATCACTGCTTATTGATCGTTAACCGCTCCTCTTGCACATCAACTTTTACAATATCACCCGCAATAAAGTTACCAGCCAATATTTCATTAGCCAATGGATTTTCCAGCTGATTCTGAATTGCCCGCTTTAGAGGCCGCGCTCCATAAATGGGGTCAAATCCGGCCTTGGCCAATAGATCAAGTGCCTTTTCGCTGATTTCAAAACCGATCTCTCTCTCCTGCAAACGCTCTTGCAAATAGACAAGCTGATTTTTTGCTATGGCTCTGATCTGTTCCTGCCCCAAAGGATGAAATACAACAGACTCATCTATTCTGTTGATAAATTCAGGTCTAAAATGAGACGAGACCACTTCCATTACAGCGTCTTTCATGGCATCATAATTTTCAGTACCTGCCAGATCCTGAATGCGGTCTGAGCCTAAATTAGAGGTCATCACAATTACCGCATTTCTAAAATCGACTGTTCGCCCCTGACCATCGGTTAACCGGCCATCATCAAGCACCTGCAGCAAGACATTAAAAACATCGGCATGGGCTTTTTCTACCTCATCCAGCAAAATAACTGAATAAGGCTTCCTGCGTACTGCTTCCGTTAAATAGCCCCCTTCTTCATACCCGACATAGCCGGGAGGCGCACCTATCAGCCTTGCTACCGAATGCTTTTCCATAAATTCTGACATATCTATCCGCACCATGGCCTCTTCAGTATCAAACATAAATTCAGCCAGAGCTTTGCATAACTCTGTTTTACCAACCCCTGTCGGACCTAAAAACAGGAATGAGCCGTTCGGTCTATTAGGATCAGACAGTCCGGCTCTTGACCTGCGAATGGCATTACTCACGGCTTTTAGCGCTTCCTGCTGCCCAATAACACGTTTACCTAACTCCTCTTCCATCCGCAATAATTTATCTCGCTCTCCTTCCATCATTTTAGAAACGGGGATACCTGTCCATTTTGAGACAACTTCTGCAATTTCATCTTCTGTCACTTTATTGCGCAGCAAAGTCATATCCTGCATTTCTGCCTGAGAAGCTAAATCCAGTTCCTTTTCCAGTTTTGGAATTTCGCCATACTGCAGCTCTGACATTAATGTTAAATCGTTGGCACGACTGGCAGCCTCTAATTGAAACCGTGCCTGTTCCAATTTTTCTTTAATGCTGGCAGACCCTTGCAAAGAGGCCTTTTCAGCCTTCCAGATTTCTTCCAGGTCAGAATACTCTTTTTCCAACTCTAAAATTTCCACCTCCAGCGTCTCCAACCGTTTCTTGGAGGCCTTGTCAGAATCTTTTTTCATTGCTTCGCGTTCGATTTTCAACTGAATCAAACGCCGGTCAAGCTTATCCATCACCTCAGGCTTAGAGTCCATTTCCATACGTATTCGACTGCCTGCCTCATCAATTAAATCAATGGCCTTATCGGGCAGCTGCCTATCAGAGATATAGCGGTGTGACAAAGTAGCGGCAGCCACAATGGCTGGGTCAGAAATATCAACGCCATGATGCACTTCGTAACGTTCTTTTAATCCACGCAATATAGCAATGGTGTCCTCAACACTTGGCTCATCAACCTGTACCTTTTGGAAGCGTCTTTCCAGAGCGGCATCTTTTTCTATATATTGCCGGTATTCATCCAGCGTAGTTGCTCCCACACAATGCAACTCACCCCGCGCCAAAGCAGGCTTCAACATATTGCCCGCATCCATAGCACCTTCAGCTTTACCTGCACCTACCATGGTATGCAATTCATCAATAAACAGAATGATATTTCCCTCTTCTTTGGCCACATCACTCAGTACAGCTTTAAGGCGTTCTTCAAACTCACCCCTAAATTTTGCTCCCGCAATTAAGGCTGCCATATCTAACGACAAAAGTTGCTTGCCTTTTATCCCTTCCGGTACCTCGCCATTGACAATTCTTTGCGCCAGACCTTCAACAATAGCGGTTTTTCCCACGCCTGGCTCACCGATCAGTACAGGATTATTTTTAGTTCTGCGCTGCAGAACCTGAATGGTACGGCGAATCTCATCATCTCGGCCAATCACCGGGTCTAATTTACCCTGTTCAGCTCTTTCAGTCAGATTGGTAGTATATTTTTCGAGAGCCTGCCGCTGATCTTCAGCATTTGCATCATCCACAGACTGCCCTCCACGCATATTATCGATGGCCTGCTCTATTGCCTGTTTATTCACCCCATATTTTTTCAATAAAGTACGTAATGAACCGCTGGCCTCACAGGCCGCCAATAAAAATAATTCACTGGAAATGAAATTATCATTTCGCTGCTGAGCAAATTTATCGGTTAAGTTCAACATTCTTGATAATTCATTAGAAAGCTGAATATCGCCTCCCGTACCGGATACCGTAGCAATACCATCAATTTTTTGTACAATATCTGCCCGCAGTGCATTCACATTGACAGCCGTCTGCACCAGTAGCGGCTTAACACTTCCACCCTCTTGGTCAAGCAGCGCCAGAATGACATGATATGGTTCAATAAACTGTTGATCTTTACCTACAGCTAAACTTTGTGCATCGCTTAATGCCTGCTGGAATTTACTGGTAAGCTTATCCATTCTCATAATGGTATATCCTTTAAAAAATCGTTTAATTACTTCTTATATGGGGCGAACAGATCTGTTTTCAAGCTCAATAGGGGGGGGTGTCAAACAGCATAAGAAGCATAGTGCCCCAGAATTGCTAGCACTGTTATTGTAAGAAAAGCTAGAAAACCGTAATTCGGGACCAGTACCCGTGCTGCCAGATACGTTAAAAAGCCTCAACTCTATTTTCAGCGTCAATCAGCAAAGCTTCTTTCTTCTGTAAATGATGGAAATGGATATACCGGACAACCCAGTCACAATAAGAGCGTTCGGTATAAATGAATTATGCAGCCACCGTAAAATATCACGCAATTCATCCACGATGCTTTTCTTGCTGTTTTGCTCCTACATCTTGCTGTTT
>Ga0256840_1000854_pt1 | contig 30307 bp, 20 predicted proteins | sample 355202metaG_FD_185969 | JGI IMG/M metagenome (GOLD analysis project Ga0256840, IMG submission 185969) | Hydrothermal vent microbial communities from Mid Atlantic Ridge, Atlantic Ocean - 355-202 | ecosystem: Environmental > Aquatic > Marine > Hydrothermal vents | place: Atlantic Ocean: Mid... | reverse complement strand
TAAAGGAATAGATGAAATAGTATTTATACCATACGCAAGACCTAGCGGAATAAGTTACGATACATATACCAAAATAGCAAAAAAAGCATTTGCAACAATTAATATTACTGTAAAAGGAATTCATGAATTTAAAGAGCCAAAAGAAGTAATAAAAAAAGCAAAAGGAATTTTTGTAGGAGGAGGAAATACCTTTGAATTGGTAAATGAAATATACCAAAATGAAATTATGGATGTAATTAAGGAAGAGGTAAATAACGGAACACTATATTTTGGAACAAGTGCAGGAAGTAATATTTGTGGGCTAACTATGCAAACAACAAACGATATGCCAATAGTATATCCACCAAGTTTTAAAACACTAGAGTTAATTCCATTTAATATAAACCCACATTATTTAGATCCAGACTTAAACTCAACACACAAAGGAGAAACCAGAGAAACAAGAATTAACGAGTATCATACCTATAATAAAACCGCAGTATTAGGCTTACGAGAAAGCAGTTGGTTAGAAGTAAAAGGAGAACAGATAATTTTAAAGGGAGAACTAACAGCAAGGTTGTTTGAACAAAACAAAAAACCTGTTGAGATGTCAACAGGTTCAGAGTTAAAATTTAGTAATTAATTACTTAGTACTTTTTATTTTAATTTTTGGAACTGTTTTTACTGCAGGAGCTCCGTGGTTATGTTCATCTTTACCTTTACCAACCATATCAAAATATTTTATAATATGTTTTGCTGCATCAGATTTTTTGATTTCATCAGAAAAACTATCAAAAACAATTTTGGAAGAGTCTCTAAATTTAGGGTTAGCCATAATACCATTAAAAATTAGAGGAGAAATAAAGGAGTTAGGATTACTTTTAACATAGTCCCAATCTTTATTTAATAATTCATCTTGAATTATTCTGATATCATTCTTAATCCTTTTAATGGTAGCGGTATCATTTGTTTTTTCAGCACCTTGAAATTCTGGTAAAAAAGCATCCATTTTTTTTCGTGAAACATTTCTTTCATCTCTTAATCTAGTTAATTCATCATTTAGTTTTGAACCAGTGATTTTAGATTTCATAAGACTGTCTTTTTGAGCAATAACAGTAACTTTATCAGTAATGCCAACAAAAGGGAAGATACCATCCTTCTCATTATTATCAATAAAAATTCCAAAAATAACAGGTTCTGTTAACTCACCTTTAAAAGAAAACTTACCGTTTTTGATTGTTGTAGAATCAATAACAGTTGGTACACGATCAATTTGTTTTTTTAAAATAACTTTTTTACCATCAGTAAAACCATTAACAGTTACGTCAATTTCATAACCTTTTTCTTTTTCACATGAAAATGAGATGATTACTAAGATTAATAATAAGATAATTTTTTGCATAATATTTTGAGATTTGGATTTTTTTACAAAAATAACTATTAATTGTAATAATGAAAGAATAATTGTAAATAAAATATAATTATTAAATACATAAAAGATAGTTATGTAATACTTGTAGCAAACTAAAGAAAAATTACAAAAAATGATTTACCTTTGTTCTTTAGAATGATTATAAATAAATGACAACATGGAATTTAATAAAAGTGATATAAATAAAGTATTAGAAACTATTACAGCACCAGGAGAAGGGACAAGCTTAGTAGAAAGTAAATCAGTAAAGAATATTGTTATTTTTGGAAATGAAGTAATTGTTGATGTAGAAATAGGAAACCCAACATTACAAGCAAAGAAGAAAGTAGAAGTGGAAATAATGAAAGCAATACATGATACGATAGACCAAAAAATAAAGGTAAAAGTAAATGTAAAGGCAGCAGTAAATAAAACAGCCCCACCAATACAATCCATGCAAAGCTTATCCAAAAAAATACCAGGAGTAAAAAATATAATAGCAATAGCTTCAGGAAAAGGAGGTGTAGGTAAATCAACCATCACAGCAAACCTTGCAATAACCTTATCAAAAATGGGATTTAGTGTAGGAGTATTAGATGCCGATGTATATGGACCATCCATGCCAATAATGTTTGATGTAACAAAAGAAAAACCATTATCAGTTACGGTAAATGGAAGGTCTAAAATGAAACCAGTAGAAAATTATGGTGTAAAAATGTTATCCTTAGGCTTTTTTACAGATGCAAACCAAGCAGTAATATGGCGAGGGCCAATGGCATCAAAAGCATTAAATCAAATGATATTTGATGCGCATTGGGGCGAACTGGACTTTATGTTAATAGATTTGCCACCAGGGACGGGAGATGTACATTTATCTATAGTACAAGCAATACCAATAACAGGAGCAGTAATAGTAAGTACACCACAAAATATAGCACTAGCAGATGCAAAAAGAGGAGTGGCAATGTTTAAACAAGACAATATAAATGTACCAGTACTAGGAATAGTGGAGAACATGAGTTACTTTACACCAGCAGAATTACCAAATAATAAATATTATATATTTGGAAAAGATGGAGCAAAAAATTTAGCAGAAGATATAGATACAGCATTTTTGGGAGAAATACCATTAGTACAAAGTATTAGAGAAGCAGGAGATGTAGGACATCCAGTAGCGTTGCAAGAAAATACACCATTAGAAGAAGCATTTAGTAAAATAACAAAAAATATGCTCTCACAATTGCTAAAGCGTAATGAAGAATTACCAGAAACAGAAATTGTACGTATTACAACAATGAGTGGCTGCTCAACAAATTAAGAGAAATAATGCAATGCTATCCTTAAATAAATAAATTATGACTAAAATAGAAACTAAAACAGAAGTAGAAAAGGCATTAGAAGAAATACGCCCATTTTTATTGAATGATGGAGGAGACATAGCTTTAGTATCCATAGAAGATAGTATTGTAAAAATTAAATTTTTAGGAGCTTGTACACATTGCAATATAAATAAAATGACATTAAAAAACGGTGTAGAAGAAACTATAAAAAGATTTGCACCTCAAATTACAGAAGTAATAGCAATAGAATAGAAATCTGTTTTTATGCTTAGAATTAGGATTCCTAAAAGTAGAATAATTAAAAAATTACTTTTAGGAACTATCTTAAAATTTAAATAAATTGTATATTTACACGTAAATTTAGATTATGATGTCAAATATATTTAACGGATTATTAAGTTTCCTTAAATTTTTAAATATTAGAAAACCTGAATAAAAAGTACAGATTACATTTTTTATTTATTAATCATTTAAAATTTATATAATGCCAAGATATCACACATTAGGGAAAATCCCTCCAAAGAGACATACAACATTTAAAAAAGATGATGGAAGTCTGTACCAAGAAGAATTGTTTGGAACAGCAGGTTTTGCTGGAATGTCATCATTAATATACCATCTATATCCACCAACAGTAGTAAGTGAAATAAAGAGGTTAGAAGATGTCTCTCCAAAAATAGCAGTAGATAAAAATATGAAAGCACTTAGTTTTAAAGGATTTTCATTAAAACCAGAGCAAGATTATTTAAAAAGTAGGAAAACACTATTTGTAAATAACGATTTACATATAGGATTAGCAGCACCAAAAGAATTCTCATCAAATTATTTTTATAGAAATTCAGATGCAGATGAAATGTTATTTATACACATAGGGTCAGGGAAACTAAGAACGATGTTTGGTAATTTAGATTTTAAATATGGAGATTATTTAATAATACCAAGAGGAATTACCTATCAAATTGATTTTGATACTGAAGAAAATAGAATATTATATATCGAATCATTTAGCCCAATATTTAGCCCAAAACGATATCGAAATAATTTTGGACAGTTTCTAGAGCATTCCCCATTTTGTGAGCGAGATTTTAGACTGCCAACAGATTTGACGACACATGATGAGAAAGGGACGTTTAAGGTAATATCAAAGAAGCAAGGAGTAATGTGGGAATATACACATGAAAACCATCCATTTGACGTAGTAGGTTGGGATGGATTTCATTACCCATACGCATTTTCAATACATGATTTTGAACCAATAACAGGTCGCATACATTTACCACCACCAATACACCAACAATGGGAATCGGCAGGATTTGTAGTTTGTTCATTTGTGCCAAGAATGTATGATTATCATCCAAAATCAATACCAGCACCATACCACCATAGTAATATAGATTCAGAAGAATTATTATATTATGTAGATGGCGATTTTATGAGCAGAAATAATATTGAAAAAGGACAAATAACCTTGCATCCAGGAGGAATACCACATGGACCACACCCAGGAGCAATAGAACGAAGTGTTGGAAAAAAAGAAACAGGAGAATTGGCAGTGATGATAGATCCATTTAAACCAGTAATGATAACAGAAGAAGCGTTAAAATTAGAAGTAGATGATTATTATAAATCATGGTTACTTTAGAATAAAGAAAAAAGAAGTCTTTAAAAAATATTTTAGACTTTTAAAATTAATTAAGAAATCTAAGCATACTCTTGTATTGTTTTGATAGCAAGATGGTTATAATTAATAAAATAAATAATAATTGAATTCCAAAACAAAAAGGTCTTCAAAAAAACAGATAAAGAATTTGACAAATAATCATATTTATTTTCTCTAGATTCTTTTATCAAAAAACATAAAAATATGTCAGATTTTAAAAATATAGAAAACTTTAATTATGGTCTAGAAAAAATATTTGCAGAAGCAGAAGATTTTCTTCCAATAATGGGAACCGATTACGTAGAGTATTATGTAGGTAATGCAAAACAAGCAGCGCATTTTTACAAAACAGCATTAGGTTTTCAATCACTTGCTTACGCAGGTTTAGAAACAGGAATGAAGGACCGAACAAGTTATGTAGTAGTACAAGACAAAATAAAATTAGTATTTACAACACCAATGCCAGGAACTGACAATACAGATATTGATGCGCACATAACAAAACATGGCGATGGTGTAAAAGTAATAGCATTATGGGTTGAAGATGCAAAAAAATCATGGGAAGAAACAACAAAAAGAGGAGCAAAGTCTTATTTTGAACCAAGAGTAGAAAAGGATGCCGATGGAGAAGTTGTGCGATCAGGAATACATACTTATGGAGATACAGTGCATATATTTGTAGAACGTAAAAATTATAATGGAGCATTTTTACCAAAATTTGAAAAATGGGAAAGTCATTATAATCCAACAAGTTGTGGTTTAAAATTTATAGATCACATGGTGGGTAATGTAGATTGGGGACAAATGAATGTTTGGGGTAAATTTTACAGAGAAGTAATGGGCTTTGCACAATTAATATCCTTTGATGATAAAGACATATCAACAGAATATACTGCATTAATGAGTAAGGTAATGACAAATGGAAACGGAAGAATAAAGTTTCCGATAAATGAACCAGCAGAAGGTAAAAAGAAATCTCAAATAGAAGAATATATCGATTTTTACAAAGGAGCAGGAGTGCAGCACATAGCAGTAGCAACAGATGATATCGTATTTACCGTTTCAGAAATGGAAAAACGAGGAGTAGAGTTCTTATACGTGCCAGGCGAGTATTATAATACAGTAGGAGATCGAGTAGGAGAAATAGCCGAAGATATGGAACTATTAAAAAGCCATGGAATAATGGTGGATAGAGACGATGAAGGGTATTTATTACAAATATTTACAAAACCATTAACCGATAGACCAACACTATTTTTTGAGATAATACAGCGTAAAGGCGCACAATCTTTTGGGAAAGGAAATTTTAAAGCACTATTTGAATCAATAGAGGCAGAGCAGGCAAGGAGAGGAACATTATAAATTATAAAATATAAATCCTGTTAATTAATAAAATTAACAGGATTTTTTTATATGAAAACAGAAAACTACTTTACAACTAAACGTTGAAAGCTCTTCCCGTCCTTAGAGTCAATAATAACAAAATACATAGCAGGTGATAAATCAGAAACATTAAAAGAGTATCCTACAGAAAAATTACCAGTAAATGTTTTAGCAACACTACCAGTAATATTAAATATTTTAATAGCAGAAACCGATTTGTCTGATTTAAAATAAGTATTTGTAACAGTTGGGTAAATCATTACACCATTTAAGGTTGAATAATCTTTGATAGAAGCCGTAGAGCTTGTAAAAGTATATGCACCAGTAGAACGAGTAAAAGTCACATTGTAAGTGTCAGCAGTTAAAGCAATATTACCACCACTACCATCACCCCAACTAGTACTCCAATCGTGGTTTTGACGAAATTTTAATTCATTAGCATCGGGAGCAGTATCAGGTAAAACAAAACCATTTAAAACATAGTTTTCACCATCTGTAGTCGTTAAATCAGTATCACCATTCCAACCGTTGAATTGACCGATTAATGAAATGTCAAGAAAATTAAAACTATACACACCAGTAGTTATATTAAAATCAACATTATAAGTATTAGCAGTAACAGGGATATCAGCACCACCTTGTGTTCCTGTACCAGCAGGGAATGCGCTGTCAGACCAATTTGCAGTTTCCATATCATCTTGTCTAAAATGTGCATTACCATCAGCTAAATCTAAAACTTTGATAAAATAATTTTCACCATCACTAGTAAATAGATTAGTATCATCAGTAGCACCACCATTTACAGCAGTACCAACAATTCCTATATTAGGGAAAGCATTATTGCTTTGAAAGTTATAGGCAAGCGTTGTTAAATTAAAAGTAACTGTATAAGTTCCTGCAACTACAGGAATATTGCTAGATCCATCTGCAGTACCCATTGGAAAATCAGTACCTCCCCAATTATTGTTCCATAAATCATCTTGCCTAAATTTTGCACCACCAGAAGTAAAAGTATAATCCGCAAGTGTATATATAACACCATCTGTTGTAGTCATGTCAATATCATCGGTCCAACCAGTTAAAGCATCTCCAATGATACCAATGTTTGCATTTTGTGACATTGCAGTAAAGCTTATCATAATAGCAAATAATAAAAATGTAATTTTCTTCATAATATTAGTTATTTAAATAGTTTTTTAATAGTTTTAAAATCATTTGTTTCAATAGAAACTAAATACATTCCAGATGATAAATCAGTAATATTGAATGCATATTCTTTTTCAAAATTTCCAGAAAATTGTTTTATTAACTTACCGTGGATATTGTAAATGCTAACCTTGTTTACAGTTTTAGATAAGTTGAAATAAGATTTAGCAGGGTTTGGATATAATGAAATTAATTGTGAAATTTCATAATTAGGAGTACTAAGAGTACTAGCCTTATTTCCGAATATTCTAAATTCACCAGGTTGCAAATTAATTGGAGCGTCAGTATTAGAAACACTAAAAGTAGTATTATCCATTAAATTATACCAAGTTCCAGTATAAGGAAAATAAGGAATTATATCTTTAGCAGTTACATCAAAATTTGAAAGAATAACCACATTTTTAAGCTCAGAAGTAGGCAAAGTATCATCCCAAATATAAATTATGGGTGTAGCGTTTCCAGAAATTATGGTATAAGAACCTTCAAAAACAGCTTCTTCTACTTTAAGTTTATTAATATGTGACCAATCGTCATAAATTTGTTTTCTACTAGTAGTACCAAGCCAATTGTTAGTCCATTGTGGTTGTGGTTTAGTAGCTAATTTACAATTACTAGCAACAGTACCGTTCGTACAAGTATTAATAGAGTTATCCATACCTAAATCACCAAGATGCCAAATCATTTTTGGACCTGGTATCGTTAAAGTAATAGCACCTAAAGCAGACATTCTAGATAAAGCAGTATTTAAATCGGTAACATCATGGCTAGAATTAGTAGTATTACCATAAGTTACATTTTTATACATTAAACGTTCTTCATCATGACTTTCAGCATAACCAACCAGACGTTTTGAGTTAAAGCCTCTACTAACATGTCCCATTCTAAAAATATTATTGTTAGAATTATGTCCCATAGTTAATTGATTATAAGGCTCCGTCATTTTTCCCCACATCATTACACCTTTACTTGGCGTTTCATTAATTCTATAATTTGCCCATTGTTGTTCTTCATTATCAGCCCCTAAATGTTCAAAAATAGCATAATGAGTAGGGTCAAGAGACCAAGAATAATCAACATATTCTTTTAAAACATCAACTCTATCTTGTTGGTAAGAGTTCGTACAAGAATCGCTACCAGCACAATTTTGAGTAAAACCTTTGGTTAAATCCCATCTAAAGCCGTCAATATGAAACTCTTCAATCCAATGTTTAACAACCCTTTTAGTATAAGCCTTAGTTAAAGGTTGTTGGTGATTAAAATCACTACCAACATTATAACTATGCATAGGAGTAGTATTAAAATATGGATTTTCGGAACTAGGACCTCCCCAACCATCGTTATCAGGGTCATCCATCCACATTCTATTCATAGGGTTTCTACCAAATGCATGATTTAAAGCAACATCTAAAATTACAGCAATGCCATTTTGATGGCAAACATCTATTAATTCTTTAAATTTATCAGCAGTACCATAATACTTATCTAAAGCTAAATGAAAAGCCGTATTATAACCCCAACTTTCATTACCTTCATATTCCATTATAGGTAGTAATTCAATCGCATTTACATTTAGATTTTTAAAATAATCTATTTTATCAATTAAATCTTGGAAATTACGATCAGCATCAAAGTCTCTAATTAATACTTCATAAATAACCAAGTCTTCTTTTTTTGGTTTATTAAAGTTAGTAACTTGCCAGTTATAAGGTGTTTGTCCAGTTTGTAAAACGGTAACTTCACGTTCTTGACCAGTAGGATAAGCAGGAATATTTGGATAAGAATTAGCAGAAATCCAAGGATCATCAAAAGGTGATAAAACTAGTGTGGAATAAGGATCAGCTGTCTTTACTAACGCTGGAGAATTGGTAATAGGTGTAGTTTCAAACACCCAATATTGATAGGTCTCAATTTGTCCAGAAATTAGACCAGTTAATTCTAGCCAAAATTTACCAGTACTAGCATCTTTTTTCATTACATAGCTAGTGTTTAGTTGCCAGTTATTAAAACTACCAACCACATAAATAAAATCTTTTAAAGGTGCATCTAGTACAAGTGTTGCTTTTGTAGCATCAGAAGTGTCGTAATTAATACCATCAACCAAACCAGTAGGTATTGCTTGTGAAACAGTACCAGGATTAACAACTAAAGAAAAAACTTTTGTTTGAGAAGAACCACCTTGCGTAATTACCAATTCATAATTTGTATTTACTGTAATATTAGTGTGATTAAAATTAAAAAAAGTAATGTTATTTTGAGTATTAATACTAGTGCTATTAGCAAAAAGTTCATAATTAGCATTGCCATTAGTATTTTGAGCAATAACAGTTAAACTTCCACCAGAATTTACAACAATAACTTCATCAACACTAGGGTTAATCATCGTTACTTGAAACGAACCAATATCTAAGATAAAGTCATTACAACCATTACCTTTAAGTTCTTGGTTTCCTGCAGCATTTCTAAAAACCATTCCCATTTTAGTTGCGGTAGAAGCCTGACCAGCAGTTAAACCAAAATAAGTTTGAGGTGTTAGAGTAATACTCCATGTACCATCATTATTATTAGTCATTTCGCCAATACCATCATCCATTCCCCAATTCCCAACAACATTGTAGCCCCAAGCATTAGTATCATCGCCAATACCAGCATGCATATATACTTTTGTAGGGTTTGAAAAACCATTACAATCGGTTGCAGTACTATTAGCATCAACAGTAATAGTGACGGGTTGATTGACCTCAATAGGAGATGGGTTAGTAGTTACTTGACCAATAAAAATAATTGGAATAAGTAATAATAATAAAAAAGTAAATTTTTTCATATTTGTAGTTATTAGTTTATAATAATAAACAAACAACCTATATAAATGTATATAGGTTGTAGTTTAATACTAGTTTTTATTGTATTGTATAGGTAGGGTTATCCGTATCAGATAAATCTAAAGTGATATTATAAGTTCCTGCGCTTACAGCAATATTATCGCCACCATCTTCTAAAGAACCATCAGCTCCAGTATCTCCATAGTTTGTATCCCAAGCATCATTGGTTCTAAATTTTAGATTACCATCAGTTAATGTAATGCCATTCAAATAATACAAACCATCATTACCTGCAAAATCAGGAGTAAATTTGGCATCAGGACCACCCCAACCGTTTGGAGTAGCATCACCAACAACACCCCAAATATCCATTGCTTCTAGTGTGTAGAAAGGAGCATCTGGATCAGTAAAGTTTAGTGTAACTAAATAAGAGCCAGCATTAACAGCAATATTATCACCACCTGATTCTAATGTACCATCGGCACCAGTATCACCATAATTTACATCCCAAGCATTATTTTGTCTAAACTTCATATTTCCTGTAGTTAAAATTACGACAGCTCTAAATGTATCCGAGTATTCATCGTATTTTAGCATTACATCAGGACCATCCCAGCCATTTGGTGTAGCATCACCAACAAGACCCCATGAAAATGCACTTATTGTGTATGTTAAGTTATTTAAGTCTAATACAATTTTATAAGAACCGGCGGTTACAGATATGTTTGCTCCACCAGCTTCTAAACTTAAATCGTTGGAATCGTCTCCATAGTTATTTGCCCAATCGTTATTCTCTCTAAATTTAATTTCACCATCAGCTAAATTAACATAAGCAGTATAAACATTATTAACTCCTGTTTGAAAGAAAGGTAAATCAGGACCATCCCAACCTCCAGATGTTGCACTACCAACTACACCCCAAGTTGTTGATAAATCAAGTATTGCAGGGTATGTAGTTATAGAAATTGTTTTAGCATCTGATAAAACACTTGAATAGTCACTTAAAGTAGTAAGTACTTTAAAATCAAAATTTGTAGCTACACTTGGTGTTATGTCTAGCGAGTTTAATTTTGAGTTCAAGTCTTCTTTTAAAAATATTTTTGTTAAAGAACTACCAATAGCAATAGTTTTAGGATTGCTGAAATCACCACCAGCAATATCAATTAAGAGTTTGTAACTAGCAGCAGAATCAAAACCGAAATTTGGTTCAGTCCATGATGCAGTCAAGACTTCTTGTCCATCATTAAATTGAGATAGTACTAAGGTACTTTCTGATAAACTAAGGGTTGCATTTGCACTAGCATCTAAAGTTTCTAACTCTCTATCATCACAAGCAGTAAAAACTACACCAATTGCAATAAAAAGCACTAATTTTTTAATTATATGTTTCATAATAAAATATTTTTTAAATTAATATCCAGGGTTTTGAACAAGATTTGGGTTTGAATTTAGATCTGTTTTTGGAATTGGATATAGGTTAAAATGAGCGTCAACTGAAATTCCTTCAGCAACACCACCTTTCCAAGGCCAAAGATATGTATCTCCTGTAAATTTATTAAAACGGATTAAATCTGTTCTACGGTAACCTTCCCAATGTAATTCTCTAGCACGTTCATCTAAAATGAAATCTAAATCTAAATCAGAAGTTGAAATATCGCCCGAAGTATTGCCATAAGCACGAGCTCTTAAATCATTAATTAACGTAACTGCAGTTCCTAAGTTACCACCAGAACCACCTCTTAATGTAGCTTCTGCATACATTAAATAAGCATCAGCTAGTCTAAATAATGGAAAATCGGTATCTACAAAGTTACCAGTTGAATCAGATCCAGGATTTCCTAGACTATCTACATTTTTAAATTTTTGAACAGCATATCCATCTGTAAAAGTTGAAATACTTGCTATTTCTAATGTTTGACCATCTGTATGGAAATTACCTCTTGAGTCTGCTGTTACAGCAGTAATTGAATAGGTTAAGTTTGCTAAATCAAAGGATACTTTATAAGTACCAGCCGTAACTACAATATTTGCAGCTCCAGCCTCTAAAGTTCCGTCAGCACCATCATCACCATAATTATTTGCCCAATCATTATTCTCTCTAAACTTCATTTGACCATCTAACAATACAACATAGATTGAAACTACAGATCCATCTTGCTTTAACATAACATCTGGTCCGCCCCAACCATTAGGAGTAGCATCGCCAACAAGTCCCCAAGTAGAATTTGCACCTAAAGCTGCATTAAGTACCACAGGGTCTGGTGAAGGAAATTTATTAAAAAAGGCACTAGTAGTTCTTAAACCACCCCAGCCACCATTAACACCAAAATCTGATGCTGCCATAGAACCTCCAATAGAAGCGTGTACTAAATATGTAGTACCTCCATAGGTTTGTGTATGTTGTCCATCATAAGCTATTGGGAAAATGATACCATTTGCGTTATTGTTATCTGCTAAAAATAAATTTTCATAAGAACTTTCTAACGAATATCCTGCATTAATAACTTTATTAAGAGCAGTTAGACATTCTGTGTTTTTATCAGCACCAATATAAACAGACGCGTTAAGATATAATCTAGATAAAAGCATCCAGTTAGCAGCTTTATCTGCTCTAGCATATTCATTTTGTCTTGCACCTACCATTAATGCCTCAATAGCTAATAGTTCTGATTCGATATAATTAAATAATTCGGCTCTATTTGTTTGGTTTGGAAAAAAGAAACCAACATCATCAGCTTCCGTTACAAATGGAACATTACCAAACAAATCTAATGCATGAAAATAACTTAAAGCTCGTAAAAATCTTGCTTCAGCTCTAAAGTTTTCTACTTGCGTTCTTAAATTTCCAGTAACATTACGACCATCTAATTTTTCATCACTAGTTTGGCGTATATATTCATTACAAGCAGTTATTTGATAAAATATTCTATCGTAAATAGCTCTAATAAACTCATTATCACCATTCCAATCCATTTCATGGAAATCTGGTAAGCTACCATCTGCCCAGCCAATTACAGCTTCATCAGTACATAATTCTTGTGCTTGCCAATATTGACGCATGTATTGACTAAAACCTTCATCAATACCTCCAATATCTGGATCTCCAGACGGTCCTCGTTGTCCTGTAGTTGCTAAACCAGCATATAATTTTGCTAATACTTGTTTGTAAGCATCAGGATTGTCGTAAAAAACATCTGCTTCAACTCTATTTGGGTCTTCTAATGCTAAATCTAAATCCTTAAGACAAGATGTAGTTACAGCAAATACTAGTAGTAAGACACTTAGTATTTTTATATATTTAAAATTCATAATTTAGTTTTTTAAAATTTAACATTCATTCCAAAAACAAACGATCTTGGTCTTGGGTATGTATTATAATCAATTCCTGAGCTAGCATCTTTATATACAGTTTCAGGATCTGTACCAGTATATTTTGTTAAAGTTAATACATTCTGAGCAGATGCATATATTCTTACTTTAGATTTCTTTAAATATTTGTCTAGTGTATAACCAATAGTTAAGTTATCTAGTTTTAAGAAAGAGGCATCTTGTATGTAGTAATCAGATAAATATCTGTTTGTTCCTCCATTTTGGAAACCTGTTTCTAATACACTTCTTGTACCATTACTTATTACATCTGGATTTGAGGTATTAAGCATTTGATATTGAAAACCTAAATTAGAATCGATGTTATTATACACAAAGTTTCCAATATTTGCTCTCCAAAACATATTAAAATCAAAGTTTTTATAGTCTAGGTTCGTATTTAGCCCTAAAGTAACATCAGAGTTTGGTCTTTTAAAACGATACTTATCATCCGAGTCAATTTGTCCATCTCCATTTCTATCTACATAAACACCTTCAACTGGTTTTCCATTTCCATCATATACTTGTTGGTACACATAAAAAGAATTAGGAGCATATCCTACAGTATGAATTTGAGCAGTATTACCAACTCCACCCGTATAATCATTAACTTCAAGACCGATGTATGTATCATCATTAGAAGCGGTTAATTTAGTTATTTCTAAAGTGTTATAAGTGGCATTTAAACTAGTATTTAATTTTAAATCATCTTTATCAATCAATTTAGTATTTATAGTAAACTCTATACCATTATTTTTTAGGTTACCAATATTTGCCCAATCTTCGTTAGATAAACTTGACCCTGCAGGAAAAGGTAATCTATTTAATAAATCCTTTGATTTTCTATGAAACAATTCAATAGAACCATCAACTTTATTATTTAAGATACCATAATCAATACCTAAATTATAAGTTGTGGTACTTTCCCATTTTAATAATGGGTTATATGGTTGCGCTCTAGAGGTTGTATAATACTGATTACCTAATTGGTATTGCGCAGTTTGTGTACCGTTTGTGTACGTTGGTAAGCCTGGAAAAGGTTCAGGGATATCTTGTTGTCCAACAACTCCCCAACCTAAACGTAATTTTAAATTTGAAATTGTTTCATATTTGTTCATGAAATTTTCATCAGAAATTCTCCAAGCAAAAGCAGCAGAAGGTGCATTAATCCATGATTCATTAGAATCAAAAAAGCGGCTAGTACCATCACGTCTGAAAGTTGCTGTAAATAAATATTTTTTATTTAGATTAAAATTTAATCTACTAAACAAAGATTGTAAATTAAATGGGACTTTGTTAATTTCTGGATCATCTGGAATTATATCAGGATTATTTTGTAAATTCTTACGTTTTGTGCTAGAATTTCTAAAATCTTGGTATGAATAACCAACAGTAAAATCAAGATTACCGTTCAAAGATTCAAAATCTCTTTTATAATTTAAATAAAAATCTAGTAATTTATTATTAGATTTTGATTCAAAAGTTTCTTTATATCCAAAATTTTCAAGAGTTGGCAATACTGTTCCCCATGAATTACTATCTGTAGTTATTAATCCATTACCTTCAGAATGATCAATACCTAAAACTAAGTTTGCATGTAAACCTTTAACATAAGGTAGTTCATAATCAAACTTTATATTTCCAATACCATAATTTGAACTAAAAATATCGTGTTTTTGTTCTAACAAAGATAGTGGATTTGCAGGAGCTCCATTTGCTCTAAAACCATCATCTGCTAGCCATTGATAATAGCCGCCATAGGTTTGGTTGTTTGTATGGGTAGATTGTGTAGGATCAAAACGAATTGCAGAAATTATTGCTCCATCGTCTGCATTTCTATGTCTTCTTTGTGTAAAACGGTATGAAGTATTTATTCTAAGTTTATTATTGAATAGTCTTGAACCTAAATTAAGAGAGTAAGTTCCTTTTTCAAAATTAGAAGTTTTTAAGATACCATCTTCAGTAGCAAAACCAAATCCTAATCTAAAGTTTATAGCAGAACTACCACCACTCATACTAAAATCGTGGTTCATACCCTTACCAGTATCAAAAATTTCATCTTGCCAATCGGTATTCGCATTCCCTAATAGTCCAATTTGAGTAGGAGTACCATTTGCATTCACAAAACTTCTATATTCATCAGCAGATAAAACATCTACTTTATTAATTAAACTTTTAAAAGTAAAACTATTGTTATATTCAAATTTAAGTTCACCAGCTCTACCTTTTTTTGTAGTTACTAATATAACACCATTTGATGCACGTGAACCATATATAGCAGTTGCAGACGCATCTTTTAATATAGAAAAACTCTCAATATCATTATTATTAAGATCATATAAGGAACCTCCTGGAACACCGTCAATAACCACTAATGGGTCTTGTTTTGCAAATAAAGAAGTACTCTCTCTAATACGGATTGTACCACCACCACCTGGAGAGCCACTTGGTGTAACAACTACACCAGCAATTTTACCAACAAGCATTTGCTCTGGAGAAGCGACACCTTCATTTTTTAAATCTTTTGTTTTTACAAGAGCAACAGAGCCTGTAGCATCCTTTTTGGTTGTGCTTCCATATCCGATAATAATAACTTGATCTAAAACTTCTGCATCTTCTTCTAAAGTAATATCAATAATTTTTGAAGTTGCTGAAACAACTTGAGTTTTATAACCAATATAAGAAAATTCAATTAGTTTTTTACCTTTTATTTCGCCTAAATTGTATTTCCCATTAAAATCGGTAGTTGTACCAACATCTGTTCCTTGTACTTTAACATTTACTCCAGGTAGGGGATCTCCAGTTGATTTTTCAATTACCGTACCACTAACTGTATTTTGTGCAATTAGTAACATGGGAATCAAGAATAAGATACCTAAAATAAATAATCTTAATTTGTTCATTTTATATTTTGTTTTATATTAATAAAATTATACCATATATTTATCATTATGCATGATTAAAATAGGTATAAAACCTTATTTTCTAATTCAGTAGCTTTTTTTATAGTATTAAACCTTCGTTTAACAATCACATTTCACGGTGATAAAACTACTGTTTTTATTCATGTTAAATTATTGTTAAGTATTAATTTTAATAACGAAAACGTTTTCGTGTTAATAACTTTTTGTAATTTGCGAAAAAGATATTATTAGTACAATTTATTAAATAATTTGGCCAAAAAAGTTAATATAAAGACAATTGCTTCGGCCTTGGGAGTATCTCCATCAACGGTTTCAAAGGCCTTAGGAGATAGTCATGAGATAAGCACTGATACTCGTGAAAGAATTAAGGCTTATGCTAAACTACACAATTACAGACCAAATAGCCTTGCAACTAGCTTACGTAGTCAAAAGACAAATGTAATTGGTATTATTATCCCTGAAATAGTACATCATTTTTTTTCAAGAATATTAAGTGGTATTGAGAATGTAGCCTATGAGCATAATTATAATTTAATGATTTGTTTATCTAAAGATAATTTAGAAAAAGAAATTCAAAATATTGAAATGCTTACAAATGGAAGTGTAGATGGTTTATTGGTTTCCGTAGCAAAAGAGACTTTAGAGAAAAGTGATAATACACATTTTAATCAGTTGATAGAAGAAGGTTTTCCAATAGTATTTTTAGATAGAGTTCCAAATAATTTAGAGATTGATAAAGTAATTATTGATGATGTTGCAGGTGGTTATAAAGCAGCAAAACACTTAATTGAAAAAGGAAACAAAAAAATTGCTATTATTACCACCCCATCTCATGTAAATGTTGGTGTAGATAGAGAAAAAGGGTTTTATAAAGCATTAAAAGAATTTAAACTACCAATAATTAAATCGTTTGATATTAAGGTAGATGAGAAAAATAAAAATCCTATTGAACCACAAATTGAAGCATTATTTAATCAAGAAGAATTGCCAGATGGTATTTTTGCAGTAAATGAGAATTATGCAGCAATAGCATTAAAAATTGCACAACGCAAAGGATTAAGAGTACCAGAAGATATTGGAATAATCGGTTTTACAGATGGCTTAATTTCTAAAACAACAAACCCAACTCTATCAACCATAGCGCAGCATGGTTATACAATGGGAGCACAAGCAACAGAAATTTTATTAGAGCGTATTTCAAATAAAAATAGAAATGCAGTATATAAAACTAATGTAGTTTCAACTAACGTAATTGAAAGAGAGTCAACATAATTTATAACAATTATATCTAAATTTGTTGCAAATTAAAAAATATTCTATACATTTACGCCCAAGTTAATTATACTTTCAATTAACAATTTCACACTTCACAATCGCAATTAATTGCGGTACAGTACTAATTTAGTACTGTAATTTTATGTTTAAAATTTAATAATATTAAGCTAATATTCATTTAATAGCAATGTATTAATTATTGATATTTAATTAAAAGGAAGTAAAAATGAAAAAAAAGAACCTTAGTTTTTGGGAAATTTGGAACATGAGTTTTGGATTTTTGGGAATACAATTTGGATTTGCCTTGCAAGGAGGGAATATGTCACGTATTTTTCAAACATTGGGAGCATCGCAAGATGATATACCAATGTTATGGATAGCAGCGCCATTAACAGGTTTACTTGTACAACCAATAATTGGTTATATGAGTGATAGAACCTGGAGCAAAAAATGGGGGAGAAGAAAACCTTATTTCTTTCTGGGAGCAGTTTTAAGTACAATAGCATTATTTTTTATGCCATATTCACCATACTTATGGATGGCAGCAGGATTTTTATGGATTTTAGATGCCTCAATTAATATATCCATGGAGCCATTTAGAGCATTAGTAGCAGATTTGTTGCCAGAAAAACAACGTTCGTATGGATTTGTTGTTCAGGCTTTGATAATAGGTATAGGTACTTGGATTGCAAGTAATTTACCTTGGATGGTTTCAAAGTTAGGTGTAAGTGATGCTGCGGAAGCAGGAATGATACCAATGTCGGTTAAAGTTTCCTTCGCTATTGGAGCTTTTGTTTTTATGGCAAGTATATTATATACCATTTTTACAACCAAAGAATATCCGCCAGAAGACATGGCCGAATTTGAAAAAGAAAAAGCCAAAAAGAATAATTTTATTTCGGATATTTTAAACAATGTTGGAAATATGCCATCTACTATGAAAAAATTAGGAGTGGTTCAATTTTTTAGTTGGTTTGCCTTTTTTACAATGTGGAGTATGTCAAACCCTGCGTTAACAGAGCATGTATATCATACACCAATTCCAATAGAAAAGAATTATAATATGGAAGATGCTACAGAAAAGGAGGCATTTGACACAGCAAATACAGCATTTCAAAAATCATCTAATTTAGTAGGAGCAAATATGGGAGTTTATGGACTTTCATCAATGGCTTTTGCATTATTACTTGTTTTTTATACATCAAAAAAGAATATAAATAGAAAATTGGTACACATGTTCTCTTTAATATTAGGAGGTTTTGGGTTTTTAATAATGGTTTATTTGCCTGAACCAAAATTTTTGGCATTAGCATTTGCTTTAATTGGCTTTGCTTGGGGAAGTATACTATCCATGCCTTATGCCATGTTATCGAGTGCCATTGATCCAAATAAAATGGGTGTATTTATGGGTATTTTTAATATGTTTATTGTAATTCCGCAAATAATAGGAGCGCTTGGAGGTATCAATTATATTTCTGGCTTATTTGGAGAAAAAGCAATAAATGCTATGTTAGTAGCAGGTTTAAGTTTAATTATTGCAGGTTTTTGTAATTTATTAATTACAGATAAAGCAGCAATTTCATATCAAGGAGAAGCAAATGGATAAAGCAGTAATATTTGATTTAGATGGTGTAATTGTAGATACTGCAAAATATCATTTTAAAGCATGGCAGAATGTAGCCAAAAAATTAGGATTTACATTTACCAACGAACAAAACGAAACCCTTAAGGGTGTAAGTAGAGTACAATCATTAGAAATTTTGATTGAATTGTCTGGCAAAAATATTTCCGAAGAAGAAAAGGAAACATTATTGGTTTCAAAAAACGAAGAGTATTTAACTTTTGTTGCTGAAATGAAAGCAGATGAGATACTTGATGGGATTGTTGATGTATTGAATTATTTAGATTCTAATAAAATAAAATACGCATTAGGTTCGGCAAGTAAAAATGCACCACTAATATTAAAAAAGGTTGGTTTATATGAGCGTTTTCAAGCTATAGTAGATGGGAACGATGTAAGTAAAGGAAAGCCAAACCCAGAAGTATTTTTAATAGCAGCAAAAAAACTAAGTATAAAACCAGAAAATTGTATTGTGGTAGAAGATGCTTTTGCAGGAGTTGAAGCAGCAAATAGAGCAAATATGTTAAGTATTGGTATTGGAGCACAAGAAATATTGCACCATGCCGATATTATTTTAAAGGATACAAGTAAATTAACAACAAAATTATTAAAAAGTATCTTAATGTAAAGGCACGATGTTTTGTGTCTCAAGTAAAGACACAATACTTCGCACTCAAGTAAAGGCACAATGTTTCGTGTCTCAAGTAAAGACACAATGTTTCGTGTCTCTAAATTAAATAAAGAAAAATGAATATAAAATATATACAACCAAACGAATGGCGGATAATCGAAAAAGGGTTTGACAAAGAAAATGTCGAAACTTCAGAGAGTATATTTAGCATTGGAAACGGAATTTTTGGGCAACGAGCAAATTTTGAAGAGAAATATTCAGGAGCATCATTGCAAGGAAGTTATATAGGGGGAATCTATTACGAAGACAAAACTAGAGTAGGATGGTGGAAGAATGGATATCCAGAGTATTTTGCCAAAGTATTAAATGCTCCAAATTGGATTGGAATTGATATAAAAGTAAATGGAGAAGAATTAGATTTAAACAAAATAAAAGTTTCTAACTTTTATAGAGAATTAAATATGAAAGAAGGTTATTTAAAACGTTCTTTTATTGCACATTTCAAAGATGGAGATGTTGCAATTTGTTCCACTCGTTTTTTAAGTTTAGATATTACCGAAGTAGGAGCTATAAAATTTGAAATAAAACCTTTAAATTTTAATGCAGAATTAGAAATTAGCCCTTATTTAGATGGAGGAATTAAAAATGAAGATTCCAATTACGATGAACTTTTTTGGGAAATTTTAGATATTAAAGAAAGAGAAAATGAGGCATCTATTTTATCAAAGACTTTAAAGACAAATTTTTATGTTTCAACAGGAATGAAAATTGATTTTGAATTAAATGATAAAAAAATAAATCTAAAATCAAAAACTAAAAACACCTTTAAAAGTATAAAAATCAGCTATATATATAATTTAAACAAAAATGATAATTTAATTGTATATAAATTTGGAGGTTATGTACATTCCTTGAATGTAAATAAGGATGAATTACAAAAAACTCAAAAAAACATTTTAGAAAAAGCATCAGAAATAGGTTTTTCGAAATTATTAGAAAGTCAAAAAGAAGCATGGCAAAAAATTTGGGAAACATCAGATATTGAAATTAAAGGAGATGTAAAAGCACAACAAGCAATACGATTTAATATATTTCAATTAAACCAAACATATACAGGAGTAGATTCGAGATTAAATATAGGGCCAAAAGGATTTACAGGTGAAAAATATGGAGGAAGTACCTATTGGGATACAGAAGCGTATTGTATCCCGTTTTATATGAGTACAAAAGATAAAAAAGTAGCAAGAAATTTATTGATGTATCGATACAATCAACTGGATAAAGCAATAGAGAATGCAGGTAAATTAGGCTTTAATTCAGGAGCAGCATTATACCCAATGGTAACCATGAATGGAGAGGAATGTCATAATGAATGGGAGATTACTTTTGAGGAGATACACCGTAATGGCGCAATGATTTATGCCATTTATAATTATGAGAACTATACAGGAGACCTAGATTATGTGGCAGAGTATGGGTTGGAAGTAATAATAGCAGTAGCGCGATTTTGGCAACAACGAGTTAACTTTTCAGAAGAAAAAAATAAATTTGTAATGTTAGGTGTAACAGGACCAAATGAATATGAAAATAATGTAAATAATAATTTTTATACAAATTATTTAGCAAAATGGTGTTTGGAATATGCAGTGGAAAAAGTAGCATTTATAAAGAAAAATTATAAGAAAGACTTTGATAGAGTTATTGCAAAAACAAAGTTAACAGTTGAAGAAACTTATATCTGGCAGAAGGTAGCAGACAATATGTATTTTCCATATACCGAAAAATCACAAGTATATTTGCAACAAGATGGCTTTTTAGATAAAGAAAGAATAAGTGTTAGTGATTTAAAAGAAGCAGACAGACCAATAAATCAAAATTGGTCATGGGATCGTATCTTAAGATCTCCATTTATAAAACAAGCAGATGTTTTGCAAGGGCTGTATTTATTCGAGAATCATTTTACAAAAGAGCAATTAACCAATCATTTTAATTATTATGAGCCGTTAACAGTACATGAATCATCATTGTCGCCATGTGTGCACTCCATATTGGCATCAAAAATTGATAATGATACAAAGGCTTATGAAATGTATTTACGTACCGCAAGGCTAGATTTAGACGATTATAATGCAGAAGTACATGAAGGCTTGCATATAACAAGTATGGCAGGCACATGGATGGCAATAGTGCAAGGTTTTGGAGGAATGAGAAACTTTAATAACAAATTGACATTTAATCCAAAAATACCAAAAGAATGGGAGTCGTATTCTTTTAAAATTAATTATAGAGGAAGTGTTTTGCAAGTCTATAAAAGCCATACAGAAACAAAAATAACAAATTTATCAAACAATGAAATAGAAGTTGAGATAGATAATGGTAAGGTGCTGATTTAAAATAGTTAATATACATAAATAAACAAGAATATAATATGAAAGTTAAATATTTTGCACTAGTATTAGTCTTATTGGTTACGGCATGTAAAACAGTAACTAAAAAGAATGTTAAGACAACAGATGTTAAATCAAAAAAAGGAATAGATTCAAATGTTTCAAGTGGAGAATTGTATAGAATTGCAGGTTTTCCATCAAAATTTATAACACCAAGGAATGTTGATATTTGGGTGCCAGAAAATTATTCAAAAGATAAAAAATATGCAGTTTTATATGTACATGATGGGCAAATGCTATTTGATGATACAAAAACATGGAATAAACAAGAATGGGGGTTTGATGAAACAATCTCGAAGTTAATAGCTGAAAATAAAATTAAAAATACAATTGTTGTTGGTATATGGAATATAGCAAAGTTAAGATATACAGATTATTATCCGCAAAAGCCATTTGACCTATTAACGCAAAAAAGTAGAGACTCTTTATTAGCAGGTTTTAAAAAGCAAGTAAAATACACGTACAAAGAGCGATTTAATTCTGATGAATACTTAAAATTTATTGTAACAGAATTAAAACCGTACATAGATAAGAATTATGCAACAAAATCAGATGCTAGCAATACAGCAATAATGGGCTCTAGTATGGGCGGATTAATCTCCATGTATGCAATATGCGAATATCCAGAAGTGTTTGGAGCAGCAGCAGGTTTATCAACACATTGGATTGGTACATACTCTAATAAAAACAACCCAATACCAGCAACATTTTTAGCATATATGGATGCAAATTTGCCAAGTTCTAAAAACCACATATTATATTTTGATTATGGTACAGAAACATTAGATGCAAGATATTTACCATATCAAGACAAGTTTACAGCCTTATTAAAGAAGCATGGTTATACCACAAATTTAAAGTTTGAAGGAGGGGAGCATTCCGAAAAATCATGGCGTAAGCGATTAGAAATACCATTAAAAGTATTATTAAAAAAAGAATAAAATGAAAAAATATATACTCGTATTAACCATATTTTTAGGAGCCTTTAGCTCTTGCAATAAAGATGGAGCAATAAAAAAAGATAAACGATTAGCGATAAAAGGCATTGCAAGTCCAGTATATCTTGAATTTGGTAAAGGTGAAATCGTATTATCAGATTATTTTTTAGATACAACAAAAATAGATTCAATTGGTAAAACAAGTGAATATGATGCAGTATTAATAGAAAACAATACAAAAGCTAGTTATAAAATAGGAGAGACAACACCAAATATTAGTAATTTAAAAGTTTGGGTACAAGGAAAAGCTTATGATATTCCGCTATTTAAAAGTAATAAAGAGCAAGTAACCATAGCAATACCAGATATAGCCAAAAAGTATGAGAAGGTAATGGTAAAAGGAGAGTTTAGCAATTGGCAGCAGAAAGCATTAGTTTATGAAAAAGGTATTTGGAAATATACAACTAAGGTAAGTAAAGGAGAGCATCAATATGTGCTAGTAGTTGATGGTAAAGAGCAAGCGGACCCAACAAATAAAAGCACAGTTAGTAATGGGATGGGAGGATATAATTCGGTATTGAAAATTGAAAGAAATACACTGAAACTTCCGAAAATTAAAACACAAAAAATTAGTAATGACAGTTTAATTTTTAATTCTATTAACAATACAGATAAAATTATATTTTATACTGATAATCAAATATTTAAAATCGTAAATAAAATTAATAATTCAAAAGAAATTAAAATTAAATTACCAAAAAACACTACTTTAGAACGTTCACATATTCGAGTTTATGCATATAATAAATATGGACGAAGTAATGATCTATTAATACCATTACAAGATGGGGAAATAATAACAAAAACAAGCCAATTAAAACGGACAGATTTTCATACGCAAATCATGTATTTTTTAATGGTAGATCGTTTTAAAGATGGAGATAAAACAAATACCAAACAAGTAAAAAATGATAGCATATTACCAAAAGCAAACTATTATGGAGGAGATTTAAAAGGAGTGTTAGATAAGATAAAAGAAGGTTATTTTAATGAATTAGGTATAAATACAGTTTGGTTATCGCCAATAACACAAAACCCAGAAGGAGCATATGGACTATGGCCAGAGCCAATGACAAAATTTTCAGCATATCATGGATATTGGCCAATATCAAATACAAAAATTGATTATCGTTTTGGAGACACTAAAATATTTAAAGAACTAATAGCAGAAGCACATAAACGTAATTTGAACGTATTATTAGATTATGTAGCAAACCATGTGCATAAAGAACATCCATTATATAAAAACAATCCAGAATGGGCAACACCATTATATTTGCCAGACGGTACAATGAATACCGAAAAATGGGACGAACATCGCTTAACCACTTGGTTTGATACTTTTTTACCAACCTTAGATTTTAGTAAAAAGGAAGTAGTAGAAAAAATGACAGACTCGGCATTAACATGGGTAACAAACTATGATTTAGATGGCTTTAGGCATGATGCAACCAAACATATACAACTAGAATTTTGGCGTACACTAACCAAAAAAGTAAAACAAAGAACAAACCGGCCAATATATCAGATAGGAGAAACTTACGGAAGTCCAGAATTGATACGAAGCTATGTAAATACAGGAATGTTAGATGCACAATTTGATTTTAATCTATACGATGCATCCGTACAAGCATTTGCAAATCCAGACGCAACATTTGAGCATTTAGCAAATACCTTGCAAAAAGCAATGAATTACTACGGAAATCATCATTTAATGGGGAATATTTCAGGAAACCAAGATAGAGCAAGGTTTATAAGTTATGCGTCAGGAGATGTGAAATTTGATGAAGATGCAAAAAAAGCAGGATGGACGCGAAAGGTAGAAATGAGTGATAAAGCAGCATATAATAAACTAGCAATGTTGCAAGCGTTTAATTTAACAACACCAGGCATACCATGTATCTATTATGGCGATGAATACGGAAGTATAGGAGCAAATGACCCGGATAATAGAAAAATGATGCAATTCGATGATTTGAATGCAGAAGAAAAAGCATTAAAAAAACGAATTACAGAATTAATTAAAACAAGACGAAATTCCATGGCATTGCAATATGGAAGTACCGAAGTTTTACAAGCAGATGCAAGTGTATTAATACTAAAACGTCAATATTTTGAAGAAGAAGTGCTAGTAATATTTAATAAATCAAAAAAACCATTTGATTATAAAGAGGTAACCGTACCGCCAAATAATTTTAAAATAATAAAATAAAACTTAGAACCCTTTGAGGAAGCATATAACTCTTAATAGTTTAATAAAACAATGAAAAAACTACTATACATACTATTAATACTTACAATTAGCTGTAAAAAACAGAAAATAGAAAGTAAGAAGCAAGTATCATTAACCCATCAAAAAGAGGAAGATAAAACCAACAAACCATTCAATTGGAAAGCAGCCAACCTCTATTTTTTATTAGTAGATCGTTTTAATAATGGCGATACAACAAATGATACAAACTTTAATAGAAACAAAGAAACTGCAAAATTAAGAGGTTTTGAAGGAGGAGATATTAAAGGAATAATACAAAAAATAAAAGAAGGATATTTTACCAATTTAGGCGTAAATGCAATATGGTTGTCACCAATAGTAGAACAAATTCATGGCGAAGTAGATGAAGGTTCAGGAGCAACATATGGATTTCATGGTTATTGGACTAAAGATTGGACAGCAATAGACCCAAATTTTGGCACAAAAGCAGATTTAGATGATTTAGTACAGATAGCACATGAAAAAGGAATACGGATTGTGTTAGATGCCGTAATTAACCATACAGGACCAGTAACAACAATAGATACCGTCTGGTCAGATAGCTGGGTAAGAACAGAACCACAATGTAATTATAAAGGATATGAGTCAACAGTAACCTGCACCTTAGTAAAGAATTTACCAGATATTAAAACGGAAAGTAATGAAGAAGTAGCATTGCCAAAGCAATTAGTAGAGAAATGGAAAAAAGAAGGACGTTATGACCAAGAAGTGGCAGAGCTAGACGCATTTTTTAAGCGAACAGGATACCCAAGAGCACCAAAATATTATATCATAAAATGGTTAACCGATTATATAACAGAATTTGGAATAGACGGTTTTAGAGCAGATACCGTAAAACATATAGAAGAAAATATCTGGAAAGATTTTAAAACAGAATGTGACTATGCTTTCGCAGAATGGCAAAAGAATAATTGGACACATTTTAAAAATAAGCAAGAATTTTATTTGGTGGGAGAAGTATATGGTTATAATATCAGTGCAGGGAAACAATATGATTTTGGCGATAAAAAAGTGAACTATTTTGACAATGGATTTCAAAGTCTCATAAATTTTGAATTTAAATGGAATGCAAAGCAGATGAAAGGATACGAAACCTTATTTGCAAAATATTCAGCAATATTACAAAACGAATTAAAAGGATTTGGAACATTAAATTATATGACATCGCATGATGATGGGCAACCGTTTGACAGAGAAAGAAAAAAAACCTTTGAAACCGCAACAAAACTATTATTAGCACCAGGTACATCACAAATATATTATGGCGATGAATCGGCAAGGTCATTAATAATAAAAGAAGCAGAAGGCGATGCAACATTAAGATCAACCATGAATTGGGAATCCATAAAAACAAATGCAAAAACCAAAGAAATTTTAGCACATTGGCAAAAATTAGGACAATTTCGGAATAATCATTTATCCGTAGGAGCAGGGATTCATAAAATGATTTCTAAAAAGCCTTATGTTTTTCAACGGACTTATACGAATGGAACTTATAACGATAAAGTAGTAATAGGTTTAGATTTACCAAAAGGAGAAAAAGAAATCAAAGTATCTAATCTATTTAAAGACAAAGACAAATTAATAGATGCATATTCAGGTAAAAAAGTAACCGTAAAAAATGGGATAGTAGTTATAGATACTAAATTTGATATTGTACTATTAGAAAAAATCTAAAAATCTAAAAAACCTTTAAAAACATACTTAAAATGAACAAACTAATCTTATTTCTATTGACTTTAACACTAATAATGTCTTGTAAAACAGAAAAAAAAGAAAATCTAAAAAAAGAAGTAAAAAAAGAAAAAATAGCATCAATATCTCCAGAAATGATGGAGAATGCAGTAATATACGAAGCAAATATCCGTCAATATTCAAAAGAAGGAACTTTTGCAGTATTTACTAAAGACATACCAGAAATTAAAAAATTAGGAGTAAAAATAATATGGGTCATGCCAATATTTCCAATTTCAGAGACAAAACGAAAAGCAACAGGCGGTATTTTTGCCTCAACAATAAAAGAAGAGGCAGAGCGTAAAAAAGCATTAGGGAGTTACTATGCAGTATCTAGCTTTACAAAAATAAATCCAGAATTTGGAACAATTAATGATTTCAGAGAAATGGTAAAAGTAGCGCATGACAATGGCATATATGTTATTTTAGATTGGGTACCAAACCATACAGGTTGGGATCATGAATGGATTACAACGCATCCAGAATATTATACAAAAGGCAAAGATGACAAAATAACACATCCATTAAAAGAAGATGGAACCTCAATAGGTTGGGATGATGTTGCAGATCTAAATTATGATAATAAAGGATTACACACAGAAATGCTAAAAGACATGACCTACTGGCTAGAAAAAGAAAATGTAGATGGTTTTAGATGTGATGTTGCAGGAATGGTATCAGTTGATTTTTGGCAAACAACAATTCCTAAATTGAGAGAAAAGAAAGATATTTTTATGTTGGCAGAGGCATGGGAGCCAGAATTGCTTAAAACTAATTTGTTTGATATGTGCTATGCATGGGATTTTCATCACTTAATAAATGATATGGCAAAAGGGGAGAAGCAAGTAGCAGATTTTGATGCCTATATTGAGAAAATTGGCAAACAATATGAAAGTAATGATATATTAATGAATTTTGTAACCAACCACGATGAGAATTCATGGAATGGAACAATTAAGGAACGAATGGGGGAAGCGTCTGAAATTATGACTGTTCTGAGTTATATGGTTGATGGAATGCCATTAATTTATTCAGGACAAGAATATGATTTAGATCACCGATTAAAATTCTTTGAAAAAGACTCCATAACAAAAACAAAAAGTAAAACTTGGACATTGTTGGAGAAATTAGGAAAACTAAAAAATAGTAATATTGCTTTGCATGGAGGTAAAAAAGCAGCATCATTTAAAAGGCTTGCAATAACAAATAAAAATATTATAGCTTTTACAAGAGAAAAAGAAGGTAAAACGGTTACTTTTATTGGTAATTTTTCTGATAAAGAGCAAAAAATTAAAGTAGAATTAGAAATAAAAAAAGATTACTTTAGTAATAAAGAAGCTGATTTTTCAGCTCCAAAAGTATTGAAACCCTGGGGTTATATGGTTTTAATTGATTAGATAACTATAAGTTTATTGGTCTTTATTAAATTAATTAATCCTTTTTAGGAGACACAATATATAAACTTCCAAAACGGTGATGATGATACATAATAAACATTAAACCACCTTTCCTTTGTTCTTTTTTACTACTAGTTCTAATTTGATACCTTAAACTATAGCTATCAAAATCATCAAAAACATCCGCCTTAAAATGTAACTTATCAGAGTTGTAATTCCATTCAAAATACCCAATGCCTTTCCAGCCAGACCTACTATTGTTAGCAGGAGCGCCAGGCATCGCTCCTTTCCTTGTACGATGTGTTTTTGTAAAGTGTTGTAATTCTAGAATGGTATTGTTTTCAAAAACATCCTCTGTTGGTATACTACCATACATATTGCTATGTATTTCAGCAGGTCTAATTTCATGATATTCAAAACGTTGTGACTTTGATTTGTGAAGGTGTTTTATTTTCCATTTGTAATAGACTTTTTCAAATGGATCATCATCAATTAACTTATCTGAAGTTATTTGAATCAATTCATTATCTATTTTAAGAAAGCATCGTGTAATAAAATTATCCGTATGTATATATGTTGCTTCCGCTTTTACCAAATAGGAAGTAAAATCAGCATCACTTAGTGTATCATAGTTAATGGTTTTAGTATATTCTTTTTTTGATTTATCTCCAGAAATTGCCCAATCTATATAATATGATTCATTAAAAATAATTCCTGAACTACTTATGGATTCTCCATTAATAGATTCAAGGGAGTCGATCAAATTTCCCGATTTATCAACTTTCCAAATAAACTTATCTGATGTAATAAAATAATTAGATGTTAAAGAATCATACTGTACACTAAATTTATATTTAGACTTAAAACGAATATTCAATTTAGTATTTTTTCGAATTTTGTGATTTTATAATTTTGTGATTCTGCTATACCATTATGGAGGAACTGATAAGTTCTAAATTTTTTATCTTTTAAATTACTTAAAAAAGGAAGCAGAAAATTTTCATAAACAATCCATGCTATTATAAGTGCAACAACAGATATTATTATTTTTTTAAACATAATTAATTATTCTATGCGATTAACGGATTAGTCTCTTGTCAAATTACCCAACGGTTAATCTCTTTTCATAAATTTAGATTCAAATTGAATAAAAAATCATTCAAACTGAAAATAAATATTAAGTCAAACAGAGGTTAATACTATAAAAATACAATATTTAATCGTTTAGAATTATTTTGATTTGTATTCGTGATGGTTTAATTTATAAACGTAAAATCAGTTTTTAAGACAAATAATACCAAATACACATTAAAATAAGCCTAATAAATCGTTTATTTTATCACTCCTTTTCTTCAAAAAATAGATCCATAACGTAGGCTATGAATAGATTTTTACGCATCAATGAGTAATAAACTAAATCAATTTCTTTCAGCTTATTTCAAAATGTACTTGGTATAATCTAGATAATTCAAAGAAATTTAGCAAAAAAATGAGAAAAATAATCAACCCCGAAGGGAAAACAAATAAAAGGCAATCTTTTTTGAATAATTTTTAAGAAATAACAGGTTATTCCTTAAAAATTATGCTTCAAATCTCAGCATTTCTTCATTTTCTGTAAATAGAAGTCTTAGTCGAACCTTTAGATTTGTTTTTTAAATAAATTTAATTAAAAGAATATGATAATGATGATGAGATTTCTTTTTTTGCTTCTTTTTTTCTTTGTTAATAACTCAAAAAAGAAAAAGAGAGAGGAGAACTTTAAGTCGAACTAGTTTAAAGAACTATCCTGAGTATTAGTCCTCACTCTTTAATTTAGGTTACAAAGGACCAAATAGAATTTTAGT
>Ga0256840_1000853_pt1 | contig 30311 bp, 28 predicted proteins | sample 355202metaG_FD_185969 | JGI IMG/M metagenome (GOLD analysis project Ga0256840, IMG submission 185969) | Hydrothermal vent microbial communities from Mid Atlantic Ridge, Atlantic Ocean - 355-202 | ecosystem: Environmental > Aquatic > Marine > Hydrothermal vents | place: Atlantic Ocean: Mid... | reverse complement strand
GTGGCAATAATCATCAGGATATCTTTGAATCAGAAGAAGACATGGTGCGGATCATTGAAGATATTGCTTATGCTTTATCAATAATAAACGTTACACTGACCCCACTTATTACTGACCCCACTTATTAGACCCCACTTATTATTATGTAACAAAAATGAGGAACATGGATGGGTTTTGTGCCAATTATTAATCAACTAATCAGTACGTTTTGGTGGTTAATCCCCCTTGCAATTATCGCCACTGTTTTAAAATCAGCTTGGTTTAAAGGCATTGCTGGGGAATTTATCGTTAACCTTGGCGCAAAACTATTTCTGGATAAAGAAAAATATCATCTTATCAAAAATGTCACTTTGCCAACTGAAAATGGAAGCACCCAAATAGACCATGTTATTGTTTCAAAATATGGTGTTTTTGTTGTTGAAACGAAAAACATGAAAGGTTGGATATTTGGTAGCCCAAATCAGAAAACATGGACCCAGAAAATTTATAAGCATTCGAGCAAGTTTCAAAATCCCCTTCATCAAAACTACAAGCATACAAAAACACTTGAATCACTCTTAGGGTTAAACGAAGAGCAAATATTTTCTGTTGCTGTGTTTGTCGGTGACAGTACGTTCAAAACTGAAATGCCAGAAAATGTAACGTATGGAAAAGGTTACATTAGGTTTGTTAAATCAAAAACACAGCCTGTACTTACTGAAGCCGAAGTAGAAAATATTAAAAGTAAAATTGTGTCAGGAAGACTGACTCCGTCATTCAAGACAAACCGAGAGCATGTAAGGCATGTCAAAACAATTATTGCTGAAAAAAATAAGTAGGGTCAGAAATAAGTAGGGTCAGTGTAACGTTTATCTGATATAGTTAATTCGATTACAGATTGAGAAAACAGAAATGGCACGACTTTTGAGGGTAAGTCCTATTGGAGTGCCACAGAACATCATACAGTGAGGCATAAATAGACAAGCAATTTTTGAGGACGATTCAGATAGGTAGACTCAAGAAATAATAAACGCTACACTGACCCCACTTATTCTGACCCCACTTATTCCTGACCCCACTTATTCCTGACCCCACTTATTCCTGACCCCACTTATTCTTAGCTAAGTTGTAATGTTTAGGTGTGTATTCAGTAAGGCTGGCATACCGCCCTTATTTGTTATGTTTTTAAGCTGGCGGGTATTAGTCCAAGATGATCAACAAATGGTATAAAATCACGATCGCTAAAGAGAAGGGGTAAATTATTTTCAATGCAGAACGTAGCAATTATCACATCATTTGTTTTTCTGATAGTGATTCCTTTTTTGCGAAGAAATCGAAAATTCTCTGCACATTTTTCAACCATATTATGTCCAAACATTTCATATTGCTCTAAGAGCGCAAGGGCTGTCCTTGTTTTGTTGTACTCTCGTTCGGTTTTTATACCTTGTAGAATTTCTAAAAGAATTAAGTCGCCTATCGAAACTAAGCCATCAATTAAAGCTTTATCCAGAATATCTGTCAGTGAACTTTCTTTACCGTTGAAATAGTCAATCCAAACGCTGGTATCAACTAATATCATTATTGGTTCTCATTTCATCTAGGTTCCCTTCCCATTTTATTTTTCCACGTAAGCCTCGTATTGCTTGCTGTTTTTGTCGGAGTATTATTAATTTAAGACCTTGCTCTACAACATCTCTTTTTGTTTTCAATCCTGTTGCTTTAAGGGCGTGCGTCATTAAATCATCATCAATTACAATATTTGTTCTCATAAATTTTATGTGTATAATGGTTTAAAAAATACACAATAGCATGAGTAAAAAAACATAACAAGGTTGGTCCAGCTGACCGTTGGCAGCGCAGATTTTTTTGCGAAGGCCATTTTTGTATCAAAGGTCAGAGCTTTGTCAGAGTTCATCGAAAAATAAGTAGGGTCAGTGTAACGTTTACCTAATATAGTTAAATAAGTAGGGTCAGTGTAACGTTTATCTGATATAGTTAACTCGATTACAGATTGAGAAAACAGAAATGGTACGACTTTTTAGGGTAAGTCCTATTGGAGTGCCACAGAACATCATACAGTGAGGCATAAATAGACAAGCAATTTTTGAGGACGATTCAGATAGGTAGACTCAAGAAATAATAAACGCTACACTGACCCCGCTTATTTCTGACCCCGCTTATTTGGCTGGGATTTGTGATGGGGCAGTTGGGTAACTGGCTGTCCTACCTTGATGCTGAATAAGTAACAAAGGGAATATCAATAGTTAAGAATTAGGGTTAGAATATCAGGATGCCTACAATATTAAGAATTGGTCCATTTCGTTTTTTCTTTTACAGTAATGAAAATGGAGAGCCTGCTCATATCCATATTCAACGTGAACGTATGTTGGCAAAATTTTGGCTTCAACCTGTTGCATTAGCTAGTTCAACAAGGTTTTCTCCGAAAGAGCTTAGAAAATTAGAAGTATTAGTAAACGAGAATAAAGAGACTTTTTTGGAGGCTTGGAATGAGTACTTTAGCAGTTAAACTATACCCTCGGGCATATAACATCAAATGCACGGATGTTTTATTAATTGTCGAGTTAGTTGATGGCAGGACTATCTCTGCACCTTTGATCTGGTTTCCTAGGTTAGCGCAAGCAAATAAAAAGCAACGCGATAATTGGGAACTGCTTGGAGAGGGAGAAGGTATTCATTGGTCAGAAATTGATGAAGACTTAAGTATAAACGGTTTATTAGTTGGTACACATTAAAAAAATCAGCTGAATCGGGTCAGAATAAGTAGGGTCAGTGTAACGTTTATCTGATATAGTTAAGTTGATTACAGATTGAGAAAACAGAAATGGCACGACTTTTGAGGGTAAGTCCTATTGGAGTACCACAGCACATCATGCAGCGAGGCATAAATAGACAAGCAATTTTTGCGGACGATTCAGATATGCGAGCTTATTTAGGTTGGCTCAAAGAATGTTCTGTGAAACATGATGTGGAAATACATGCATGGGTTTTGATGACAAACCATGTGCATATTCTTTGTACTCCAAAAGCTGAAAGAGCCACTAGTAAAATGATGCAATCGATAGGTCGAATGTATGTTAGATATTTTAATTATACTTATCTGCGTACTGGCACTTTGTGGGAAGGTCGTTTTAAATCATGCCTCGTGCAAAGTGAACATTACTTGTTGTCACTTTACCGTTATATTGAGCTTAACCCTGTCCGAGCAGGAATGGTTGATGACCCTGCTGAATACAGTTGGTCTAGTTATGGTTGTAATGCACTTGGTGTAGAAACAAAGTTACAAACACCGCATGAAGAGTATTTGCGCCTTGGTAAAAACAAAGAAGAGAGGCTAGAGGCATACAGGGAATTATTAAACGTTCAGGTTGGCAAGGAGCTATTGACTGAAATACGGGAAAGTACAAACAGAGGTTTGGCTTTGGGTAGTGCTTCTTTTTCTGCGCAAATAGAAAGGTTAACTAATGCCAGAGTAACAAAAAAGAGAATAGGTAGACCCAAGAAAAAATAAACATTACACTGCCCCCATTTATTCATTGCCTAAAATGCAAAGCAGAATGGTAGTAAAGTCTACTCTTTAGATAAACATTCTCGATTATTGAGCAAGGCCTTGTACATTGATTTATATAAATCAATAGGCTAATCGGGTAAGGGCTGGTTTCTCTCCAGCCCTCCCCACACTACTCTGCATGCGGCTCCGCACAGGGCGGTTCATTAGCCATTTGGATAATGGATCTTCACCCTCTATTCTATAACAGACACTAACTCCTGTGCTTTTAGCCAGTCATTATTGAGACTCATTTGTACAGCCTTGGTTTTCGCCAGCCGATAATATCCCTTGGAACTCAAGCCAATATAAATCGCCAGTTTGGTGGAGACTCCCAAACTAATCAGTTTTCCAATACGGGTTTTCATTCTGCACCATTGTTTTAAATAGCACATAAGAATCCGTCTTCTAATCCAGTGATCCAGCTCAGGAGCGGAGCAATAAAATTCACTCCGTCCAAAGTAGTTCATCCAGCCAGAAATATATCGGCTGAGTTATTGATACCGATAAGCTCAGCTCACACCCCACTTATTCTTGTCACTCACTGCTCTGAGAAAAAAAGAGCAAGCCATTCAGGTTAAAGCAGTAAAACAGGACTAAGAAATTATTAGTGCGCCCCCCCCCCGAGCGCATGAAGGAAATGAAAGGGTTTAAAAATAGACAACTTTCACAGTCTCAATAGCGAGTATGTCTCTTAGGGTTTTAATAGCTAATAGCGCTTTACAATTCATATTCAAATTAGAACGGGTCAGAAATAATAAATATTACTCTGCCCGCTATCTTAAAACCACGTAGAATATGCACCCTTTAAAATATTTGCATGTCAGATAAGATTGATGTGCTTCTACTCGGAAAAAAACATGCTTTCAACCGCAAATATCACCATGCAATTTGGCGCCAAGCCATTATTTGAAGACGTTTCAGTTAAATTTGGCAATGGTAACCGTTACGGATTAATTGGTGCCAATGGCTGTGGCAAATCAACTTTTATGAAAATTTTAGGGGGGGATTTAGAACCTTCGGCTGGCAATGTGTCGAAAGACCCGCATGAACGGCTAGGTAAGCTGAAACAGGATCAGTTTGCCTATGAAAAATATGCGGTCATTGATACTGTTATTATGGGGCACGAAGAGCTGTGGGCCGTAAAATCAGAACGTGATGCCATATACGCCAACCCAGAGATGTCAGAAAAAGATGGCATGCGGGCTGCCGAGCTTGAGTCTGAATTTGCCGAAATGGATGGCTACACTGCTGAAGCCCGGGCGGGTGAGCTGCTGTCTGGAGTCGGAATTGATGTGGAGCAGCATTATGGCCCAATGAGCGAAGTGGCTCCAGGCTGGAAATTGCGGGTTTTGTTAGCGCAAGCCCTGTTTTCTGAACCCGATATATTGCTATTGGATGAGCCGACCAACAACCTGGACATCAATGCTATTCGCTGGTTGGAAGGGGTGCTAAATGAGCGTAATTGCACTATGGTTATTATTTCGCACGATAGACATTTCTTAAATAGTGTCTGTTCTCATATGGCGGATTTAGATTACGGTGAAATTCGTGTTTTTCCTGGCTCATATGATGACTATATGAGAGCCGCCACTCAGGTTATTGAAAGTATGCAGGCAGAAAATGCCAAAAAGAAAGCTCAAATTTCAGAGCTTAAAGCTTTTGTTAGTCGCTTTTCAGCCAATGCCTCAAAATCTAAACAGGCAACCTCGCGAGCTAAACAGCTTGAGAAAATAAACTTGGCAGAAATTAAACCTTCAAGCCGTCAAAACCCTTTTATCCGTTTCGATCAAAATAAAAAACTGCACCGTCTCGCTCTAGAAGTTGAAGGGCTAGGTAAAAGTTACGAAACTGAGCTTTTTATAGATTTAAATTTAATGGTTGAAGTGGGGGAGCGTGTCGCCATTATTGGTCCTAATGGTATCGGCAAAACAACATTGTTAAAATGTTTAATGGGTGAAGTGCTGCCCTCGGCAGGGATCGTTAAATGGTCTGAAAATGCTGATATAAGCTATTGTGCTCAAGATCATGCTTCTGATTTTGAAGGTAACGAACAGTTGATTCCGTGGATGGAGCAATGGCGCAAACCGACAGACGATGACCAAATGATTCGTGGCACATTAGGGCGTTTGCTCTTTTCTCAAGATGATCTTAATAAGAAAGTGGGAGTGCTTTCTGGGGGAGAAAAAGGCCGTATGATCTTTGGAAAATTGATGCTGCAACGTGCGAATATAATGCTGTTAGATGAGCCAACTAACCATTTGGATATGGAATCTATTGAGTCACTTAACTTGGCACTAGAGAATTACCCTGGTACCTTGATTTTTGTCAGTCATGACAGGGAGTTTGTATCCTCGTTGGCCACGCGAATACTGGAAATGACACCAGCGGGGATTGTTGATTTTCGTGGAACGTATGAGGATTATTTGGCTGGCCAGCAACTGGGATAAAGGGTTGAAATACAGTAGCAAAGTATGCATTGCACACGCTGTGCATGGAACCTAAAAAATAAACGAAGTGAGAATCTATTGAATTTTACAACGGCCTGCCAGCGCTTTACCAATGCATTTCCTATTTGGGTTTTAGGTGCTGGGGTTCTTGCGATGATTTATCCACCTGTGCTTACTTGGTTTAAAGGCAACTTTATTACTTATGGGCTGGGTGTAATTATGCTGGGGATGGGGTTGACCTTATCTGCGCAAGATTTTAAGCGAATCCTTATTTATCCTAAGTGGATTCTGTTAGGGGTGGTATTGCAATACAGCGTGATGCCTTTTGCTGGCTGGGCATTGGCAGATTTTTTTGAACTGTCAAAAATGATGGCGGTAGGATTGATATTGGTTGCTTCTTGTCCCGGCGGTACAGCATCAAATGTAGTGGCATTTATTGCAAATGCTAATGTTGCGCTATCTGTTAGCATGACTGCATTGTCAACAATGCTAGCAGTTTTTATGACGCCATTGCTGACGGACTATTTGGTGGGAAGCCGTCTTGATGTAGATGCCTGGAAGTTATTTATCGGTACGGTTAAGGTGGTGCTTGTCCCCATTTTACTGGGTGTTGGATTGAATACATTTTTTCATAAAGCCACAGAAAAAATTCAGCCGATTGCGCCACCCATAGCGGTAATTATTATCGCTTTAATTGTCGGCAGCATTATTGGCCAAGGTAAGGCAGAAATAATGGAAGCAGGACCTAATTTGTTTTTTGCCATTGGCCTATTGCACTTATTCGGCTTTGTATTGGGATATTTTATCAGCAAGGTTTTGTTAAAAGATGAACAGGTCGCCAAAACTATTTCAATTGAAGTGGGTATGCAAAACTCAGGGCTTGCTGTAGTGCTGGCTAAGCAAAATTTTGGACAGATGGCCACAATACCTGGGGCAATTTCTGCATTAACTCATTGTGTGTACGGTAGTGTTGCGGTTTACCTGTGGAATAGGAAAAACAAAAGGTAGCTGGTCTTAGGCAACTCGCAATAAATAACCCACCAACCTTGCTTGTCTTTTTATCCGTCTTCAGCGTTGCAACTTCGGTCACATAGCTTGCTATGCTCCCTTCGTTGCGCCTTGAAGACGAATAAAAATCCTGCGCAATCTGGGTAGGTTATTTAATGCGTGTTACCTTACGTGCCGAGTGATAACGATAAATTATATTTTGGATAATATTGATGAGCTATAAAAGTACCTTGGTAAGATTTGCCATTAAACAGACACCAAAAAAAATGGTGCTCTGGCTGGCGAATAAAAAAACTAAAGATATAGCGGAGTTAACAGACTTCAGTTTTAACCTTGAAGAGCGCAAGCTGTATGCACAAATGGTGCTGGCGGGTGAGGAGGAAGCTGTGGACCTAAGGATTGAAGACTTTACCTTGGTGGCTCATGAAGAATCGTTCCGGATTTCCATTCATCAGGTACAGTCAAACCGTCCTTGGCTTGATACCTTGCTAATGAAATTTTTATTAGACCGAGAGTGGAAAGTTCCAGAAAAGCATGCAGATCTAATTCATGAACTGCTTGCTTCTGAAGACCCTGAACAGGAAGAAAGCGAAGAAGAATAGTTTTCACGCAGAATGTGAGAACAGCATAATTATTTTAAATTCTTAACAAACCCTTGTCATATTTTCTTAATCATCATGGCAGGCGGTTATTCAAAATCACAATAATTCTTAGGCAGGGTTTTAATAGATTTCACCCTCTGCGGAATAGCTTCAGCCCTAGGTACTTAATTCTCTCCTTATGCATTGCCCGCGCAGACCATCGCAATTTGAGTGAGAGTTTTATAGCAAAGTATCTTGGAGAGAGTCCTGTTTTTGCTGGTCATTACACTTGATGAGGGGGGCAAGCCCTAGTTGGGATTGGGGCATTCTCGCTGGATGGTTTGTTGACTCGCTAATATCGCTGAAGAACCGTATTCGTAGTAATTTCTGATAAAAAATAATATTGATTGTTGAAATGATCTAGGTCAGTTTGCTTTTTGGTAGAAGTGCTAATCTGGCCTTGAGAGTAGATTTTTTCTGCTCTATACGGCAATCCGTTAATTGTTGTGAGGGTTGCTTTATACAATATAGTCTATTGGAGAGAATAACTTATGAAAATAAATAAAAAAATCATGTTAGCAGTGGCTGTTTTTTTTAGCTTTTCTGCCATGTCTGTCAAAGCGTCCAGCGTATCAGTAGTACCGGCAGGTCAAACGGTGGTAAATGTAGGAGATACCTTTGTATTGGATTTAATTATCGATTTTAGTGCATCACCAACCCTGGGCGGCGGGATTGATATAAATTATGACAGCACCATGGTGGAATTTGTTAAATTTGAATTTGATTCTGACTTTCTAAAGTTAAGCGACCCTCTTTTAACCTGTCCCGGCGCAAACAATTGCTCGCCAATCGACCAAACCGGCAAAGGCAAGGTGGAAAATATAGTTTTAGGAAACTTCATGGGGATTGATAATAAGCATACCGTAGGGACTTTAAGCTATATATTGAATGACTATGCGTTTACGTCCATTAATCCAGCTGTTACAACGGCTTCTGGAGGTACCTTTGTCTCTGCAACAACCAATGAGCCAATGAGCTTGAATTTATACGGTGTGAATTTACATAATGGAGTAATAAGTCAGAGTGGTGGAATCCCTTCTGTCCCTATCCCAGCTACGATGTGGCTATTTATCTCCGGTCTATTTCCTCTTCTATTAAAAGCAGCCCGGGTAACTAAGGGAATTAATGGAGAGAAATTATGAACATAAAAAATATCATTAATTATATAGTGCTCTTTTTTGCGATGGCCTGTGCTCTGCCAGCGTATTCTGACTCCGAAAGCCCCGTTACTATCTATAAAGATAATTTCGATCCCATCAATGATTCATTGTGGTACACAAATGGAGCTGAAGTTTTTGGAGACGGCCACTCAGAGTTTACAAGTGGTGATGCGCTTTATTTTTCCGGCGGGTATCCGCGAGTAGCACAAACTGCTCCCCTGGAATTGGCATCTTCCCGGTTTATTCAGTTTGACCTAAAGTTAGGTAGAGGCGGTAGTTTTTTTAACTACTTTGATTATTATGATCGAATTATATTGGAAGCAACTGTAAATTTTGGAATCACCTGGACATCTTTGGCCAGCTTTTCAACTCGAAATGCAGAGTATTATGGGCAGTGGGGGTCAGCTAAAGTTGCCATTCCAGAGGAGCTTGCAGTATCAGGAGTTCTCATTCGCTGGCGACAGAATTATACTTATTATAGAGGCAGACAATGGGCGATAGACAATGTTGTTATCAATGGTGACGGTACCGTCGATATTGATGGAAACAAATTAAACCCTGGAAGCATTGCTGGCGAATTAGGCCGTACATTCAGCAATCTGCTCGTGGCCGATTTTGATGCGGCAGGGGTACAGCTTAACCCTGGTTTTGAATTGCAGTGTGCAAGTACCTGCTTTAATGTTGCGTTCAACTTAACGAGCAATACGCCAGCGCGCTTTGTGATACCGCTTCGCTCACCGTTAACAAGTAGTCCAGCTGTAGCTCTATATTCATTTACTGATTTTACATGGAAATCATTTTTAATTTCTGACGAACGGGAAAAAATTTCTAGTGCCAATAAAGTCAATGATACTTGTCCAGCCCCCGGCTCTTCTGATTATACTGACGGTATGACACCCGGTCACGAGTGTGTCCAGTTTACGGTTATTGCAGATGGTCCTAACGATGCCAATCACATCTCAGGAAGTGTGGAGCTTGTTGGGGATATTGGCTCAGTCAGCTCAGCAGGTGATTTGGATAACGATGGCATTTTAGATAATGCCGACAACTGCCTTGCTCAACCCAACCCTGATCAGTTAGATGATGATGGCGATGGTGTGGGCAATAGCTGTGATAATTGCTCTGTCGTAGCGAATCCCTACCAAAATGATAGCGATGGAGATGGTGTTGGAGATCTCTGCGACAACTGTATAGCAACAGTCAATCCTGACCAGAACGATTCTGATGTCGATGGAATTGGTGATAGCTGCGATAACTGTCCGACAGTTGCCAATGAAAAGCCAATAGATGATGATGGCAACGTATTGGATCAGTTAGATGAAGATAATGATCATATAGGAGATGCTTGCGATAATTGTTCAATGCTGCCAAACCCGGATCAACGTGATACAGATAATGACGGCTTTGGCAATATGTGTGATGCCGACTTAAATAATGACAATATTATTAATTTTATTGATGTTGGCATTCTGCGGGCCAATTTTTTAACAGATTTTCCTGATGCTGATTTTAATGACGATGGAGTTGTTAACTTCATTGATCTTGGCGAAATGAAAAAGAATCTGTTGTTGGCACCAGGTCCTAGCGGGTTAAATCATTAAGTCTGTTTGCTGGTTTGAGAGGGCCTTATTGGCCTTCTCTGCTTCAGCCCGAATTTATTCTGACAGACTTTTTTCTTACAAAAAGCTCGGCTCACCAAATTGCATAATTTGTACTTTGCGTTGTAACTTAGTGCTGGGTGCTTCTGTGTCGTCTTAGCGGAAATGAAGGCGTATCTTCTTATGCGTTGCCCATCCAGAGTGCGGAACGGCGAAATCATTTCAAATTCTTAACAAACTCTTGCCATGTTTCATTAATCCTAAAAAAATCAGTTGATCGCTAAGTTCAGCTGTAACTTGTTAAATAATATGCTTAAGCAAGTTTTTCTATTCTCACCAGATGGGTGAGACTATTTCGCTTCACGGTTTTGTGAAAAATCTGGATGAAAAATTCTGCAGAATAGCTCTCAATAAGGACTACGGCCATTATTTTCGAGCTATTCTTTGCCTTTTTCGCCCAGATTTTCCACAAAACCCGTGCTCAACTGATTTTTCTAGGTTAATCATTATGACAGGCGGATATTCAAAATCACAATAGGTTTTAGGCAAGGTTGATTTGTATTTCAGCAATTGAACTGTAACCTGTTGCTTTTCAAGCTGGTTAAGCGACTGAAAGCCTCGTCCATATTGCCAGCCATAACCCCAGCGATACCAGACAGGAAAGATGGGCAGGCCGCCAAGTCTAACTCCTGTGTACATAGTTTCGGCCAGCAGGCTGCTATTGGATGTTTTTAGTATGCGGTCTCGTAACGCCTCGTCAGCCTGTTTTTTCTGCTGCCGGCTGCCACCTTGCCAATAGGCAAGGTCATGAGTAATGCAGCAGTCACACCAAAGGTTTTTATCGCTTAATGTGCCATCAGGAAACTGTGAACAGCCGTCACTGCTAAAGGGTTTTAAGGCTTCGGCTGCGACTGTATTGCTTATAAATAACAGTATGATGATGGCCGGCCATTGGTGGTGTTCTGTATGCATCGATTAATTCCAGCTTTTTAATTGGCTAAGATAATAGCGTGTTTTTGCTTTGATATGCTGTTCTTTGTTTTCAATATATGAAGCCAGTAAGATAACGAATAGACCTAATGCAATGCTGCTAATCCATGGCGTATTGGAGTATAGATTAACTGCATATTCCCAATAAAATAAAATGCCGCCGGCTACACAGATATTGCCGCAGAAAAACGCTATTTTCTCACGGTATTTCATCCCATAGACGGTTAAAAAGATACCTGATGCAATAGAGATTACGGGGGCAATAAAAGTAGCGTCCTGCTGGTTGACCATTGCTTCAAGATTTAATCCGATAATAATGAATGAGCTGACAAGGCGGTATAAACGTGAGTGATAAGTGACCTGTGATGATAAGGAAAATAGGATAAAGCCAACGGGTAGGATAAATAGAGAGTTGGTTATATTGCCGTATTCAAGCGATACATTAATCCAGATGCCAATAGCTGCAAAAGTGCCAAGCCATTGGCAGATGTAAATAATGGTGTCCGAAGAAGTATAGCGTTTTATATCATAAATGCAGTAGACAATAACAATGCCAAGAATAGCGGTGATCAGTAATGATGCTGCTGGGTGAAGCAGGCTGCGACCAATAATGATCCATAAGGGTAGGCTAAGTAATGCTCTGGCCGCCAGTCCTTCAAATAACTGCATGCTTTTATCGTTATGCAGACTATGTTCAATGTGTCTGATAAATATAAATAGAGCTGCAATAATAAAAGGAGTGATTTGTGTATCTCGAATAGGCAGTATTAATACTGTATTGGCGACCAGTGATGCGAGAAGCAGTGTTTTAAGGTGCTTGCGAGCCAAAATGGAGTAGCTGGCATAGCTGATCAATACTAGCAATACGCCGGTTAGCATTAGGTCTATAGCTATAATCCCAGGACTGACATGACTGAACTGTAAAGAAGTAAAGGCAGGCTGCAGTGCATTTTCTCCCTGTACATAGGCGTATATCATGGCACTGACCTGCGAAACTTGCACAGATAAAAAGGCTGTGCCTAATCCGAAAAATATTCTTGCACCTTTGGTTTCATTAAAAAGGTAGGCGCAAACTAATCCGCCGCCACATAATAATAAAGTGAGTCCCAAGCTTACCCAATAGCGATAGCTGGCAGAGATTTCAGTATAGCCCTGCAGCATAAAGCTGATGGCCGATAAAATAATTAACAGGGAGCCGATCCAGCGCAAATAGCCGGTTATTTTTGCTGTTATGCTTTTTTCCGGTTGGCTTTCTTCTGCAGATGCGGAAGGCTGTATTTCTGATATTGTAGATTCAAACATGGCCATCTCCTATTAACTGTTGTCAGATTCGGTTAATTTATCAAGCATTATTTTTAATGCCATTGTTTCTTCCTCTTTCTCAAAATCGTTTGAAAGGGCGTCGGTAGTTTCTGCTGGAGCATCAAATTCAGAACTGGCTACACGTTCTTCCCAGCGGTCAAATACTTGCTGAACATTGCCCAAAGGGTCGGACTGATTGTCTTGCAGTGCATTCTGTAAATGAGAGCGGTTTTGCCTAACAGCCAGTATTTCCTTTTTGGTTTTTAAAATTTGCAACTGTTCCTGAATCGCATTGAGATCATCACGTATTTTATTTTCTTGCTCTGCACTTCCTTGCAGCTGCTGTTCAAGCAGGGTGATTTGTTTTTTTGTCTGAACCAAGCGTTTTACGCATTGCAGGGCTTTTTGTTCATCCTGTTTTTTTGCTTTGATGGCGCGATTAGTCCACAGAATTTCCTGCTCTTTCTGTTCTTTCAGCTGCTTTTGATATTGTTCAGTCATTTTGCTGATACGGTGCAAATGCAGGCGGGTTTTACTGGCGATAGTCTGCAGATCTTGAATGGCAACACCAGCAAGGGCTTCATGGTTTTCAAATTCATCAGCTACCTGGTCAACCTGGCCTTTGATGCTGATATAAAGACGCTTTAAACTGTTCATAATAATTCCGTTGTTAAGTAAGTGTTCATGATTCTTATTACAAAACCTGTGCCAAAAATAGTTCTGTTTAATAAACAATGAGATGTGGTTATTGTTATGATTGTTTTTTCTAATAAATACATATTATGAATACATGATGGTGCATATAATGTATATTTAATAGCTCATGGCTAGGCAGGAGACTTTAACGCATGAAAAAACTATCAACGGAACAAAATGATTTTTTTACCCAGGTAGCTTCTCTGGCATTTGTTAACCCTTTTAGTGATCAGCGGGAACAGGCTGACTGCCAGCTGTTAAATATTGCGCCCAAGTCAGAAACCATTTTTCAGCGAGCAGAAAAAATCCAGCAGCTGCTTCATGATAAATTTCAACAGCTGCAGTCTGAGAGATGTTTTAACATAAACCATTATCAAGGCAAGAGTCGGCAAATAATGGAATATTCTTGGCTGTTTTATCAATTCCATGAATTTCAGCAGCCCTTTGTCGAATTGATAGAAAAACAGAATACAGCAGGCGACAGACCGGTTGAACTTGCCCAAGCTAAAGAACTGATCCTCTGTTTTCAGAAGGCAGGGTTTAACGAAGTTGAAACCGAAAAATCTATTGCCCTGTTTTATCAGTTGCACAGAGGCTTTTATTTTATAAGTACTGCTATTTCCGGTGATTGCACTTCAATTATCGAATTGAGGGTGCGCCTATGGAATAATATTTTTACCTTTAATCCTCAATGGTATGTCGATTACCTTTGCGGGAAAATGGAAGATTTTTCCACTCTGCTGCTTGGTGAGACAGGAACAGGAAAAAGCTTAGTGGCTCATGCCATCGGCTGTTCTGGCTTTATTCCTTTTGATCTAAGTAAAAAGCGTTTTAAAGAGAGCTTTACCCAGTCATTTCAGTCTATCAACCTGTCTCAATATCCTGCATCACTGCTGGAATCTGAACTTTTTGGGCATAAAAAAGGGGCGTTTACAGGAGCAATAGATCACCATCAGGGATTATTTGCACGATGCAGTGAGTATGGTGCAGTTTTTATTGATGAAATTGGCGATATAGATATACCTACCCAGGTAAAATTGCTGAATGTTATTCAAGACCGAGTTTTTTGCCCAGTAGGCAGCCATGAAAAAATGCGTTTTTCCGGGCGGATGATTAGTGCAACTAACCGCAATATCGAACAATTGCGTAAAGAAGGACAATTTAGAAATGACCTGTATTATCGGCTTTGTTCTGATGTAATAAAAATCCCCAGCCTGCAGCAGCGCATACAGGAAAACTCCGATGAACTGGGGCATTTGATAGCAAGGCTGGTTAGCCGTGTGACTGATATTTCTGCACCTGTATTATCTGCACGAATTGAGAAGCATATTCGTCAGACAGTGCCAGAAAATTATGCATGGCCAGGTAATGTAAGAGAGCTGGAACAATGTATCCGTCAAATATGCATTACAGGCCATTACCAAATTGCTGAAGAAAATGGCTTAGTGCATCAAAAGGAGTTTATGCTTTCTGATGATCTGGCAGAGAATACTGGGCAAAGGCTTTTGCAGCGATATTGCCGGTTTCTTTATGAGGAACAGGGCAGCTATGAAGCAGTGGCAAGAATTGCACAGTTAGATCGCCGGACAGTAAAGAAGTATATTGTAGGGAAATAGTCTTGGCAGTAAATAGCCAGTCCTTCTGGCTAGGAAAGGAACGCACAATAGCTGGAAAACTGAATTTTTTACTTTGCTTTACTTTTTTAATTTGGGTTTATGATTTTAGCTGATGCCTGAATTTGTGGTTGTCCATAGACTTGTTTCTGGTTGGATCATTTTTAGGCCAATGAATAAGAACTCAGACAAAATTGAGTGGACTAATTTTATGCAGGATTTTTTTTTATATTCAAGGCGCATAAATAGGCGCATAGCTAGCTACGCAACCATTTATGTAACGCCGAAGATAAAAAAAAGACAAGTAAAATGTTAAATCAATTTTGCCTGGGTACTTAATACCTCTCTTCAGAGGCAAGTTATGCGAGCATAATTCACTCCGTTTTGCAAGGACCGGTGATTATATCGCCGACCAGCCTCTGTTTTAACAAAAGAAGCTGATGATTTTTTGTATTAGATATAAAATCTAACACAAAAAACTATCTTGGTTTCAAATACGAGTGGTGCATTTATTATGCGAATCTAGGCTTTATCTTTCTCCGTGACCTCTCAATTTAGTTGAGGGATGCTGAGATTGATTAGATGGCAGGGGATTTGATTCAGGGTAAAGTTGGCTCGCTAGCTGTTGATATTTTAGCTGTTTTTTCAGCTCAGAAGTTAATAACTGCCAGAGTTTAGCCTACCTTTTGTCTCCAAGCGTTTTAATGTTTTTCTTCTAAATGCCTTATGCCGATATTGTGGAATTCAGACAAAATGAAACTGGCAATGCCACAAGACATGTGATAATTTCTAAATCTTCGCTTCTTAGGTAGCCGGAAACAAATAATCTCCCCCCCCCCAATATTACTTGCCGAACGATAAGAAACTTTATGAAAATTCTCGTTATTAATTCAGGAAGCTCATCGATTAAATTTCGGCTTGTGGATGCACAGACTTTTTATCCCATTGTGAATGGCATTCTTGAATGCATAGGAACACAGCGCAGCAAGATAAGTTGTTCGATATATAACGAAAAGGGGATTCATAAAAAGCATGAAGAGTTTCTTTTAATCAATAGCCATGGAGAGGGCGTTAAATTCCTTGTTGACTACTTACATAACAGAGGATTCATAGGAGTTTTCGGCGATTTAGCGGCTATTGGGCATCGTGTTGTCCATGGGGGGGAGTGGTTTAAAAAATCAGTATTGATTACAGAATCAGTTATCGGCAGAATCCGAAAAACCATTCCTTTGGCACCAATCCATAACCCCGCTAACTTAATAGGCATTGATATTTGTCGGGATACTTTTCCTTCAACTCCTCAAGTGGCAGTTTTCGATACCGCATTTCATCAGTCCATGCCAGCTAAAGCCTACCGTTATCCGCTACCGGAATCTTTATATTCAGAGCATAGGGTTCGGCGTTATGGGTTTCATGGGACTTCTCATCAGTATGTCGCTAACCGTGCAGCAGAATTTTTAGGGAAACCTCTATCGCAGCTCAATCTTATTACATTGCACCTTGGTAATGGTGCCAGTGCAACGGCTATTCAACGTGGCCGAGCTATTGATACGTCAATGGGACTAACGCCTCTGGAGGGACTGATGATGGGGACTAGGTGCGGTGATATTGATCCCGCCATTATTTTTTATCTGGCACGTGTTTCTGGGTTGGCGATAGATAAAATTGAAACATTATTGAATCAGAAATCGGGCCTCTTCGGTGTATGTGGCTCAAATGACATGCGGGAAATACAGCAACGGTTCAAGCAGGGAGATGAGCAGGCAAAGCTGGCAATTGAAATATATTGCTACCGGATTAAAAAGTATATTGGCGCTTACCTTGCCATTCTTGGGAGGCTTGATGTGCTAGTTTTTACAGCGGGTGTTGGTGAGAATAGTCCAGAAGTAAGGCTGCAAGTTTGTCAGGGATTGGAACATCTTGGAATTTGTATTGTCCCTGAGAAGAATAAGGCGAAAATCAATTCTGCGACTGAAATCCAGAATGATGCGGGCGCCGTGAAAATTATGGTTATTCCTACTGATGAGGAGACGGAAATTGCCCAGCAGACACAAGCTTGTATTCAAAATTCACAATAATTAACACAATTAATAACCCCTACATCCCTGGAGGATGTCATGAACGAAAAGTCATTATCAGCAGATAGCGTCGAACCTGTGCTTAATCAAACCGAGTTACAAAAAATTAATGCCTACTGGCGTGCAGCCAATTACCTTTCTGTTGGACAGATATATTTAATGGATAATCCCCTGCTTAAGGAGCCGCTTACACTGGATCATGTAAAGCCAAGACTGCTGGGGCACTGGGGAACGACCCCCGGACTTAATTTCATTTATGTACATTTGAATAGATTGATCCGGCAGCAAGATCTCAACATGATCTACATTGCCGGCCCCGGTCATGGTGGTCCGGGGTTGGTCGCAAACACCTGGCTGGAAGGCACTTATAGTGAATACTATCCAGATATTTCCCAGAACGAAGAAGGAATGCGGCGCTTATTTAAGCAATTTTCTTTTCCGGGAGGCATTCCCAGCCATGTTGCCCCTGAAACGCCAGGTTCCATTCATGAAGGTGGGGAGCTGGGTTACGCACTTTCCCATGCCTATGGGGCGGTGTTTGATAATCCGGATTTGATTGTCGCTTGTGTGGTAGGTGATGGAGAGGCAGAAACGGGGCCAATGGCTACTGCATGGCATTCCAATAAATTTCTCAATCCAAAACATGATGGTGCCGTATTGCCAGTTTTACATTTGAACGGCTATAAAATTGCTAATCCAACACTGCTTTCCCGCATTTCTCATGAAGAACTGGAGGCGCTGTTCATTGGCTATGGCTATAAACCCTATTTTGTAGAAGGTGACGAGCCAGAAAGCATGCATGAAAAGATGGCGTTTACTTTCGAACAATGCATTGCCGAAATTCACGAATATCAACATCAAGCTAGAAACAGTGATACTGTCGAACGCCCTCGCTGGCCAATGATTATTCTTCGTTCGCCCAAAGGATGGACAGGTCCCAAAGAAGTGGATGGTAACAAGGCAGAAGGGTTCTGGCGATCCCATCAAGTGCCTTTTGCTCAGTTAGCGGAAAAACCGGAACATCTGGCATTGTTAGAAAGCTGGATGAAAAGCTATAGGGCGGAAGAACTGTTTACAGCAGAAGGTGAGCTTATTCCAGAGCTCAAAGCACTGGCACCTGAAGGTAAGCGGCGTATGGGTGACAATCCGCATGCAAATGGCGGTCTGTTACTGAAAAAATTGCGAATGCCCGATTTCAGAAACTATGCGGTCGATGTTCCCAAGCCTGGCGCTGTTAAGGCGGAAGCAACCCGTGTTATGGGAACATTGCTCCGTGATGTGATGGATGAAAACAAAAAATCACGTAATTTTCGCATTGTCGGTCCGGATGAAACGGCATCCAACCGCTGGGCTAATGTTTTTGAGGTAACATCCAGAGTCTGGATGGCAGAAATGCTTCCGGAAGACACTGATTTATCCCAGGATGGACGGGTACTTGAAATTCTCTCAGAGCATACCTGCCAAGGCTGGCTAGAAGGTTATCTGTTGACAGGGAGGCATGGTTTTTTTTCCTGTTATGAAGCCTTTATACATATCATCGATTCGATGTTTAACCAGCACGCTAAGTGGCTAAAAATTACCCGAGACGAGATTCCATGGCGAAGGCCTATAGCTTCGCTGAACTATCTTCTGACCTCCCACGTATGGCGTCAGGATCATAATGGTTTTTCCCATCAAGATCCTGGCTTTATTGATCATGTTGTCAATAAGAAGTCTGATGTTATCAGAGTCTATCTGCCACCTGATGCAAATACCTTATTATCGGTTACGGATCATGTGCTGAGGAGCCGTAACTATATCAATGTTATCGTTGCCGGCAAGCAGCCCGAGCACCAGTGGCTGGATATGGATGCAGCCATTAAGCACTGTTCTGGCGGAATTGGAATTTGGGAATGGGCAAGCAATGATCATGATGGAAGCCCTGATGTAGTAATGGCATGCGCGGGAGATGTGCCAACATTGGAAACACTGGCTGCCGTTGATATTCTTCGTCAGAAAATACCGGAACTTAAAATTCGCGTAGTCAATATTGTCGACTTAATGGCTCTGCAGCCTGATACAGAACATCCCCATGGTCTGAGCGACCGAGATTTTGATGATATTTTTACCACAGACAAACCCATTATATTCGCTTATCACGGCTATCCATGGCTGATACACCGTCTATGTTATCGTCGCAGCAATCATAACAATCTGCATGTACGAGGCTATAAGGAAGAGGGCACTACTTCCACGCCATTTGATATGGTGGTCATGAATGATTTGGACCGTTTTCATTTAGTTGCTGATGTAGTTGAACGGGTTCCCCATTTACGACAGCGAGCAGCTTATGTAAAGCAGTATGTACGCGATAAATTGATCGATCACCATCAATATACGCGGCAATACGGAGAAGACATGCCGGAAGTTCGTAACTGGCAATGGCCTTATTAAAAGGAGCCAATCCAATAACTGTTTGAATCAATAGAGATATCCAAATAACTGATTCATTTTTTTAAAGGGGACTGAAACCGGCTAGGCCGTTCGTATTATCGTGGAGCATTCCGGTGTTTCAGTATCACCGGAATATTGCTGTATTTTATGGCGATGATAATCTGAAATACTGGAAGTGTTATAATTAAGTTTTACAATTCGGGGCGATTGTATTTTTTGTAATAAGAAAATTTAGGCATTGCGGAAGGCCTAAATTTTCACAAAAGGAATTTTTTCTCACTATCCCAATCTGAAGTAGCAAAATATTTACACTTATAAATTAGGTTAATGCATGACTCTTGACGTTTATCTATCAGTTTTTACTCTGATGTTATTTTCCCTTGGAATTAATATTATTTCACTGAAATTGCGTATTCCTTATACAGTGCTTTTGGTTATAGGGGGGTCGCTATTAGTGCCACTTTCAAAAGTTGACATCTTTTCATTTATTACCAGTTTTCAACTAACGCCAGAGCTGTTGTTTTTTGTTTTTCTGCCTATCTTGATTTTTGAATCCGCATATAACATTAGTATTCGAAATATAAGGGAAAACAAGGTAGCCATTAGCTTGTTAGCTATTGTTGGTCTGCTGATTTCGACCTTCATTATCGGTTTTGTCGGTCAATGGTTTTTTCATCTTCTTGGCTATGATGTTCCATTGTTAGTTACCTTGCTGTTTGGTTCCATTATTTCCGCAACGGACCCGGTTGCTGTGCTGTCTTTATTTAAAGAATACGGTGCTCCTCGCCGTTTAACGCTAATTTTTGAGGGTGAAAGTTTATTTAATGACGGCACAGCCTTTGCTATTTTTCTGGTATTTTTAGGGGTTATTCAACATGGGTTTCACGGTACTGAAACTGTTTTGCAAGGCGTCATCTCATTTTTAACCATGATTTTTGGTGGTGCACTATTTGGTTTATTTATGGGACTTTTATTTTCTAAGCTTATTGAATTGGTTAAAGGCCATGAGCATCTAGAAATTACTTTAACTCTGCTGGTTGCCCATTTCACGTTTCTATTTACCGAGTTAATATCCGAAAAATTGGTTATCAACAATCACCATATCTACTTGTCTTCAATTATCGCAACTCTTGTATCGTCAATTGTCATGGGCAATTTCGGACGTTATAAAATGTCTGCCGGGGTAGAAGAGTATATGGAAAAATTTTGGAGTTATTTTGCCTTTCTAGCTAACTCACTGGTTTTTATATTAATGGGGCTTTTATTTACCAGCCTTTCCATTTCTATTCATGTTGCCATATACCCTATTTTAGTGATGATTTTACTCGTTGCTATCGCTAGAGCCGTGTCTGTGTATTTATCTATTGGCATTGCCAATTTAAATAAAGCGGAAGAAGACATCCCTTTAAATTGGCAGCATTTATTGTCATGGGGCAGTCTGCGAGGAGCTATAGCGGTCATTATGGTTATGTTAATACCTGAAGACCTTATGCTCCCTAACTGGAATTATGAGTTTTCAATCAAGGAATTTATCACTGCGATTACTATCGGCAGCATTTATTTTACATTAATATTCAAAGCAACCACCATTGGAAAAGTAATTCGATGGCTAAAAATTGATGTTTTATTGCCCCATGAACAAATGGGCTATTTTAAAAGTCAGGCATATATTTACCAAACATTAAAAGCAAGAACATTACAGCTTTTAGAGCATGAAGATATTAGTGAGGGACAGTATCAAATACTGGTAAATGAATATCAGACGCTATATCAGCAAGTTTGCCAGCAATGCCAGGATAAAAACCACAACCCTAGCCATGTGGTAGAGAACATGCTTTTAATTTATACCCTGGCAATACAGAAAACGGAATTAAGAGAGATTTTTAGACGCGATGAGATTAACGAAAGTATTTACAAAAGAAATTTATCCATATTAGAGACTCAGACAGAACGTGTGGAACAGGATAAACCGCAGTTAGAAACTCTTAATACCTATTTTGACTCATGGATCAATAAAATCAATCATATTATTCACCGCTTATTTTTCTTATCTGAAGATCTAAGTGAGTCACAAGAACTTTACCTGTATTACCGGACTCAAAACAAACTGATTATCAAGGTTCTGGAAAAATTAGAATCTATGAAAGATTCACCTTTAGTTGAAATTTTTGATGATCCAGCCGTTTTAAAAAATGTAACCCGTATTTATCAGAATTTAAAAAAAATAAATGAACATCAGCTAAATAGCCAGCTTCAATCAAATAAAGAACTTTTAGACGACTTAAATGAACAGTCTGCGACGGCACTATTAGGTATTACCAAAATTGATACCTTAAAAGAGCTGCTCGACAATGAAATCATTTCCAATAAATTATTTATACTGCTCAAAAAGAAAATTGACGATGACAGACTCGCAGGACGATTTTAGAAAGCATGAAACCTCTTTCGCCACGAAAAAAGCTAAAACTCCAGTTCAAATTGCCCGAGAATTGCGTTTGCAATATGAATCAGATGTCGGAATATTTTTTGCTGAAATAGCTAAATTACCGCGGGAAAATTTGTGCAAAATTCTTATCGAATTGCCGAGTGCTATTTTTGAAGAAGCCTTTTCACGAATTCCTCATAAAAAAATGGCAAAGGCTTTATCTTATCTTGCCAGTGATGAATTGACTGATTTTCTGCAGCGCATTAAACAATACGATCGCGATTACGCTAAAAGTACCTATCATCTGCTAGCGCCGGAGGAACAGGCGGAAGTATCGAATTTGTCTCAATTTCCTACGGATAAGGCTGGGGCATATATGCAGATGGAAATGCTAACGGCAAAATTGACTGAAACTCTGTCACAAGTTAAACAAAAAGTCCGTATCTTCAGACAAGAAAAGCCAAACAGCCCTATTTTTAAATTATTTGTTATTGATGCTGAACAGCACTTGGTGGCAATACTCCATTTTACCGATCTAATCTTATTTGATGATGATGATACAATGAAGAAGATTATTGCGCAGGCTACAATTCATCATCAGAAACCGCTAAGTGTTCATACCTCGACACCCATAGAAAAAGTCATACAATTATTTGAAGAATACGAACTAAGCATCATTGCAGTTGTAAATGATCAGGAGCAATTGCAAGGGCGAATAGTGTTTGAAGATATTTATGATCTAATCCGTATGCAAGAACAGAGTCAGGCTCTTAAAATGGCCGGTGCCGATTATGAGGCTGAAGAAGAGAGTTTTAGTTCAGCACGTAAAGCGCGCTTGCAGTGGTTGTTTATTAATCTGGTAGCACTCTGCTGTGCCGCTTTTATTATCAGTTTATATAAAGAAACGATTGAACAGATAGTTGCTCTTGCAGTACTTATGCCGATTGTTGCAGCATTAGGTGGCAATGTCGGTAATCAGGCTGTTACAGTAACTGTTAGAAAACTTGCTTTAGGGCAGATTAATTGGAAAAATGCATTACCGGTCATTAAACAAGAAATAATGATTGGCATTATGAATGGAATTATAATGGGCGCAGTGGTAGCAATGATTACTTTGATATGGTTCGATCAGCCTCAACTCGGGTTGGTGATTGCTATTGCAATTATGATTAATTTAGCAGTTGCAGGGTTTATCGGATCAATGATTCCCCTTTTAATTAAAAAGTTTGGAGGAGACCCTGCTATAGCCTCGCCGCTATTTCTTACGACTGCAACCGATGCAATGGGTTTTTTTGTGTTTTTGGCGCTAGCGGAGATTATCCTGATTTAGGGAGCCTCCTGTGTCAGGAGAGCTGGAGTGAAATTAGCTCTTTCCCAATTAGGCAAATTCAATATTAAATTTTTCGTCTACCGCATAAGCAACATATTCTAAAACATCAAGTGTGATAGATGAATTATTTGGATCTAGAGTTTGGTTAAGTTGAGAGCATGCTCTTCGATAGTTCTACCTTGTTAAGTGATTGGCTCTTCATGCACGAGCCAAATCAATTTCTTTCTAGGCTAAAAGCGATTTTATATAACTGCATTAAATTTGGTCAGAAATCTCAAAATCGCAAGCAACACCCTGATTTTATGGCGCATCTTCAGGGACGGACGAATTGCATTTTTTCGGACCTTGATTGTAAACCTAAATAAATCAGTTGAACGCTTAGTTTAGCTGTAACTTATTTAATAAACTGTTTAATCCAGTTTTTTACTATTCACCAGATGGGTGAGTGCATTTCGCTTCACGCTTTGTGAAAAATCTGGACAAAAAATTCTGCAGAATAGCTCTCGATAAGGACTGCGGCCATTATCTTCAAGCTATTCTTTGCCTTTTTTGCCCAGATTTCCCACAAAATCCGTGCTCAACTGATTTTTTTAGAATAAAAAAGCAGATAAGCTAGGTAGGGTCTGTGTAAAAATCGGTTTTATACAGAGCGGACATATCGATTAATAAATAAGCCTGCATCTTCATTTGAATCTTGATAGCTATCAAATAACGTCATAGCATCAGAGACTGAAATATATGCAAATGCACCATGCCCCGTTCTTTTAATAAAAATCTCGTGTAGACGTTCGATAAACGAAATGCGTTCTTGAGTTAGCTTTGACATTTTAATTCCCCTTTTAACCTGAAAATTGCTGTTTACAATCTTCTGAAACGTAGGTTTATAGTACAGGGCACAGCATGATATAGATGTAAAGTTATACCTTTATTATTGTGAGTTATTTACCATGGATAAAAGGCAGGGGAATAGTTGAAAATTACTGAAACAAAACAGCTAGGCTGACGATTGCCGCACTGGTTAAAATGGCCCATACGGTGCCAGTATGATTTTTTTCCATTTGCTGACGCATTTGCGATATTTCTTTATTTTGATTCTCAATCTGCAGTTTAGTATGCGTGACACTATCTAAGGCATTGAAAATTAATGAAGGCATCTCTGGGAAATGTTCTGCTATTTCAGGAAACTGTTTAACCATTTGCTTAATTTTTGCTTTTGGTCCGATTCTATCGTGAAACCAGTTTTCAAGAAACGGCTTGGCTGTTTGCCATAAATCTAGGTCGGGATATAACTGACGCCCTAGGCCCTCAATGTTAAGCAGTGTTTTTTGCAATAGTATCAGTTGAGGCTGTACCACCATATCGAAGCGCCTAGCAGTTTGAAATAGGCGCAATAATAATAGGCCAAAGGAAATGTCTTTTAAGGGTTTGTCAAAAATAGGCTCACAAACACTGCGCATAGCTGACTCAAAATCTTCTACTCGGGTATCAGCAGGTACCCAGCCAGATTCTATATGCATTTCAGCTACCCGGCGGTAGTCGCGGTTAAAGAAGGCCAGAAAATTTTCTGCTAAATAGCGCTGGTCAGATGAAGATAATGTGCCAACAATGCCAAAGTCAACGGCGATATATTTATCTGGCAAATCAACAAAGATATTCCCTGGGTGCATATCTGCATGGAAGAAGTTATCTCTGAATACTTGGGTAAAAAAGGTTTCTACACCGCGTTCGGCAAGCAGTTTAAAATTTGCCCCTCCTTTTTTTAGCCGCTCTATTTCTCCCACAGGAATGCCATAGATTCTTTCCATGACCAATACTTTTTGGCGGGTAAATTCCCAATAAATTTCAGGAATATAAAGTGCGTCAGAGTCTTTAAAGTTTTCGCGCAGTTTAACTGCATTGGCCGCTTCCCGAACAAGGTTCAGCTCATCCATCAGCGTTTTTTCAAACTCTTCGACCACTTCCAGTGCCCGAAGCCGTTTGGCATCTTCCCAAAATTTTTCTGCTAAACGGGCTAACTCATAAAGCAAGCCCACATCTGAATGAATGCTCTTTTCAATGTGGGGTCTTAATACTTTAACAATAACATCTTCACCGCTATGCAAGGTTGCTGTGTGAACTTGAGCTACTGATGCAGAGGCTAAAGGTGAAGGGTCAAATTCAGCAAAGGCCGCTGTTACTTTTTGCCCCAGCTGTTCTTCAATAACTTTAACGGCCAGCTCATTAGGAAAGGGTGGGACTTTATCCTGCAGTTTAACCAGTTCATCGGCAATATCATCTGGAAGGATATCTTTTCGGGTGGATAGGGCCTGGCCAAATTTTATATAGATTGGGCCTAGTTCTTCCAAGGTTTTTCGTATTCTGACGCCGCGAGGTTCTGTTGGCTTTCTCAGCCAATAGTTAGGTGAGAAAACAGCAAGATAACGGATAGGGCGGAATAAATGGGTTTTTAGCACCAGTTCGTCCAAACCGTGGTACATCATGACCCAGTTAATGTGGATCAGGCGCAGTAATATTTTGGGATGAATCACAGTTATACCTTTACTTTTAGCTGTTCAATGCGGGCTGATAGGCGGTCAACATCAGCACGCATTTCATCAATCTGACTATATAAAATATCGGCTTCAGGCCCTGCCGGAAGGTCTCTAGTTTCTTCCTGTAAAAATTCTTTGGTGTTCAGCTTAAAGGTTTTAATGCTTTCCTCGGTCCATTTCTGGCTGCCGCGAAAAAAATTGCCGATTTTATGAGCCACAACATCACCGGTAACCTGAGATAGCTTTTCTTCCAGATCAATATCAAGCTTGTCGAAAAGCTGCTGGAATTTATGAGCCGTTTCTGTATCACCTTCAATTTTGACCTCGCCATTAAAAATTGATCGCATTGGTGTAGAACTTAAACCCATTAAACCAAGGGCAGATAATGTACCACTGATTTTAGCGTCAACTTCTGGCAGATAGTTTTCTAATACTTGGATTTTTTCTGCGGTAGGGCAAAGATAAATGGTTTCGTCAAATGGCAGGATGTTGATGGCGATGACTTTGTTTGCTAACGGCTTTAAGAATAGACTGACATCTTCATCTAAAGACAGATACTGGTTTAATGCCAGTTCAAGTGCGCTGATTAATAGTGGCTTGATAATCATTTGGTTTGATTGATTGTGGTAGCATAGGAGCAATAAATACTGTCATCTCGATCCTAAGGAAGAGATGACAGTATATTCTGTTAAATTTTATATCCTCTGTGCACCGCAACAATTCCCTGGCTCATATTAAAATATTCACAGCGTTCCAAACCTGCATCTTCCATCATTTTTTTCAGTTCATCCTGCTTAGGATGCATGCGAATAGATTCGGCCAGGTAGCGGTAGCTGTCCTCATCTTTGGCAACAAATTTACCAATTTTGGGCAACAGTTTGAATGAATAAAAGTCGTAGACTTTTTCTGTCACTTTGTCGATAGGGTGCGAAAACTCTAAGACAATGACTTTTCCGCCTGGTTTAAGCACTCTATACATTGAGCGCAAGGCAGCGTCTTTATCTGTTACGTTGCGCAGACCAAAAGCAATGCAGACGCAGTCAAAAGTATTGCCTTCAAAAGGCAGGCACTCGGCATTGACCTGAGCATAATGAATATTGCCGACTAAACCGCGATCAATTAAGCGGTCTCGACCCGTGCGTAGCATTTCGGAGTTGATATCTGCTAAGACAATAGAGCCTTCTTTGCCAACACGTTTTTCAAACAAAGTGGTCAAGTCGCCCGTACCACCGGCTAAATCAAGAATTTGGTCGCCATTTCTGACATTAGCCAGCTGAATAGCCACGCGCTTCCAGATGCGATGGATGCCCAAAGACATCAGGTCGTTCATTACATCGTAGCTGCTGGCAACAGAATCAAATACGCCGCGAACCATGCTGACCTTGTCGTCAGCGGCAACTTCTTTAAAGCCAAAATGGGTTGTGTTTTCGTTTGTCATAATCTTACCATGTTTGTTACGATGCTTTACGCGACTGTCCGGAATTTTGCAGTTTTTCCAGATAACCTGTCCAAAGCGTCTGATATTCGGAACCTAATTTATATAGCATATCCCAAGAGTAGATGCCACTGCTATGGCCGTCAGAAAAGTGGGGTTCTATGCCGTAATTGCCAATAGGTTTTATGCTTAAAATATTAACCTGCTTCTTTCCTGTCTGAAGTACTTCCTGTCCTGGCGCATGGCCTAATGCTTCAGCCGAAGGCGAAAAGACACGCAGGTATTCGCAGGGCAGCTTGAATGTCTCGCCACTATCAAAGCTTACTTCAAGAATGCGGGAAGCCTGGTGGAGTGTAATATCAGTGATATTGCATTTTGCTGGTTCTACCGTTAACCTCATCTTTAAAGGATATAACGGCTTAAGTCTTCATCTTCTGCAAACTCGGTTAAGTGTGAGTCAACATAAACGGCATCAATGGTCACAGTTTTTTCAGTCATATCCGATGCGCTAAAAGAAATTTCTTCCAGTAGGCGCTCCAAAATTGTGTGCAGTCTTCTTGCGCCTATGTTTTCAGTGGTTTCATTAACTTGCCATCCCAGTTCGGCAATCCGCTTAATGCCATCTTCAGAAAAAGTCAGATCAATATCTTCTGTTTTAAGCAGAGCCTGGTATTGCTCAGTTAATGAGGCATCTGGCTCTGTTAAAATGCGTACAAAGTCATCAACAGAAAGTGCGCTAAGTTCGACGCGAATAGGAAAGCGACCTTGAAGCTCAGGGATTAGGTCCGATGGTTTGGTCAAATGAAAAGCGCCTGAGGCAATAAACAGAATGTGATCGGTTTTGACCATGCCGTATTTTGTACTGACTGTACTGCCTTCAACCAATGGCAATAAATCGCGCTGTACACCTTCGCGGGATACTTCTCCGCCGCCACCGCCCAGGTCGGAACGTTTGCAGACTTTATCTATTTCATCAAGAAAAACAATGCCATTCTGTTCAACAGACTGAACAGCCGTTAATTTTATCTCATCCTCATTTACTAATTTAGAAGCTTCTTCTTCCTGTAATGCCTTTAAGGCTTCAGAAATTTTCATCTTACGCGTTTTGGTTTTGCCACTGCTCAGATTTTGAAACATACCCTGCAGCTGGCTGGTCATATCTTCCATGCCTGGAGGTGCCATGATTTCAACGCCGACAGAAGGCGCCTTTAAATCAATTTCAACTTCCTTATCATCCAAATCACCTTCACGCAGTTTTTTGCGCATTTTTTGGCGGGTAGAGGCTTCTGTATCAGAAATCATGCCGCCTTCGGCCGCAGGTAGAAGAATATCCAAAACGCTTTCTTCGGCTGCATCTGCCGCTCGGTTCTGTACTTTTTCCATTTCGGACATGCGGTTCATTTTTACGGCAGTATCGACTAAATCACGGATAATGGATTCAACATCACGGCCTACATAACCTACTTCTGTAAATTTAGTGGCCTCTATTTTTATAAAAGGGGCATTGGCTAGGCGGGCTAAGCGTCTGGCAATTTCAGTTTTCCCCACACCTGTCGGCCCAATCATCAAAATGTTTTTGGGGGTGATTTCATCACGCAGTTCTTCAGCAACACGCATACGGCGCCAGCGGTTACGCAAAGCAATAGCAACTGAACGTTTGGCACTGGCTTGGCCAATAATATGTTTATCCAGTTCGCTTACAATTTCTTTGGGTGTCATTTTGCTCATTCTATTTACTCTTGCTCACTTGTTGGTTCAGCGTCTAACTCTTCAATTCTGAGATTATGGTTGGTATAAATGCAGATATCAGCGGCAATATGCAGAGATTTTTCGACAATGTCACGAGCACTTAGCTCTGAGTTTTCCAATAAGGCACGAGCTGCAGATTGTGCAAAGGAACCGCCAGAACCAATTGCCATTAAATCATATTCAGGTTCAATTACATCGCCTGTTCCTGAGAGAATCAGCGATGTTTTTGAGTCGGCAATAACTAGCAGTGCTTCTAGTTTGCGCAGAGCTCGGTCTGTACGCCAGTCTTTTGCCATTTCGACAGCTGCTCGGGTTAAGTTGCCCCTATGTGTTTCTAGCTTGCCTTCAAAATGTTCAAATAAGGTAAAGGCATCAGCCGTAGCGCCTGCAAACCCGGCAATCACATTGCCATGATACAGGCGACGTACCTTACGCGCATTGCCTTTCATTACGGTGTTTCCTAAAGAAACCTGACCGTCTCCCCCGATTACTACTTTGCCGCCGCGGCGAACTGAAAGTATTGTTGTGCCTCTAAAACTCACTGGATACCCACTAAAGAAAACTTAAATCAGATAATTTTACATGCTCTAGAGATAAATAGGGGGAAATTTCGTGATATTTAGTTAATCTGAAAATAATGGCAATTATATAGAAAGTGAAATATAAGAATGAAACATATTAAAACAGGGGGGTGTAGCTGTTTTCTATGATACAGTCCGTTAAGGTAGCTCAAGTCGAGTTGATTTTTGCATTTTTTTCTAGCAGAAAATTTTGGTGAGAGAAAATGAAAGTATTTCTACTGATTACAGGTATGCTGTTAACAATGGCGCCTATTGTCAATGCTGAAAGCGTTGGAACTGGATCTCTGTACGGTGAGTTTTTTTCATCAGAGACGGAGGCAATAAAAACGGATCCGGCAATGTATGGGGAATTTGGCGGAGCATATGGCGAAAGCTATACTGATATGGATGGAAACCCCGCATATCGCTGGGGAATTTGGAGAGACCCCGGCACTGTCTTTCACTGGTCGGATAATAACCTGTCATTTTCTGGTTATGAGTTTAGTGATCAAGTGCAAGGCGAAACATTTGTTGCCGGTATTATTAGCTATGCTAATGGAATCGCATACATAGGCAGTGCTCCTGGCTTTACCGAGTTAATGCTGAAATCTGTTGGAGACAGTTTGGATTTTTCACAGAAATTACTTAGGAACGTGCACGAAATAACTTCGACAACTTAAAAATTTCCGTTCTTTGGAACAGCAACATAATTCCATAGTTTCAGATGCTCATCAAATACAATTCGCATGGATTCTTTAAACCCTGCGA